>JFJP01040325.1_pt1 | contig 12987 bp, 11 predicted proteins | sample 431651 | NCBI WGS metagenome assembly JFJP01 (sample SAMN02602958, study PRJNA72255) | Microbial mat metagenome, whole genome shotgun sequencing project. | biome: fresh water; feature: sink hole; material: water; isolation source: purple microbial (photo- and chemosynthetic) mats found in...
CAACATTCGCTAAACGATTCTCAACATTCGCTAAACGATTCTCAACATTCGCTAAACGATTCTCAACATTCGCTAAACGATTCTCAACATTTAGAAATCTGACACCCATATGAGCAAATCCGGTAATTACATTTTTATTAGTATCATTGATTGAATTCACGATTTCGTCCATAGTAATTATCTTTTTTTGAATCAACTCCAAAATATGATCCCAAATATTTTTTGATTCTGTAGTAGTTGGTATATTATTGATTGTTATATTCGCATTAGTAATGATATCAAAATCTTGTGGTCTTCTAAGAATTCTTTGAATTGTTGGAACTCTATGAATTATTTGTGGAGAACGCACATACATTTCCATAACATTTCCATAACATTTCTAAATCCATTGAATGACCATAAAATGCACATAATTATTTTCATTGATACATTATGCTTTTCCTTAAGATCCAATGCGGCTTCTAAACCAAAATATATCGCAGAAGCTGTAGAAATACTAAATTCCACGAATAATTTGAAATAATATAAAATTATATTACTCGTATTCACATTACATAAAAAAAAGAATACGGGCTATGGAGTATTGATCCCACTTAAAACCGTTTATAAGACGATTTCCGATACCAACCGGCCAACCCGCAGAAATACACAATTGGATTTCATACCAATATCTCCAATGAGATCATCATTGATGCTTTAAGAATGTTAAGCTATGTATATACTTATGATTTAGATATCTCTAATTAACTCGCCAAAATGCAAAATATCCAATGAATTTTATAAAAAAAGAATATTCATATTCTTTCATTTATCCAGACTTGGCTTGAGGTTTTGTCTCTTCGTCGGCCTCCGCCTTCTTAAGAAGTTCCGAAAGAGATTCAAATAGAGCAGCAATTGGTTTATAGTTTTGCACTTCAACGCCAATTGGTCGCGTGGAGCATGTATTGATTGCATTAAGAACAAATCTTACATCTCCAACTTCGAGCGAGCCGGTTGTCTTAGCCGCTTCTAAAGCTTCTACGATATTTTTATACACACGACCTACATCGCAATATTCTTCGAGTTTGAAGGCATTTTTAGTTGAGTATAGTGTGAATAAATCACGCGTGCGGGTAAGTTCATCGACTGGAACAACTACGGACATTATGTATTTGCTATCTTTATATTGCTAAATACTAAACTCACGATTACTCGTTTTTTTAAATCTTTAAAATATTATATACTCGCAATGTTCTGGCATACAGAAACCCCGATAGTCATAACCTCCAATAATTGGATTCTTCCTATTTTAAAGTTGTCGTAGTATTTGATGACTTTCGTCTGAAATGAATGATATTCGCAGAATGTTTGACGAGCTTGACGATAACGATCAGGAATATCCATTAGGAGACGATAGAATGACTCAGGATTCATCATATAACGATTTGCATTAGAAATTCCTCCTTGTAATCTGAGCGCGTCATCGATGACGCACTCATAATTAATACTATTTTTCATATTTGAATTATCCAAAACTCGAATAATCTTACGATTTGGATCACAAGTCTTCAAATCAAACTCATATCCTGGAACCAATAACTTAGAATATTTGTAATACATTCGCGCATCAATACAGAACTCATGATCTCTTCCAACATATTGAGAGAAGTCTTCATACAAGATCATATTCTAGCCTTGCTGTTGATCAATTCTTGCACAAATTCTTCAGGAGTATTCATAATAGCAATGTCCGAAATAGTAGCGAAAGAGTTCATTATAATGCTAATAACCGATTGATATGCTTTATCAATTTTAGCAATTTTAGCAATAGAAGCGTCTCAGACAAATTAGTCTTTAATAAGTTCTAATGAATGGCGAACTCATTTGTGTTTTCTCAAAACTTTTCAAAAATATTTCGGGAGAAATATTTCAATATTACTTTTTTGGCAAAGATCTCAAAATCAAAAAAAATCATTACAGAATGGAAATCCGCGATTTTCTAAAATTGATACTTTTTGTGGTAAATATACCAAATCATGGATATCTTTCTTGTTTCTCAAATTCTGGACTATCTTCCGTATTCTAAACAAGTTTTCATAAATAAGGAACAAAATTTAAAGGCAATAAAAGGATTTGAAAATGCAAAATCCGTAATTGTGCGGGCAATTGTATATAATCGCAATCGAATGAATATGATCATAGAAATGGAGGATGAAGAAAATCTTTCACTCGAAATGTTGAGAGCGCATTACATACTACACTATCCAGATAATTATCGATGGGACTATTATCTACGTGCCATCAATTGGAAATTGCATTGCGACAAAAATAATTTGTACTTACGTGATTTTTCCAAAATAAGTAACTATTCTACAAAATATATGTTCAGAACGATAATAATGGAACTAAATATGGAGGACATGTTTATTCTTGGGTGGTAATGCATGTAAATACATTTCTTTTTTTTAATATAGCTATGATTGAATTACATCCAGCAGCCGTAATAAAATCTCAATCCATGATCAATTTAGGCGCATTCTTATGTTTATTTCCTCTATCTATGTATTACCAAGTTGGAAAAGTATCTGATAATTTAGAAAAAAATGAATTATTCGCCAGCGATATTAAAGATTTAATTCGTCTTGCGAATATATTAATGGAATGTGATGAATTGTCAGATCTCCTGAAAGACGATATAATGAATTTGAAATCTTACCTAAATATGAAAATAGAGCAATTTGCGAATATTCCTAAATCATGCGCCTGGCATACTAAATACTTAGGAATATAGAGATGCTAATTTTTTGAGCATCTTATCTAATTCATGACTTTCCGCGCGCACCGTCCAACTAATTTTTAGCATATGATGTTCTCCAGCCTTTCGAAGTTTCGGAATATACTCCATACGTTCTAATTCAGTTACAATATTATAGTATATCGCTGTTCTCACTTCCGCATTAGAAATATTATTGATAATGGTAAAATTTGCAGGTAACTTATATTCCACGCTGGATAATCCTGCTTCGTGAGCGTCCATAATTGCGGTATTGATTTGGTATAATATATCACGAGTTGCATCTGCGATTGTGATTTTGTATAAACTCTTTTTTTTGAGCTTATTTGCATTACTCAAAACAGATCTATATTCCATAGTTGCTTATTGTGTTTTGATGAAACTACCTATATAATTTAGATATTTTGCTTTCCAATTCTTCATTTTTCTGATAGAGATCCTTAATAGTTTTCATCAAAATAGGAATAATTTCCATATACGATACATTCAGAGCAATCTTTTCCGGAGATGTAAATCCATCTTCGTCGATAATTTCACCAAGCTCATTATTAGGAACAAAATTTACCAATTTATTAAAATCACTTTTAGCGACTTCTTGCGCAATCAATCCGTAATGAGTATTTTTAGATTGGTCATCTTTGTATGCGAATGAAATAGGATTACTCTCCATTATAAATTTTTTGCATAACTCAGTATCCAAATTTTGAACATCCCGTTTTAGACGTTTATCTGAAGTGACACATACAGATCCATTCACGATAATAGAGCTTGCAGTTCGTAATGAAAAGGATGACGGATTAGTGGAAGTAGTTCCCGTGCTTCCATCGGAATTAAGATACCCAACCAACCCACTGAGAGTAAAACTCGCCGACCCAATTTCTAATGGCATTGCTGCATCTGAAGTATTTCCAATTTGAATACTACCACTCGTAGAAGTAATTTTTAATACCCCAGAGCTAACTGCGAGAGTAGCAGGCGATACTTTTCCAATTACTATATCAGATAAGAAATTTGTAGTAGAGCCAGATGGTTCTATTGTTAAGTTTCCACTTGAATTTGTTCCAAAGTCTGTAAAATTTGTTTCCGCGCCAGTTGCGCCATTATTAATTAATCGCATTGAATATGTCGCACCAGATCCATTAACACAGAATGTTCTATTTGGTGTATTTGTTTGAATACCAACTGATCCGGTTGCTTTTATCATAAATTTACGAGAAGATGTGGTTGAGTTTGTATTATAATTCCCAATGAATAGATCGGCCGAAGAGTCATTTACATCAGATGCCCCGCATTGAATAAATGATGTTGATGAATCCGATAATAATCGTAACAATGTCGTGCTTCCAATAAGAATATCAGATGAAGTTCTTAAAGTTGCGGAGAGATTTCCAATACCAGTTATAAAAGGCTGAGACCCGGTTCTAAGTTGTCCATATAGATCATCTGCGGTAATTGATGATAACCCCGTTACAGCTTTACTCGAATCTAATATAATAGCTTTGCCCGCAACTACCGTTCCGGGAACAACTCCGCTTACTCTATTCAATTCAGCAGCCGTAGATTGAACTAAACTTCCAGAAAGATATAATCCGCGAGATCCATTATGTGAAATAATATTAAGATCATTGGAAGCAGATATATGTACCGCTCCTGATTTTGAAGATAAATTTAAATTTCCATTACTATCTACTCCAACGGTTCCAGTTTGGACAGTCAATAACCCAGTTTGCGAACTAAATAATGTTATTGAATCTGCCGTAGTAATTGGTTTTGGCACTCTCGTAATAGAATTATCCCAAGCCATGGCGGAACTAAGAATGAAACTTTTTGTAATACTTACAGAACTCCATCTCACTTGAAGAGATGCCGATCCGGTAATATTTTGGTATTGAATATAGATTGGAGTCCATTGACCGTTCGTTAATTGAATTTGATCTGATGTATATTCCAAACCAGTTGATGTATCCCAGATATTAAGAATCAATATATTATTTACCCAAATACGAACTCTGTCATTCGCAATGGCGTGAAATCTGTAATTTTCAGTAGTTCCAGGCAATATATATCCAATAATATCTAATGAATATGTAGAACCAATATCTACAGCATAATCCACCAGATTGATATCAGAAATTGTATTTACATTTACGATTCTTCCGGACACATCGGCTCCAGTAAATGTTCTAATTAATAAGGAACCAGTATTGTAATTGTTCAATGGTCCAGACAATGTTAGATTACTGATAGTAAATGCTGATGTTGTCAAATTAGTGCAACTAACGGAGGTAGCGCTAATTGAATTAATTCCAGTTATAGATTTCGAGGCATCGATAACTATAGCTTTAGATGCAGTGGCTACTCCTGGATTCACTTTTAGATAATTTATCTCAAACGCAGTTGGTTGAATAAGAACTCCTCCCAGCATTAATCCAGATGATATTCCATCATGTGATGGAATATTAAAATTATCTTGAGATCCAAGAGTAATATCATTTCCAGAAGCATCAATTACAAGATCCCCTCCAGTATCCACAGTAAATTTTGCATTGTTAGATGCAATTGTTGAACTATTATAAATCGTTAAACTATTTTGAGTATAATGATTAATATCATTTGAGGGCTGATTACTATCCCAGGCTAATCTTCCAGTAGGAATATTTGTTCTTCCATTAGATAATGAATTCCATTCAACCGCCAATAATGAGGAATTAACAGAATCTACTTGGTATTGAATGTAAATCTTTACATATTGTTCAGCATTTAGAAATATAGATGATGAAGTACGAAAGCCATTGATTGGCCCCCATGAATGTAACACAAGTACATCATTTACCCACATTCGCACTCTATCGTTACAATTAACAAAGAATGTGTAAGTCTCGGAATATCGAGGAAGAATATATCCAATAATTTCGCTTGAAAACGAATTTGTTAGATTCGCGGGTTGGAAATTTGTGAATACCAGGGATTGCAAAAGTTGAACATCAACAATCCTTCCAATAAAGTTGGTCATAGAATATGATTTGATAATTATTCCGCCAGTATTAAAATTTGAAATGACCCCACTTAAGGATAATTGTTCAGCGACCAATCTATTTGCAGTAAATGAATTGACCCCGGAAATAGAGTTAAATGCATCAGTAACCATCGAACGAGTAGCTGTAGCAGAACCAGGAATAACGACATTGTAATTTATTTGGTTTGCAGTAGCGGCAATTAACGTTCCTCCCAATCTTAACCCCAATGATCCTCCATCATGATTAGCAATATTTAATACATTTACCAAATTAATATTAGGCTGACTCTGAGTATCCAATGTTCCGCTTAATGTAGTAGCGCTCAATCTATTAATTCCGGTAAAGTTCAATTCAGAATTTAAAATCATTGCCTTATTGGCAATTGCAACCCCTGCAGTTGTATCTACTCGATTTATCTCGCTGGCGGTGGCAGTAATTAATGTTCCTCCCAATGATAGCCCTACTGATAAACCATTGTGTTGGGCCACATTTAGAATATTTACCGAATTAATATTTGGCTGAGCTGCAGTAGTAATAGTACCAATAAATGAAGTTGCTGAAATCGTATTAATATTTGAAATCGATCGAACAGAATTTAAAATTAACGCTTTAGATGCTGATGCTGTTCCATCCACCGTATCTAATTTATTTATTTGATTACCATCTACAGTAATTAGAGTTCCCCCAAGTGCTAATCCAGCAGTTCCTCCATCGTGCGATGTAATATTTAATGTATTTACAGTAAGAATGTATGGCTGATTACTGGTTCTAATAGTTCCGGTAATATTAGATGCTCCTATGGTATTAATTCCATTTACATCCCCACTACCATTTAATACTAATGCTTTAGAAGGAAGAGCTGTTCCTGATGTAACAGTTAAGAAATTTAATTGATCAGCGCTACTTCGGACTAATACACCTCCTAATTTTAATCCTGTTATGGATCCATTATGATCCTCGATATCAATAGATTGGAGAAGTCTAATATTTGGTTGAGCGTCCGTTGTAAGAATTCCGGTTAAATTGGCTGCGGAAATAACATTAATTCCCGAAATACTTTTACTATTATTTAAAATCATTGCTTTACCAACATCAGCAACTCCTGGCGTTGTATTTACACGGTTTAATTGAATCGCAGTAGCCGTAACAAGAATTCCATTTAGTGATAATCCTAATGTGCTTCCATTATGCGCAACTATATTTAAATTATTTACCGAATTGATATTTGGTTGAGATGCCGTAATTATAGTCCCATTAATTGAAGTAGTAGATAGAACATTGATTCCGGAAATATTTTTACTTGTATCAAGAACAACAGCCTTAGATTCTGCGGCTATTCCTGGAACGACATTTATATAATTTAATTGAGTTCCACTCGCGGTTACCAATACCGCGCCAAGAGTTAATCCTTCGGATCCCGTATGATTTGCAATTCGTAATGTCGAAACTGAAGTAATATTTGGTTGATCATTAGTGCGAATCGTGCCATATAAATTATCAGAAGTAATAGATGATATATTACTAATCGCACGAGTATTATCTAAAACCAATGCCTTGGATGCTTGCGCCGATCCCGGAGTTGTATCAATATAATTAATCTTGGCGGCACTCGCGGTAATTACGGTTCCTGCGAGAGATAATCCGGTCGTATTCGCATTATGATTTACGATATTCAAGATATTCACTGAACTAATATTTGGTTGATTACCAAAGGTAAGAGTTCCAGCAATCGAAGTTGCTCCTAATAAATTAATTCCGACAATATTCTTACTTGGATCGAGAACTAATGATTTGGAAGCTTCCGCAGTTCCGGGTGTAATTATATTGTAATTCAATTGAGACGCAGTAGCCCGAACTAATTGGGATCCCAAAATTAGCCCAACTGATAAACCGTCATGACTACTAATACGCAAACTATTTCCAGTCTCGATTTTGATTAATCCACCAGTCGAAGATATCAATAATTCACCAGTTGGAGAAATATTGATATCAGAATAATTCGAATTATCGTATCGTAATCGAAGAGTATTTCCAGTGCCGGCAGTGATAGTAATCCGATCTCCAAATGTAGATAATCCTCCAATAGCTAAGGTATTCAGAGTTCCGAGAGAAGTGATATTAGGCTGACCTCCGGCCGTAAGTGTTCCAGTAATTGTGCTTGCCGAAATATTATTTATGTTTGTTATAGTTCTCGAAGAATTTAAAACCAACGCTTTTGAAGCCTGAGCAACTCCCAAAGTATCAATTTCTAAATATGAAAGAGCATTTGGACTCAAAGTAAAAGGAACTCCGCTTAAACTTAATTGAGTTTGAATATTTAATGTATCAACCTCAGTAATACCGTGCTGAATACCAGTTGTTAAGGTTCCCGCCAATGTAGTTGATCCAATATGATTAATTCCGGTTACTGTTTTGTTAGTATCCAGAACAAGAGCTCGAAATGGTTGAGAAGTTCCGGCGATGATATCTGTATAATTCAAACGAGTCGCAGTTGCCGTAACAAGATTTCCATTCAAGCGTAATCCAGTTGTTGATCCATTATGATCGTTGATATCTACATTTTTTTTGAAAACAGTACGTAGATTATCATTCAAAAATGGATCATCACAGGACGGAATAAAAAGCATATCTCCATTCGCGGTAATCCTTCCATCAAAATAGAAACTATCCAAATATGAAATTTGTAATGTTGAAGTCAATGGATTATCATTATTGATTGTCAAGGTAGAATCAAATCTTTCCGTATTGATGCTAACCTTTTGATCGGCATTGATAATCATAGCAACATTATTTTCAGTTTTCATAATAATCGATCCATCAGTTCCATTATCATTAATAGACACCGAACTATTATCGCTTTGTAGAATATTCCCCGCGACAACTGCAGGAATACTAATTGTTCCCGGACGAGGAGGATATGTCATTTTTAACTAACCTATCTTATATTTGGTTTGATAATAGTCAGCTATATAGTTGATTAAAGAAACTCATAAATATGGTCGTCAAATAAGATTCAAAAAAATATAAATCAGCTTATAAATTTAAATACAAACATGATTTTTAACCACTATGATCATAAAGTTGATCAAACGTGAAGAATTATTAAGAATAGTTATTGAAGCATCTGATATCGATTTTAGGAAAAAGGTTAAATCTGAGATTGCTTCGCGATTCTTTGATTGGGTATATTATGATTAAGAAACCTTTAATTAACATTTATTTCAAAAAAATACAAAATGAATTGAATTATTGCGAATTCATATCCTTAATTAATGTCTGTACTTGCGCAACAATAACAGACTTAGAAACGTTTCCAGTTAGATTATCTAAAATTTTGTACAACTTTACCAAAATAGGATCCGCCATAGTTGGAGTAGGAGAAGAGACTAAGGGAAGAACATTCGTGTGAAATTGCCCTATTATATTACCAGGAGGTGATGCATGCCAAGTAACAATAACCGAATTGGTGCTCGTATTAATTGCATAACCCATACCAAACGCGGAGCTAAATTTCCATGCTAAGGCAGTAAAGTGGCCAGTGAGTGCCGAAAATCCGCCCTTGTTGAAATCATACGAGCTAATTTCGGCATACCACATATCAATGGACTTCTTTAGTAATTCCATCATATCTAATTTGTATCCATTGAAGCTGGCTAAATTCTCGGAATATAATTGATTTCCAGAATGTATAAATCTATTAGTTATTAATAAATTATTAGCCCAAGATTGACTAAATTGAGCTATCGTTTCGCTCCAGATTAACGGCTGAACTCCATGTTTCGCCCTATAGGAATTGAGATAATCAGAAATTTCTATAATTTGAGCAGGTGTTAATATATTGGCCTGCACCGAAATACCAGCTCTCAATTGCATTATTCGTTCCATATTTATTTATATTAATGATACTATTTTGGATCAAAAAAGAAACATAATCAATTATTCATAATATGAATTGAACCAAAGATTCCATATCTTCTGAAAATTATTTCCGTATCCTCTCCAGGATTGCGGGCCTTGGTTGAATTCCTGAATCAGATTATCATAATTCGACATATATCCAGGTCTGCAAATTCCTGAATAGAATTGATATCCATTCGATGCACAAATTTGAATATGAAGAGCTGTTATTGGATCTATGTAGTATCGCCCAGTCTGTATATTAAAACGATATTCGCGTCTATTATACTTATATGCACTCCAGGTTCTCAATATTTCACTTACAGATTTTTGGAAATCAGCAAAATCAATTATCACATATGTGCAATTATTTCCAGCCATGCAATATTCTGGAGTGCAATTTCCTGAATAACATCCAACACAATAGCGTCCATTTGAATCCATTCCAACGCAACGATATCCTTTATCCAATTCCGATACAATTGACTTATATCTTGCAAGCCACATTCTATACAATCGCGGTTCATTAATAGCATATTCTCTAATATGAGTAACAAGTTCAGATGGTAGGATTTGGTTAAGGAAGTTCATGATTTTAGGGGTTGTAGTATTTATATGCAAAATCGTCAATTTTAGACAATTGTTGGAAGAGTCTAAAATTGATGAAATTGTTTATTAACATATCAAAATATTAACTGAAAACTACTAATTATGGATTCGATAGATCAATTAAACATTGATTGTATTATTAAAATACAAAGTATTATAAGAATGTACTTAGTACGTAGAACTCTATTAATTCCAAATGCGTCATATCAAACTAAAATTTGGCGTAAGAACCAAGTTTGGTATAAAACTGGTAGAGCGAATGAGTGCGAACTTTATCAAATTAGACAAATTGAAAATATTACCAAACAAAAGTTAATCAAAACATTAGATCGCATTCATATGAGAAATCTCATTATAACACCAAAAAGGAATCTTATCAAAGATGATGATGGATTTGAATATTCTGAAACATTTGATGGTATTCAAAAAAATAATTCCATTATCATATACTTTAATTTAAAATTTGTATGCGATACAGGAGGAGCTCAAACGCGATCATTAAGAGAGACATATCATTTTATAGAATCACAGTTAAAATTATTAAGCAAATCAAACTCAGAGCATATCAAATTTATTAATATTTTAGATGGCGATACTTGTCATAAATCAATGAATAAATTTAATTATTTAGTAAATCGCGATGAATATCATAATATAAAAAAATATGTATTTATTGGAGATCTCAATGCATTTCAAAAGTTATATAAATCTAATAAGCTATAATTCGCGATCTATTTGATCGAGTAAGTATTCGCATATTGAATACACCAACCCAAAGCTAATTCGTTTTCTTGCAATATCTTTAGACTCTCTGTAGTTAGATAGAAACAATGAATGATATTTTTTGCGTTCATCTAATAAATATTCATTAAACCGTTTAACCAAGACCTCTTGCTTTGTTTCTGAAATATGTGGATTGATTTGCAAAGTAGCGTACGTTCGCGCTGATAAATTTGGCGTTTTATCAATATATACCTGATCAATTTCTACCATTGATAGTTTAATTTGATTTGCATGATTGTCATCAATACATTTAACTAAAATATTTGTATATGGATCATTTGATGTTAATCGCGTTAAACGTGTAATAGTATATTTAGAACTTGTAGGCAATTTATAAATTTGTCCTCCAATCATATAATTATTATTAGCATTTAGCTCCACTTTGATATTAACATCTGATGGATATATATTGATATTGATCATGGTAGTAGTTTTCTTTTTTTGAAATTGTATTGCGCATACGGTATAAGTAGTATCATCAAATACTTGTTCTTCAAATATATTAATTTGAGTTATTGCAAAGATCTGTAGAAAACTTTCTCTAAGGTCAATATCTGCTTTCCGGATAGATGAAATAAAATTCAATGGAATAATTATGATTCCTCCATCTGGTTTAAGTTTTAGGATAGACCAGATGAAACATTTATATAAATCATTTTGTTTATATTTGTCAAATATTTGTTTGTTTGTAGCTTTATTTCGCGCGAGATATGGAGGGTTGGTCAATACAAATTTACCTATATATTTTGGAGGATTCATTAAAGTATCTCTTTGAATTGCAATATCGCATTGAGGTTCAATATCATAACACTCCATCGTTATATTTCTATCAGTAGGTACAAATTTTAGTAAATCCCCCTTTCCGCAAAATGGTTCAATAATGGTTTCAACATTATCTGGTATTTTCATATTTGATAGGATATAATCATAATTGGTTGTCATGAATTGACCTAATTCTTGTTTATTATTCATAATAGCTTTTTTTATCCTTCGTTATATTTATATGAGGATTCAATCAATTTTAGATAAATCTATATCGTTAATTAGGGGACGAATTTCAGGAAATGGAGAGGGGGGGTGGTACCACCCCCCATCAAATATCTGATGAGCAATACAGAAATATCAATTGGATTGAATTTGAAAGCGATGAAGATCATAGTTCTCAGAGAAAATACATTCTCAAGAAATGTATGAAATTACAAGTGAGCAATAATTCTACTCATGAAATTAATATTATTCTGATGAGACCAAAAGATTTCATTGATGTTATCACATCTTCGCGATGCGTTTCTGAATACAGAAAGTATTTCATTACTCTCGCGGAAATCAGACGCTCCTATCAAGAATCGTATGTTCCTTGGATCCTTAGTAATCAAAATAATTTGATCAAACAAAAGGATTGCAAGATTGATACATTGATTGAAAAGGTTGATGAACAAAAAGCAACGATTAATGAATTATTGGTGAATAGTAGAAATATACTTTCTCAAAATGTTCATCTCATTGATACTGTTGAAGATAACAAAGTTGAAATTTCCAAACTTCATGTAAAGATAGATACTCTCTTTGAATTCTTACTTTCATTTGCGCGAATGACGCTTCCTACTTGGATTGGTTCCTCTGTTATCAAACAACAATTTGATACTCTTGCAAAGAACAAAGATAATAATTATGCTCTCAAGCATTTGAAAGTATTGTTCTTAATGGGATTCTACATTCAATATGATGAACTCCAAGCATGTACAAAAATTATTGATGATGAAGAATACACATTTATTGGAAGAGGGTATCTCAAAGTGTATGCTTGTTGTACAAACTTTGCAGATGCTGGTTCAAGAATTCGTAATCTTTTCAATAAGCATGGAGATGATATGTTTATGCTCAAACCAATAGTAATCTCTTTGATCT
>JFJP01041445.1_pt1 | contig 12987 bp, 12 predicted proteins | sample 431651 | NCBI WGS metagenome assembly JFJP01 (sample SAMN02602958, study PRJNA72255) | Microbial mat metagenome, whole genome shotgun sequencing project. | biome: fresh water; feature: sink hole; material: water; isolation source: purple microbial (photo- and chemosynthetic) mats found in...
TGTCGTCAGGCAATGGAACAGAGAACTCGACTCCCTATGGATGGCATCCGCTGCCTGACCATAGTCATGTCAATGAAACAGGGATGCGCCCGTCCAGAATTGCGTGTCCAGAATTGCGTGTTCCAGAATTGCGTTGACATGGCGGTCGGGTAGTCGCTATAGTCGCGCCATGTTGTTTGCCGGAGCGTTTGTTCCGGCGGCGTGACATGGGCGATTAGCTCAGTTGGTTAGAGCGCCTGCTTCACACGCAGGAGGTCACAGATTCGAGTTCTGTATCGCCCACCATTAAATACAGGGGTTTTCTGGCGTCAGGTTGTTTAAGCTGGATAACCTATCTCCATTTCTGAATGTTTGAGACGCTTACTGACCGAAGCGGACTTCAAAACCACTTTGCTGCTTCAGGCAGCCTTCAAGCGATCTTTAAATTTCTCTTTGTTCTCGCGTGCCATGCACGAAAGCTTCCAGAGGTTGTGTGCCAGAACACACCAGCATCCGCTTTGCCACGACATTCTTTTCCAACTCGGTTCAGGCGGTTTGCTCCCATCGGTTTTCCAGCAGTTCCAGATACCGCTGCCCATGACGTTCGATAACCTGCACCTGTTTCTTCATCTGCCAAAAAACAGCCTTGCGAGCGTTCTTTGAGTCTGGCTTCTTGCGGGCGTGAGTCAACAATATCTGGCTGTCGGCCGCACGACTGCTCAGCTCACGAAAGGACTCCTGCGTGAGCGCACGTAGGATTGAGTAGCGCAGCACCAAACGCGTGCTGCGCCAATAATACTGCTGACGTTTGGCTGACTGCTCGTTGAGATCAAGACTATTGATCCGCTCGACGATAAGTCGGTCTTCCATACGCGTTTCCGTGAGTATGTGATCCATTTCGATAAGCGTGTCGCGAAACTGGCGGTAATCTGTTGCACCGAAAACTTCAGGAAGTGCTGGACGAAGGAAGGGTTAAAACTGTATTATCATATCGTTTTGTCTCCGAGGATTTGAGCGTTTTCGGAAATATAACACACTTTTTTCGGGCAAGGGAGCTTTTTCCGCTCTTCTTGCCCGAATTTTTACGGCATAACAGACTGCCCTTCAATACGTTAATTTATTGGGACAGGCTCTAGTTAATTTATGGCATTGAATAACTATTATTGCGTTGTACTGAAGCGGGAAGAAGTGTATGCTTAGTCTTGGAGTATGGGAGTATGTAATTTTCGCTGCGTTGATGCCAACACTGATCTGTATTTGCTAGGAGGGAAAGCGTCCGAATGATCGAGTCTGCACCCATAGTATCAATAGGAATTCCCCTCTACAACGGTGCTGACTTCATTTCGGAGACCATTCTTTCCGTTCTTGGGCAAACCTTCCAGCACTGGGAACTCATCATCACGGATGATGGATCCTTGGATGGCTCTGATAAGATTGCAAAATCATTTACGAGAGACCCACGTGTGCGGTTTTTTTCCAATCCAGAAAAGCTGGGTGTGGAAGGAAACTGGAACCGATGTGTTAGCGAAGGTCGTGGTTTATACAGGAAATTACTTTGCCATGATGATCGCTTACATCCAGAATGTCTTGAAAAACAGGTTGCCATCTTTACCAAGCCCGAGAACAAATCGGTCGCTCTAGTATCGGCGGCAAAAACAATTATTACCCCGAATGGTAGGCAACTTTTCTCACGACGGTGGAAGGTGCGCAGCCAAATGATCCATCGGTCTCGCGCAGTTAGGCAGATTGTTAGATCCGGAACGAATCCGATAGGTGAGCCTGGGGCTGTTCTTTTTCGGGCGGAAGACTGGCATTCGATTGGCGGTTTTTGCGCAAGACTGCCGTATGTGATTGATCTGGACTTCTGGCTCAAGCTTCTTAGGATCGGCGATTGTTATTACCTCTCAGAACCTCTTTTTGACTTTCGGGTTTCGGCTCAAAGCTGGAGTCATAAACTGACTAATGCTCAAAGCTTTCAGTACTCATCGCTGATTGAACAACTGGCGGGTAAAGGAAACGTAAGTCTCTCACGGTTAGACTATATAATCGGGCGAATTCGCTCACCGCTGAACGCCCTTTTAAGACAACTTATATATTATTGGTGGTGCCATGATCACAAATAGTGATAGCTATGTTGATTTTCTCAAGCGTAAGTATAGTGCCAGAAGGGCCATTTATCTCAATCATCTCATATATCCACGGTACTTATCGGAATTTTCAAAAGGAATGATTTATGATGTTGGGTGTGGCTTCGGTGCATTTCTTGAATACTGCCGTAGCCGCGACAGGCCTGCCGTTGGTCTGGATAGCAACCCAAAACTGGTTGAAATTTGCAACCGTAAAGGGTTGCAGGCTTATCAGGCTGATGTGTTGAATTTGCATGAGGTATTCTCCCCTGCAGATAACATCATTTGTGACAATGTAATTGAACATTTATCGCTAATTGAGGTTGATCGGTTCTTCTGTGAAATCCAAAAGATATGGAGTCCCGGCGGGGTAATGTTGATTGTCGTTCCAAACCAGCGGGGGTATGGCAGTGATCCAACGCATAAAACGTTTGTTGACGACACGCTAATTGCTGAAATTACCAATAAATTCAAACTAAGTTTTTGCCGAACTTATCTGCATCCGATACCTTGGCGGATATTGGGTGACCACTATATTTTCAACATGTCGGTATTTCGGATTGAAAATTCATGAATGTGTGCTCTGTGCTCTAGAGTGAGAAGATGAATAATGAAGCGAACTCAAATAACTGAAATCCATAAGACCAAGGGCTTTTGCCTCTTTGCTGTTTTTCTGTTTGCAGGCAGCCTGTTGCGACTGTGGCAACTAGGTAATGCACCTTTTCCGGCCGATGAGATGGAGTTCTACAAACTCGCGTTACAGAATAAGGACATTTTGGAATTTTGGAAGAATCCCCCCTGGATGAATCAGATTCCGCTAAATGAGACATTAACGCTCCTTCTTGTTAAGGTTGGTTTGCCCGTGACTCCGTATGTCACTCGGTTGCCATTCGCTGCGATGGGTATTCTGACACTCTTCTTTATCTTGCGATTTGCACATCGCTATTTCGGTGTGGGTGCGGCCATCGTTGCTTTATTTTTTGCGGTACTCAACCCTTATCACTTGTTTTTCTCGCGTACGGCTTATCATTACGCTGGAGCGATGTGCTGGTCGTCTGCGATGCTTCTGGCCTTCTGGTCAATTAAAGAGCGTTTAAATAATGGGTTCTGTCCATCTCTGAAGCACTTTTCGATTTGGTTTTTTGCTGCTGCGATGGCTTGTCATATGCACATATCTGTCTGGATTGTGGCTGCCGTGCAAGGTATGTTGCTACTGGCGCTTGGGCTTCATAGGCTGAGGGAAAACAAATGCGAACGCAACCGGTTTGCAATTTATGCACTTGTTTCTTTCATTTTATTGTCAGGACTGATGTTTAGATGGGTTTATCGCGCATTAAACGTGGCCTTTAGTGGCGTCAAACAGTTTGGGAGCTCTGCTTCAGACGAATTATTTCGTCTTTTCCCTGCTTACTTTGCCGGCGAGAATCTGCTAGCGACGGTGCTTCTGCTTGCCTTTGCCGGGATTGCTGGCATCGCCGTTTGGCGGTCTATCAAATCGCAGGATTCATTCTTTTCCTTTTCATGGATTGCCGGACTGCATGTTGGTTTGTTGATGCTTTACGTCGGGGTGGCGGGTGGCGGCGTGGCCAAAATATCCTATTTCTCGGCTATATGGCCACTTTTTGTCTGGTTTCTTGGAATCGGTCTCTGGCAGGGGTTGGCCTTTCTTTCAAAGGGGTATAAACCACTGCATTACGGGGCATTGGTGCTGTGTCTGGCGGCTTATACCGCGTTGACGCTGCCGCCTGCTTGGGCGATTGTGACGCTGGAGGGGAAGCCGATGCCGACGTTCAAGATTAATGACTGGGTTATGAGGAACCTGCCCCCGGGAACTCCGATTCTGGTGGATCATTGGCTTTTTCCATGGAATCATTTGGCTATCCATAACAAGGATCAGATCAACTTCACGTTTACAGTTCCGGATGATCCGGTCGAGAATTACCGGGCGCTGAACTGGAGGGGGACCGCCGCCGCTTTCTTTGAGAAATATCCTGACGCGGCATTGATCGAGGTGGATCGGGATAAATATATTGAAAAAGTCGGTCCTTGGACCTTCCCCTCGGAGCATTTTGCCAGGGTCGCATCCATCACGAATAAGCAGGCAATGGTGATGCGTCATTATGGCGTGATTCCAACGTCCGAGTATGCCGCTGCGAATACGAATCAGGTCGTTACCCGGATCTTCTACAATACCACTGAAGACGTGATGGCGAGCGCCCGCCGGAAGGGCACGTCTGGATTGGTGATGTACGGCGAAGGCTGGCGTTACTTGAAACCCTGGCAACCGATGCAGGGCTGGCCGGAGCAGTTGATGCAGCTTTTATGGTTGCAAGCGGGACGTATCGTAAGCGGGGAAAAACCATTGGATTCCCTGAATGCGTTGCAATCCCTACCTCAACAGCAAGCGATGCAGTATTTGAACAAGGGACGATGGGCGGATTACCGCATTCCGGGAGCACACTCCGAATGGCGGCTGTTCAATCTGTCCGATCAGGATTTGCCCGTGACACTGACGGTGCGGGCGATTGCACTATCGGGCACGGTGAGGTGCATGATCGGAGATCAGTTGGCAACCTTCCCGCAGTCGCTGCTGTCCGAGTATCGCCTCCCGCTGGTGCTCCACCCCGGGGAGGAGCGTCGGTTGGTGGTGGCGATGCCGATGAATCAATTCCTGCTGGTGCATCAAGTGATGCTCACCCCATAAGGGAGTCAAGAGAGAGCTCAGGGTTCTGATGGTTTCTTTTCAAAAATTATCTTTTTGAACCTTAGTCTGCCTGCTTGTGGGTAATTGTTGTCAGCAGGTATTTCCGCAACAGCCTTGTACGAACGGTTGAGCATTTCATAGAGCATGAAGGACCCATCTTCTAGTGGAATGTCAATGATCACGATATCCCAAGGATTTGTTTCCAGTAATTTTGCCCATGTTTTTGGGTACATATCGCGCCTGTATGTTTTTTCCCACCAGCAGTCATGGCCGACGTTTGCGTAGTAGTTCTTCCCGAGGATCATATTAAGGTAGCCTGAGTTGATGTAGTAGGTTTCTTTATCTGGCGTCTTAAGTATGTTAAGAATCCCGTTGTACCGCTTCGTGTCTTCTGTGGTAACCCAGTACGGGCGGGGATCCCGTGCAAGAGCCAAAGCCTGCACAAGTAGCAAACTTAGCATAAAGCCATTGTGAAAAGTTGCTTGTTCCTTTATTCTGGCGCATGTAGTGCAGCCACATATGATCAAAATACTCATAAAAAACCAGAGTTGACTCAGGCCGGATCCGTACTTACAGGCTGCATAGGCTCCAGCCAAACCAGCGGTGCCCAAAAAAATGTTCTGCGGAGAGTGGAAGAACTCTTTCCAGCTGCGTGTCATACACAGTCCGGCAACGGTTAGTGAAAGCAGTATACCAAACTGTCCCGAAAACAGCGGAAGCAATTGATCCCATAGACGACTCCATATAATGGGCTGGTTTTGTGCCCACTTGAAAACCAGATAGATGAAGCGGGAATCCGGTTTTGCTTCATACCACCAGATGGTGAGGGTAATTACGGTTGCTGTAGCTGCAAAAGCCGCCGCTGCTTTTTTTGGAGACTTCAGCAAACAATAGAATAGCCCGGCTGCAATATAGGCGATCCCGGTTTGTTTGGTCCAATAGCATAGAAAAAAGGAAGTCATGGCTAACGCAACGGTTCTTGTTGACAAGGTTGGGTCACGAATCAGGAGCCACAGTCCTAAAAGAGCAAAGAAAACGTGTATGGTATTTGGGCCAACATCCATAAACCATAGTGGCTCAATTGCGCAACTGAGTGCGGCGGCAACAAGTGCGAACCAGCGGATGCCGGTTAAGCTTAAAGTAATCAGACCGACTAGGATGATGGCACCAACCCCGAACATACCGGCAATGGCCCGTACGATACGTATGTCATTAGCAATATACCGAATGCCCCACCCAAAGAGCTGCGAAGCAAAGGGTGTGTATCCATCATAGGTGCGCTTCAAGTCTTCGGCAGGGTAATAGCAGTGCCCCCCTTGTGCAAATTGGGTGTAGTACTGCATATGCCATGACTCGTCCATGAGAACCTTGCTGGAAACCCTGTTTATAAGAAGAGCTGACGATACGGCGATCTGTGCAGCCAGTACGATAAGAAGGATAATTTTAAAAGGAGCCAGAATGGTTTGTCGTTCAAGATTTGTCTTCATGGTTACGTACCTCAGCGTTTAAACGTTTATGGCGTAGGTGCTATTTATGGTTGAGTGAGAGGTTTTCGCGCGCAAATAAATGCTTGTTTTCCGAAAATATACCAAGCAAATGTAAACTTAAGGTAGAGTTTGATGATCCTTGGTGACTGCGGAAGTCTTTGCTTTGTGCTGTAAGGAAGAAACCTTGGAATACATCTGTATATTTCAAAATCGAGTAACTCAAGGACTTCAACAAGAGCCCTGTCATCAATCGGGGTTACATGGTCAAAGAACATCCAGTAGTCTTTCCAGCAGTAGCGACAGTTAGGCTGCAATATAAGCAGCTGTCCGCCTGGTTTGAGTACCCGATTGATAGATCGAAGGCAGGATACAATGTCCGGTTTATTGATGTGTTCAAAAAAATTGGAAACAAATGCAACATCTGCAGTTGCGTCATCTATCAGATCCAAATGCATTGCAGAATTCTCGATTACCTCAACGCCGGAGGTTGCATGATTGTGAATATCAGGATTAATATCTACAGCAATCCTGCGCTTTGCGATAATGCTGTTAATGAATTCGCAGTGCCCTGCAGCAATTTCAAGAACACAACTGTTCTCGGAAATATATTGCTGAAAGAATTCGCGACATAGAACATTCCACATGGCACTGCGGTGAGGTTGATCATGCTTGAACCTGCGTTTATAAACAAGATCAGGAGTCAGTGAGGTTGCGTCATGCATTTCGATTACTTTTTGTTGAGTAAGATTCAGAGTCTCTGTGATAGTCACCGCGCGATAGGATCTTTTCAAGCCAGCAGTTAAGCACGATAAAGAGATAGCGGCTGCCCATTTCCTTTATTTTGAGTTTGGATTCACCCGCTTTGCGGTTTGTCCATGAAATCGGGCACTTAACATAAGAATAGCCACGGATAATAGCCTTCAATGGCATTTCAACGGTAAGGTTGAAATGCGCCGAAAGCAGCGGTTGAATACCATCAATAACGCAACGGCGATAACATTTAAAGGCATTCGTGATATCGTTGTGATCAAGGCGAAATAAGATGCGGATAAAGGCGTTCGCAAGTCGGTTCAGAACCATTTTATGCCTAGGATAATCATAAACGGAGGAGCCGCTCATAAAACGCGAGCCAAACACGCATTCCGCCCCGTTTTTCATCGCTTGATAGTAGGCCAGGATGTCGTCAGGATGATCCGATAAATCACCCATTACGATGCAGGCACATTCCCCTTTATAGGCGAGAAGTCCACAGCGAATGGCACGGCCATATCCTCCCGACTTCGGGTTGGTTACAAACCAGAGTTTATCGCATTCACGGGTCAGTTGCTTCAGAACAGCCTCTGTGCGATCTGTACTGTTATCGTTAACGACCAGAATTTCATAATCATTGATATTGGCTTTATCAAACCGGGATGCTATCGCCTTGCAGGTTTCCGCAATACAACCTTCCTCGTTATGGGCAGGAATGATGATTGAGAAAAATGGTGCGCTTTCTGTCATGATGATCAACCTAATATTGAGGCAAGTGTCTGCTGATTGGCTTTTATCCATTCGGCAATATCTTGTAGTGCATCCGATGTGCTGCGGGTTGGAGCCCATTTGAATTGCTGCCGGGCGCGAGTGCTATCGCTCAAATAGACAGGAATGTCCACCGTTGATGTTTGTGGATCCTGGGTAATGGGTACCTTAATACCCGTGATTGCCTGACAGAGCTCTGTCAACTCAAGGAGAGAGACAGAAACCTCCCGGCCGCCGCCAATATTATAAATGCTTCCATCCCAACATTCTGGCACATTCATTTGAGCCAAAATCAAGGCAAATAAGTCAGCGATGTGAAGAATGTCGCGAACCTGCTTGCCGCAGCCACCGAATCCTGTGTATTTGAGTGGCTTCTTGTAAATATGGCGAGCAACCCAGAGTGTGATGACACCCTGATCCACACGCCCCATTTGCCGGGGACCGGTCAAAATCCCGCAACGGTTAATTATTCCCCTCAGTCCGTAGTTATAGACGTACTCGGCCAGGAAAAGCTCTGCGGATAGTTTTGTCGCCCCATAGAATGAGCGTACTCCCGCGAGGGGAAATGCTTCTGAAATGCCATTTGCCGATGCTCCGGGGAGAATTTGGTCATTCGCCAACTCAAAGCGGGTACCGGTCTCGGTGTAGGTCAACTCGCGTAAAGCACCGATTGGATACACCCGGCTTGTGCTGATGAATAAGATTGCGGCTGCATTTAGGCGTGCTGCTTCCAAACAGTTTAATGTGCCTTGCAAGTTGATGTCTATCACGGTACGGGGCGACCCATTATTGCCTGCATGGACAGAAGGTTCGGCAGCGCAATCGATTAGCAGGTCGAATGCCCCTGCCAAATCAAGATCATCGCGATAGCGCACATCGCCATGCACAAATGCCACGCCATTTGACCGGAGGTACGGTAAGTTCAGCTCGCTGCCCCTGCGCATCAGATTGTCGAAGGCCGTTATCTGGATGTCATCAAACGTTTGTTTAAAAAGCACTGCGAGTGACGAGCCGGCAAAGCCAGCACCGCCCGTTATTAAAATTCGTCGATATGGACATGTATTCATTTTTTGATTTCTACTTCCAGACGGATATGTTTTACTAACAAAAATTCATTTTTGCAAGAAGGAGTTTGTCATGAGTGTTTGTTTGATCACGGGATCGGCGGGTTTGATCGGTTCGGAGGCTGCAGTTTGGTTTGCAAGCCAAGGGATGGATATTGTGGGTGTTGACAACGACATGCGTGCGACATTTTTTGGAACGGAGGCCTCCACACGGTGGAACCGTGAGCGTCTTGATCGCGAGTTGGGTAATCGCTATATGCATCACAGCATTGATATTAGGGATGAACAATCGGTGGCGAATTTGTTCGCAACCTACAAAAGCGATATTGCGTTGGTTATTCATACGGCGGCGCAACCTTCGCACGACTGGGCTGTCCGAGATCCCCGTACCGATTTCAGCGTCAACGCCAATGGCACCCTGAATGTGCTGGAATGCACCCGGCTGTATTGTCCAGATGCCGTCTTCATCTTTACGTCAACAAATAAAGTGTATGGCGACACGCCAAACCAATTACCGCTGATTGAACAGACTTCCAGATGGGAAATTGATCCGTCTCATTCCTATGCTGCCAACGGGATTCCTGAAAGCATGTCGATTGACCAGTCCAAACATTCATTGTTTGGTGCCTCCAAAACGGCTGCGGATGTTCTCGTCCAAGAATACGGTCGTTATTTTGGCATGAAGACTACTGTTTTTCGTGGGGGATGTCTTACGGGGCCGATGCATTCAGGAACGGAACTGCATGGGTTTCTGGCGTATTTGATGAAATGCGCAGTCACGGGGCGGCAATATAAGATCTTTGGCTACAAGGGGAAGCAGGTGCGCGATAACATACACAGCCGCGATTTGATTGCCTGTTTTGACCAAGTATTCCCGGTGGGCGATTCAGTAATTGCTCCATGCAGGAGGCCATCCGGGTTTGTGAGCAATTGACAGGCAAGCCCATGAATACGGAATATTGCGAGGATAACCGGATCGGTGATCACATCTGGTATATCAGTGATCTGACCAAGTTCAAGACGCATTATCCAGATTGGCACCAGCAGTATGATGTTCCCCGCATCCTCCATGAGATACATGATTTCCAGTCTTCATAAAGCGATTCGGGGTCCTGCATGGATCACCGATCCTTTCGAAGTCACAGCAAGTAGGACTGTGGGGAGAGGCCGGTCATGCCTTTCGACGATCTTGCGGGCCATGGCAATTTGCTTGGCCCGGATTTGCGCGGGTGGTGCAGTCTCCGTTGGTATCCGGCAGGCATGGGCCAGAAGGGCGACAAGTCGGCAAGCTGCTGCCGCCAGAAGGTCGCCGTCGAGGGGCGCATTTCCCGCGATCATTATTGTACAAGCAATACACATGAACCAGGCATCAATAAGTAACGGCACAGTGGCCGCACCATGCGTAACTCCACCTTCAGTTTTGAAAACGGCATCCTGACGGTCGACGGACCGATGACGACCTGCCGGTTTCGGTGGTCGCCGGAGCCGCTGGCCGAGAACGAGCGATTAAACCTGCGTCTGGCACGAAAAATGACCGACAATATCGACGAAAGGCCTTACCCTCAACCGTAACGTCATCCATCATCCCGATTACCAGCTATGTCGATCTGCAGATTGAGGGACAGCAGCAGAACAACTGCGTCGCCACCTATTTACGAGCCTTGAAATTAGGGATCATTTACTCTAAATCCTGTCCATAGCGGCCAAGTGCGGGTTATCTTCGTGACATTAAAACAGAGAAAGGACGAACATGAGTAAGAACAATTCCATCGTGGCAGCAGAAAATCTGACTTTGCGTTCAAGACCCTCGCCGCTCTGCCCGGCATCCCCCAAGTCTTGGCTTGTCGGCGAGCGGGTCCATGCACGCTTGGAGGACGCGGGGCTACCGCTGGCGCGTGCCTTTTCCCTGTGCCAAATTCCTCGCAGGCCGTTACCCCGCTGGTCGGGCAGATCCAGATCGAGAGCGAGGCACGACGGGCCAATGGCGAGTATGTGTGAGTGGTGTGACTCCGCTCGTCCTTTAACAGGACTAGAATCCCTAGATTGCCAGCTTAGCTTAACACCTATGCCCCCCGGAGGGGCTTCAGATCTTACGCGGCGACTTTTCGAGACAGCGCCACATCCATCCACACGGCGAGAACCAGAACACCACCGCGGGCGATGAGCTTAAGCTCGGGGGCAACGGCCAGAAGCGTCATGCCATTAAGCAATGTAGCCATGATCAGCGCTCCGAACAGAACCCCTAGGACGCTGCCGCGCCCGCCCTTAAGGCTGGTCCCGCCGATGACGCATGCCGCAATGGCATCCAGCTCCATCAGCTTGCCCACAGTCGTCGTGCTGTAGCCGCCATAAGCCGTCTGTAGAAATCCGGTCATAGCGACAATTGCACCCAGCAGAACGTAGGCGGTAATGATGGTTTTGGCGATGGGAACCCCCGAGAGACGGGCCGCCTCTTCGTTACCGCCAATGGCGTACAGATAACGACCGAACGGGGTGTTTCGCGTCAGCATGTTGATCGTATACGCCACGACACCAAGAATGAGCAATGAGAGCGGGATGCCCTTGTGCATGTTCATGGTAATGGTCAGGAGCAGAAGCGCCTGCAGACCGACCAGCAGTTTCAGCGTGGCGGTCTCTGCGTCAGCCACCGAGAACCCGTGCGCGATCCGGGCCCGTCGAGCCCTGAAGAAGGCAGCGGCAATGGTAAGGCTTACCGCCAGCCATATGGCGTATCCGGCGGACGGAGAGAGATAATACGTGGTCAGGAGTGAAAAGATATTCTCGCTCCCGCCCGGTGCGACAGGAATCGTCGAATTGCGGATCACAAACCAGTGAATTCCGTTAAAGATCAGCAGACCACCTAGGGTAATGATAAACGCGGGCACTTTCTGCCGGATGATCAACGCCCCCATTAACCCCCACACGGCTAAGGCGATCACCAAGGCGATAAGGAGTGCCAAGGGGGCAGGCAATCCTGCCACCTCGAAGCCAAGAAGATAGCTCGGCTTGATGATGAGGACGGCGGCGATGCCGCCAAGCATACCGACGCCGCTCCCGACAGACAGGTCAATCATGCCGGGCAGCAGGACCAGTAGCATCCCGAGCGCCAGCGTGGCCGTCACCGCCAACTCGATCGAGAGGTTGGACAGGTTCTGAGGAGAAATAAAGGCGGGATTCCGGACGGCAAAGAAGGTGGTCATCAGGACCAGTGCCACGCTCATCGATATATTGCGAATGGTGTTGGTATTCATATGTTCAACGGTCCCTTTCCTAATCATGCGCCATGGCTGCCGCGAGTATCTTTTCCTGGCTCGCCTCCGTCTTCTCGAATACACCGCCGATCTTCCCTGCACTCAGGATAAGCATCCGGTCACTCATGCCCATGAGTTCAGGCAGTTCACTTGAAACCATCACCACCGCGTTTCCATCGCGGGTCAGCCGATTGATCAATTCATAGACCTCGACCTTGGCGCCGACGTCAATACCGCGAGTCGGTTCATCAAGGAATATGACTTTCGGATCCACCATGAGGGCTTTGCCCAGAACGACCTTCTGCTGATTGCCACCCGAAAGTCTCCCGACGGCTACGTCCTGGTCGGGGGCTTTGATGCCCATTGAATCAAAAAAGAAGGCGTTACGCTTAAACTCACGGTTGCCGTTGAGGAAAATCCGGGGCGCGAAGGCCTTGAGTGAAGACAAAGACAGGTTGAAGCCGATGGACTGCTCCAGAATGAGTCCGTAGCGCTTTCTGTCTTCGCTCACCAGCACAAGCCCGCTCTCAATGGCTTCCGACGGCGAGGCATGCCGGAGCACCCTTCCCGACAGCTTCACCTCACCGGAACGGCGGTCCCCCTCCCCTGCAAAAAGATGCATCAGCAACTCGGTCCGCCCCGATCCCATGAGTCCCCCGATCCCCAGCACTTCGCCCTCCCGCACCGTGAAAGAGACATCCTCAAGCAGCGTTTTGCCCGACGAACGCTCCGTCACGGTAAGGTTACTCACATCCAGGCGTACAGCACCCTTCGTGGTTTCGATACGCGGGAAGAAATCCTTGATTTCACGGCCGACCATCGTTCGGATCACCTCGTCCTTGTTCGTCTTCCCTGCAT
>JFJP01001388.1_pt1 | contig 12985 bp, 9 predicted proteins | sample 431651 | NCBI WGS metagenome assembly JFJP01 (sample SAMN02602958, study PRJNA72255) | Microbial mat metagenome, whole genome shotgun sequencing project. | biome: fresh water; feature: sink hole; material: water; isolation source: purple microbial (photo- and chemosynthetic) mats found in...
AAAACAAATAATTTGCTTTGCGCCTTTTGTGCCTTTGCGAGAATTAACAAACAAGATACTGAAATAAATTCAGCATAAATGGAAAAAGTAAAAGCAAAAAAACACCTCGGACAACATTTCTTAAAAGACGAAGCTATCGCTAAATCCATTGCTGATACTTTACACCTTGAAGGATATAATGACGTATTAGAAATAGGTCCAGGAATGGGAGTTTTAACCAAATATTTATTAGAAAAACCCATTACAACCTATGTGATTGAAATCGATACCGAATCGGTAACCTATCTTGATGCCAATTATCCAAAACTGAAAGATAAAATCATATCTAAAGATTTCTTGAAATACAATATCAACGAAATTTTTGAAGGAAAACAATTCGCTATCATTGGTAATTTTCCCTATAATATTTCTACTCAAATAGTTTTCAGAACGTTAGAATTTCGCAATCAAATTCCAGAGTTTTCAGGCATGTTTCAAAAAGAAGTCGCCGAACGAATTTGCTCCAAAAAAGGAAGTAAAGTCTACGGAATTCTATCCGTTTTAGCCCAAGCATTTTATGATGTTGACTATCTTTTTACGGTTGATGAAACCGTTTTCGATCCGCCACCAAAAGTAAAATCGGGCGTGATGCGAATGCGTAGAAAACAAAATTATTCCTTGCCTTGTAGCGAAAAATTATTGTTTACTGTTGTTAAAACAGCATTTCAACAGCGTAGAAAAACCATGCGCAATAGCTTAAAATCACTAAATTTGTCTGATAATTTAAGAGAAGACACTATCTTTGACCTCCGACCAGAGCAATTATCGGTAGAACAATTTATTGAACTTACCCAAAAAATAGAGGCTAATGCAGTTTAAAATCAGCAAAGAACTTTTAGTTCAAATAGAGCAATTAATTCATCAAAAAAACGACCAAGAGTTGGAAATTTTGTTGAACGACCTGCACCATGCTGATATTGCCGAAATTTTTGATGAGTTAGAAACCGATGAAGCCATCTATATTTTCAAAATTTTAGATAGCGAAATAACTGCCGAAATTCTAACCGAACTTGAAGAAGATGTTCGTGAAAAAATTCTTCGCGGACTTTCTGCCAAAGAAATTGCAGAAGAGCTTGATGAACTTGATACCGATGATGCTGCCGATATTATCGCCGAACTATCGCAAAGCAAAAAGGAAGAAGTAATTTCTGAACTTGAAGACGTTGAACATGCCAAAGATATTGTAGATTTATTACGCTACGACGAAGATACAGCTGGAGGTTTGATGGGAAAAGAGTTAGTAAAAGTCAATGAAAATTGGAACGTGCTCACTTGCGTAAAAGAAATGCGAATTCAAGCCGAAAACGTAACTCGGGTTCATTCTATTTATGTTGTAGATGATGAAAATCGGCTTAAAGGAAGATTGTCTTTAAAAGATTTATTGACCACTTCCACCAAAACCATGATTAGCGATGTCTATATTAAAAAAGTAGATTCTGTTCGTGTCAATGCATCTAATGTTGAGGTGGCACGAATCATGCAAAAATACGACTTGGAAGCCATTCCAGTCGTTGATGAAATGGGACGATTAGTGGGTAGAATTACCATCGATGACATCGTTGACGTAATCAAGGAAGAAGCCGATAAAGATTATCAATTAGCTGCAGGTATCTCGCAAGACGTAGAAGCTGATGATAGCATCATCGAACTGACCAAAGCACGTTTACCATGGCTAGTTTTGGCACTTTTTGGAGGTTTTATAAGTGTAACATTACTCGAAGGTTTTCAGGGAGCCATGCAATTTCACAAAGAATTATTCTTTTTCACACCACTAATTGCTGCAATGGCTGGTAATGTTGGCGTTCAATCGTCGGCAATTATTGTACAAGGTTTGGCAAATCACACCATTAGCGGAACCATATTTAATCGATTGCTAAAAGAAATCTCTTTGAGTTTATTCAACGGGTTAATTCTAGCAACCTTATTATTTGTAGGAAGTCATTTTTTATTAGGTGTAGAAACCAAAATTGGGTTTATTGTAACCATAGCTTTAGTTTCTGTAATCATTATTGCCTCCTTAATAGGAACTTCCATTCCGCTTATTTTAGATAAATTCGGAATCGATCCAGCACTTGCCACAGGGCCTTTTATCACAACAAGCAACGACATTTGCGGCATACTTATTTACTTCTCAATCGCTAAATTGATTTTGGGGTTTTAATAGTTTATTGATGGATAGTCTGATCTAAATTTTGCTTTTTTTAAAATTTTAGAAAGATTATCTTCAATGTCTTTTCGAGTAAAATCACATTCATTTGGAATAGTCACATACTTATCTACTTTAATTTTGGTAATTTCCATACTTCCAGTTTTTTCGCCATTTGCATCAATGAAATAAATGATTTTTGGAATTCCATTCGGAATTATTTTTGATATTTTCCAGGTTTCATAAATTGTTGCAAAATAGGTAAACGGGAGAAAATTAGGAGTTAATTTATCAACAATGAAGTGTGTTGAAACAATTTTTTTTCTTTTTTGATAGTTAAGTTTTTTGTTACTTTTTATAGCATAATGATAGTAGGAAGTATCGTTAATTATTGTATCAGAATAGTTAATGAATTTGTATTCAGTTCCTTTTTCTATAAAATGATTTTTATATCTAAAAACTTCGGTACAAGTATTAGAAATAATTTCAGCATTATAAAAATCAGTTTTTGACATTTTTGAATTAATACTCACACCATCTTGATCAATAAAATGCATCGAAAAGTTTAAAGAATCTTTACTATTATGTGCGTAGAGATTAAAATTATTATTACTAGAACTTACCAAAAAAACAGAATTAAATTTTTGATCGTTTAGTTTATAACTTTCTTTTACTGAAAATGCATAGTCAAAATGATATTTTTTTTGTGCAAATAGTATAGATGATAGTAAAAGAAAAAAGAAAATAAATGTTTTATTCATTTGTGATACTTGGTATTTATACATCAAAAATAAGTATTTTTATGGTTTAATTTTGCAATGAATAAAAAAAATATAAAAATCCTCCACATCGACAGCAATCATCCGTTATTATGGAATCAACTTCAAGAAGCAGGTTTCACTAACGAAGCAGATTTTACTTCTACCAAGGAAGAAGTCGAAGCAAAAATCCAAAACTATAACGGAATTGTAATTCGTTCGCGTTTTAAAATCGATAAAACGTTTCTCGATAAAGCAACCAATTTACATTTTATTGCACGAGTTGGCGCAGGTTTAGAAAGTATCGATTGTGATTATGCTATTGAAAAAGGCGTTCACTTAATTGCAGCTCCAGAAGGAAACAGTAATGCTGTTGGCGAACACGCTCTCGGAATGTTGTTGTCGTTAATGAATAAGTTAAATCGTGCCGACAAGTTAGTTCGCGAAGGAAAATGGATTCGTGAAGGCAACCGTGGTTATGAACTAGAAGGCAAAACCATCGGAATAATAGGTTACGGAAACATGGGAAAATCATTTGCCAAAAAACTTCGTGGATTTGATGTAAAAGTACTTTGTTATGATATTTTAGAAAATGTTTCTGATGAAAATGCTACTCAAGTTGCCTTGCAAAAACTTCAAAAACAAGCCGATGTATTGAGTTTGCACCTTCCTTGGACACCAGAAACCGATAAAATGGTAAATACTGAATTCATTAATTCATTTGCAAAACCGTTTTGGTTCATCAATACCTCAAGAGGTAAAAATGTTGTAACTGCCGATTTAGTAGCAGCTTTGGAGTCTGAAAAAATTCTCGGTGCAGGTTTAGACGTTTTAGAATATGAAAAACTTTCGTTTGAAAACTTATTCATCAACACTGAAAAACCTGTAGCATTTCAGTATTTGTTAGATTCGGAAAAAGTTCTTCTTACGCCTCATATTGCTGGCTGGACTTTTGAAAGTCACGAAAAATTAGCCCAAACGATTGTCGATAAAATCATCAATTATTATACCATAAACTTTTGAACTATTTTATAAATAGTATTGGTATAACTTTTTTAGTAACTTTTATAATAATTATTTGTTTTATTTTTTAAATCAATAACACTAACCAACAAAACAAAAATTATGAAATCATGTAAAGTTTATTCTTCCAAAGCATTCCAACCACGAGCTTTTAATGCAATTTTAGAATTGGCTCTAGTTATTAAATGCGTTCCTTCACTTTCTTGAACGATATGACCAATAACGGTAAAATTTGGATTGGCTTTTATTTTATCAAAATCTTCTATAGCTATGGTAAACAGCAATTCGTAATCTTCACCACCATTTATAGCAACCGTTGTTGAATCAATATTGAATTCTTCACAAACATTGATAAACTGCGGATCAACTGGAATTTTCTCTTCATATAAATTGCAACCTACTTTACTTTGTTTACAAATATGAATAATCTCTGATGATAATCCGTCTGAAATATCAATCATAGAAGTAGGTTTTACTTCTAATTTTGATAATAATTCTCTAATATCATGACGTGCTTCTGGTTTTAATTGGCGTTCTATTAAATAAGTATAAGCATCCAAATCGGGTTGATTGTTTGGATTTACCTGAAAAACTTGCTTTTCGCGTTCCAAAACCTGTAAACCCATATAAGCCGAACCCAAATCGCCAGAAACCACCAATAAATTGCCTTCTTTTGCACCACTTCTATACACAATTTCGTCTTCATTTGCTTCTCCAATTGCTGTAATCGAAATAATCAATCCTTTTTGTGACGAAGTGGTGTCGCCACCAATAACATCAACATTGTAAAATTTTGCAGCTAAGGCAATTCCGTCAAATAATTCTTCTAATGCTTCTAACGGAAAACGATTAGAAACCGCAACCGAAACCAAGATTTGAGTAGCTTTGGCATTCATCGCACAAACATCAGAAACATTTACAACAACCGCTTTGTAACCCAAATGACGTAAAGGCATGTAAGACAAATCAAAATGCACACCTTCAATCAATAAATCGGTTGAAACAACTACTTTTTTAGCTGCAAAATCTAAAACAGCGGCATCGTCACCAATACTTTTTACAGTTGAGGTATTTTTTACATCAAAATTTTTTGTCAAATGGTCTATCAATCCAAATTCGCCCAATTGCGAAAGTGAGGTACGTGGCTGATTTTTATCTTCTATCATGTTGTAAAGATACGAAGGATTTTTGTTTGCCACAAAAGCACGAAGGCGCAAAGTTTTTTTGTTGGCTATGAAGACAGAAAGTTACCAAGTTTTTTTGCATCTTTATAGTTTAAATTTCTTTTTTATGAAAGCACTAAAAATTATAACTTTAACCATCAATCCATCATTAGATAAATCAACGCATTTTAGAGGTTTGATTGCCGAACAAAAAATACGTTGCGAGAAACCACGTTATGATGCTGGCGGTGGCGGCATAAATGTGTCTAAAGCAATTGCCAAATTGGGCGGAACTTCTACTTGTATTTTTACTTCTGGTGGTTCTTCTGGAGAAATGTTAGAAAAATTAATTGCAAATGAAAATCTGGAAAGTTATGTTATCAAAACTAAAAATTGGACCAGAGAAAATTTTATTGCTTTTGATACTACAACACAATCCCAATACCGATTTGGGTTTCCTGGTAATGAAATTTCAAAAGAAGAAACAGCCAAGATACTGGAAGTAATTTCAAATTTACATGCTGAATATTTAGTTATTAGTGGTAGTTTAAACGAAGGTTTGCCCAATGATTTTTATCAAAAAATTGCCCAAACTGCAAAAGCTTCGGGAATAAAAATAATCGTTGACACCTCTGGAGCCCCTTTACAAAAAGTGCTAGAAACCGGAGTTTATTTGATTAAACCAAACATTGGCGAATTGGCAAAACTTATTGGTGTGGAACGATTAGAATTACCCGAAGTTGAAAAAGCTTCAAAAAATTTAATAGAAAAAGGTTCCTCAGAAATTGTAGTGGTTTCCCTTGGAGCAGAAGGTGCTATTTTAGTTTCAAAAAACGAAACCCATTTTGTACAAGCACCAAAAGTAGAAAAGAAAAGCACTGTGGGCGCTGGCGACAGCATGGTGGGCGGCATGGTTTGGGCATTATCGAAAAGCACTGTGGGCGCTGGCGACAGCATGGTGGGCGGCATGGTTTGGGCATTATCACAAAACAAATCTCTTAAACAAGTAATTCAAATGGGTGTAGTTTGTGGTACAGCAGCTACCATGAACGAAGGAACACAACTTTTTAAAGTTGAGGATGTGATGCGGTTGTTGGAAGAGATTGAAAAGTAAACCCAACAATTTTCGTAATTGAGTTTCTCTATATTTTCAAACTTAGCACTTCGTTTGTTATAACTCGTTCATAGCAATCGCATTCACTTTTTACCTTTTTATTGCATATACCATCTAAATATGTATTTTTGTTTGAAATATCTAAAAATCAAGTTTTTTATATAAATGAAAAATAGATTACTTTTTACAGTTATTTTTTTCTTTTCTGCTTTTTTGGCAAATGCTCAAAAAGAATTTATTCCAATTGACACATCAGCTTTTGCTATGTGCCGTATTAGCCTTGCTGAAGAATATAAAGGAAAGTTTACTTTAATTAACAAAAATATTGTATCGTCTACTACGGCTCAAAAAACAATTATTAAAGGAATTTATAATGAAATACAGGAAAATTTCTTTGACAAAATAAAACAGAATAATTTTATTTGTGAAGAAAAATTAAATACTTATCTAAACGGATTGCTTCAGGAAGTATTGGTAAAAAATGGTATCAAAGAAACCTATCGTATATTATTATCTAAAGATAGCGATGCGAACGCATACAATACTGGCAATGGAACTGTGGTTATTCACTTCGGATTATTTTTGACACTCGAAAATGAAGACGAATTAGTTTTTGTAATTGCACATGAAATAGGTCATCAATACTTAAATCATGTAAAAATCGAGATTGAGAGTTTTGCAAAACTTTCAACTTCTGAACAAGTGATAAATAAAACTAAGGAGATACGAAGTAAAAAATACGGTAAGGCAACAATGGCTGGAGATTTTTTGAAAAACATTCGATATGAAAATTATGCCAAACGAAGAAAAAAAGAGTTTGCTGCCGATTCAATAGCTGTTACTTTTTATAAAAAAACACTTCGTAATCCAAAAGCTGGTGTGACAATTTTAGAAAAACTCGATTCTTCGGATTCAGAAAAAGATTCATTGACAATTGACGATTATAAATTTATTTTGAATAAAAATGATTTTAAAGTAAAAAAATCGTGGTTTGAAGTAGAAGAAAGTCTTTTTAAAAAATATGATAATGAGAAAAACATCATAGTTGATTCATTAAAAACACATCCTGATTGTTTAAGCAGAATAAAAATGATTCGAAAATATTCAGCCTATAATTTTACTGATAAAACAACAATTTCTAAAGATTTTTTTAACATAAAGCAAATGAGCATATACCAAAATCTTATTAATTTATACGATCAGGAATTATATGGAATTTCATTGTATGAAGCTCTGAAACTGTATAAGAAAGATATTGAGAATCCTATTCTTAAAAACATTATTTATGTTAATTTTTCTAAAATTCTTGCATCAAAAACTACCTATACCATTAATCGATATGTTCCTAAAGTTGATAATAAAAAAAACTCTGAAAGTTTAAATCGATTTATTACTTTAATCAATAACTTAAAAACATCTGATATTCAATTAATCATAAACAATTTAAAATCTTAAAAATGAAAATTATATTCCGCATTTTTTTTTGTTTTTTTTACTTAGTAGGAAACACACAGATTACAGATCTTAATAAATTGTCTTCAGGTAGATTATATGCTTCAGAGGATATAAAGGATGCAGATAATAATATTAAAGGATATTTTTTATTATTTGAAAATGATAAAGTAGCCAAAGAAACGTATCAGTTGGAGTATGTCGTCCTTGATGAGAATCTTACAAAAGTTACTAGTGGAATTATTACAGAGATGAAGTTTGAATCGTTTCTAATTGACGCAAAAAAGATAGATGTTGCATTATGGCTTAACAAAACAAAGTTGCTTATTCAATTTGTTGATGACTTTGAAGAAATTGAAGCTTATCGTCGCTACCGAATTTTAGACATTTCGACAAATAAACTAAGTGACCCATTTATTTTTAATAAAAATGATATTCAAAAAAATCCAGTTTTCGACAGAAAAATGTTGAATTACAAAGAAAATGAATCAGAATCAATTGCTTTTTATGAAGGAATTGGATTAATTGTAAATTCTAAATATACTGATAAAAAAGAAAAAGTTACCGAGAAGTTTTTAGCTCATTATGATAGTGATTTTAAACAAGTTTGGAAATTTATTTATGAAGATATAGAAAATACAGAAAGCAAAAGATTTAAAAATTTAGAATATTTAAAGTCAGACAAAGATGTAATTGTAATGTTTAATCATTGTGGTAAAAAAAACGGAACTTATGTTAATGACTTTACAAGTTTGTTTATTGATGCACAAACAGGAAAACTAATTAAGGAATTCGATTTTCCGCAAACTGATAAATATGCTTACAAAGTTGTAGATTGTAAAATAACTGATGATAAGATTTATTTGCTTGGAAATTATTCGGCAAAATCTGAATTTGGTAATACCAATGATGCTAATAATTTAGGATTATTCAAATTTGTATTTGACAAAAAGACAGCAAAGCAAGATGTAAACAAATATTTAAGTTGGAAAGAAATTAGCGCAAAGTTGGATGTCAATGAAAAAGGTTATATAAATAAGGAAGGGTGTCTTTTTATTCATAATATGCTGTTATTAGAAGATGATAAGATTGTTGTTGTTGCAGAAACATTTATTCAATCTCCTATTACAACAAATAATATGTACTTTTTTGAGCTTACTCCAAAGTTTACTATTAATCAAGTATTTGAAGTTACAAAGTTCAGAAATAAATTTCCAAATACAAGTGCACATTCTAACGATATAAAAAAGTATGGATTGTTTGACTTCAAAGATTATCAAAAAATTAGTGATGATGCATATCTTTTCTATTTAAACGATAATGAAAAAAAATCCAAAAACAGAAAGAAAAGTTTACTCTATGGAATTGTTTCCTATTCTAATGGTGTATTTAAAAGACAAACTCTCGATCTAAAAACAGAGACTAGCACTATTTACACCATGAATGCCAAAAAAGGATATTTAGTGCTTATTGAGGATTTTGATGTAAAAAATAAACCAACAGAGATTAGGCTCGAAAAAATTAATTATTAATTAGGTATATAAAAACCCCAACAACTTTAGTCATCGGGTTCAGTCTAAATACTTAATACTTTTATCTTAATACTTCTTAATCATTCAACTTCAGCACCGCCATAAACGCTTCTTGAGGGATTTCAACATTTCCTACTTTCATTCAACTTCAGCACCGCCATAAACGCTTCTTGAGGGATTTCAACATTTCCTACTTGACGCATACGTTTTTTACCTTTTTTCTGTTTTTTGAGTAGTTATTCTTCTGATTCTCCTGAAATATTTTCAATGTGTTTTTTGTATGATTTTCCGAAATCACTACTTTTTAATAGATTATCAATATCCGTTTTTTCTATTTCTAATGAGTTATAGAATAAAGAAAAATTTTCAACAGAAGACGAAAAGTTTTCTTTTAAAAGTGTAATTATTTTTGAAGGAATATCTAATCCTTTAGTTTTAAGATAATTGTTTTCTATTAATAAATCGACCATAGTATTTGAAAGATGATCAATTTCATTTTTATTTAAAGCATATATAAGTCCTGCAAAATAATAAGTGCTTTTTTTGAAAACAGGAAGTGAACCTATATATATATCAGAATTTTCTCTTACTAAGTCTCTAATAGTGTCTAATATTATTGATGAGGATAATAATTTACTACTTAATTTGTAAAGTTCATCTTTATCTTCTAGTGCAGAATTTTTATAAATCTTTTCATATTCAGTTTTCTGAAAAACCCTAGTTTCTCCCATTCTAGAGCGTAAAGATTGTGCTGCTGCCATGTAAACAGCCCTATAAGCTAAAGCACCATTTGGCATACTTACAATTTTGTTTGTATAATTTTGTTTTGCCTCTCCTTTTCTATCATATATGTAATCAAAATGTTTAATTGCATCTCCAATAGCTATTTGTAGGGGTTCATTAGCTAATAATGAATAGGATTTAACAGCATTTTGATTATTTGTTGCTTTAATTACATTTAATTTGAAATCGGCTTGAGAGGAATCAATCTCATAAATACGAACTAAAATATTTGCTGGTTTAAAATTATCTTTTGTTTTTTCACCATATTTTGCACTAAATAAAGCATTTACTGTTTGACAACCATTAATAATTTGAAGATTTTTTAATTCAACATTTATGCTACTGTTTGCTTTTGGAGTTCCAATAATTATTTCATCACAAATTATACTAATACCGTTATTCATATATGGAAACCAAATGCTTTCAATATTAGTAATTGTATTAATTATATCTTTGTTTACTGCACCTCTATCTCCTAAATACAATCTAATATTTTCTGAATAAAGTTGATTATTGTGATACTTGTTTTGTAAACGAATAAATTCATTTACATTACACATACCTATAAAAACTCTTTTAGGTAATCCCAAACTTGTTCTTCTGCTGTTATCTTCATACCTAAATGAGTGTTGACCATCCAAAATAAAATCAATATTTTCTGAGACTACTCTAATTTTTCCATCTACAGCTAAGTCAATAATATCTTGTAATCCATACACTTGAATGTTGAAACGATACAGTTGTTTATCTTGTTCAAATCTACCTAATACACTATTTATAGCATCATTATTAGAACGATTTATTCCTTGAGCATTGTTTATAAAATGGCAATAAACGGCAATTTTACGACCTTTTTTATTTAAAAAACTTTGAACTTGTTGGTCTATTTCGTTTAAAACAGGGTTTAAAAGTAAATCATTATTTCTTAACTCAGGATGTACAAAAGTATCATTCATTAGTGTTGCAAAATCTCTTAAATCTGTTGGAGAGGTTGCATTTTTATCTGTTTGATGTAGCTTGTATTGAAATAAGTGAAGATGTTTTTCATTTGTTGATTCGGTTTCAATAAATGCATAAGCATCTAATTGTAATTCTTGTTTGCCAGATATAAATTTATCAGTAATATGAAAATTCTCAAAAAAACCCTCTTCAAACAAATCCATTGCTAAAGACGCACTCAGAGCCATGTAAGAAATTTCATCACTTGCTTCAGAGACATTTGTGGTGCTTTTCCCTGCATTTATAGTGAAGTGCTCGTTCATTCTTTTAAAATAATCAAGCTCTTTTTTTATTTCATGATTTAGATACATAGTTTTTTATTATAAAGATATAAAATTCTAATCATTCAACTTCAGCACCGCCATAAACGCTTCTTGAGGAATTTCAACATTGCCCACTTGACGCATCCGTTTTTTACCTTTTTTCTGTTTTTCAAGAAGTTTACGTTTACGAGAAATATCGCCACCATAGCACTTGGCAGTAACGTCTTTTCGCAGCGCTTTTATAGTTTCACGAGCAATTATTTTAGCGCCAATTGCTGCTTGAATCGGAATATCAAACTGTTGTCTTGGTATTAATTCACGTAATTTTTCGGTCATTTTTTTACCAATATTATAGGCGTTATCTTCGTGAATTAAGGCAGAAAGGGCATCAACAGTTTGTCCGTTTAATAAAACATCTAATTTTACTAATTTTGAAGTTCGCATTCCTATTGGAGAATAATCAAATGAGGCATAACCTTTAGAAACCGTTTTCAATCGATCGTAAAAATCGAATACAATTTCTGCTAGAGGCATGTCAAAATTTAATTCTACTCTTTCGGTTGTTAAATAGGTTTGATTGGTAATTTGACCACGTTTTTCTATACATAACCCCATTACGTTACCAACAAAATCGGCTTTAGTAATGATAGTTGCCTTAATAAAGGGTTCTTCCACTCGGTCTAAACGAGAAGGTTCAGGCAAGTCAGAAGGATTGTTTACTACAAATGCTGATTCAGGATCTTTTTTAGTATAAGCCAAATAGGAAACGTTGGGAACAGTAGTAATTACCGTCATATCGAATTCGCGTTCCAAACGCTCTTGAATAATTTCCATGTGCAACATACCTAAGAAACCACAACGGAATCCAAAACCTAATGCGGCCGAACTTTCTGCTACAAAAACTAAAGAGGCATCATTCAATTGCAATTTTTCCATAGAAGCACGCAAATCTTCATAATCTTCGGTATCAACAGGATAAATTCCGGCGAAAACCATTGGTTTTACATCTTCAAATCCAGTAATCATATTGGTAGTTGGCGTTTTGGCATCGGTAATAGTATCACCTACTTTTACCTCTTTGGCTTCTTTAATTCCAGAAATTAAATAGCCAACATCACCAGCAGAAATAACGTTTTTGGGAACCTGATTTAATTTTAAAGTTCCCACTTCATCGGCAAAATATTCGTTTCCGGTAGCCATGAATTTAATTTTTTGTCCCTTACGGATTTCGCCGTTTTTTACTCTAAAAATTACTTCGATGCCTCGAAACGGGTTATAATGCGAATCAAATATTAACGCTTGAAGCGGTTCGTCAATAACGCCTTTTGGTGCAGGAATTTTTTCGATAATGGCAGCCAAAATATTTTCAACACCAAAACCTGTTTTTCCTGAGGCATGAATAATATCTTCTAATCTACAACCTAATAAATCGATAATATCGTCGCTCACTTCCTCTGGATTAGCACTTGGTAAATCTACTTTATTTAAAACAGGGATAATTTCCAAGTCGTTTTCTAAAGCTAAATATAAATTAGAAATCGTTTGTGCCTGAATGCTTTGTGCCGCATCAACAATCAAAAGAGCGCCTTCACAAGCCGCAATTGACCTTGAAACTTCATACGAAAAATCAACGTGTCCCGGAGTATCAATAAGGTTCAAAATGTATTGTTCACCTTTATAAGTGTACTCCATTTGAATAGCGTGACTTTTAAT
>JFJP01001065.1_pt1 | contig 12984 bp, 7 predicted proteins | sample 431651 | NCBI WGS metagenome assembly JFJP01 (sample SAMN02602958, study PRJNA72255) | Microbial mat metagenome, whole genome shotgun sequencing project. | biome: fresh water; feature: sink hole; material: water; isolation source: purple microbial (photo- and chemosynthetic) mats found in...
TTCGGCTGACATAGGCCACTACATTGCCGATGCCAATGTGCCACTTCATACCTCGGAAAATTATAATGGGCAACTCACAGGCCAAGAGGGCATTCATGGACTTTGGGAAACACGTCTTCCTGAGCTTTTTATTGACAGCTATGGTTTTTTTACAGGCAGGGCAGAATATGTAAGTAATCCACAGAAAAGTGCTTGGGAGGCGATTATTACGGCTCATAAGGCCGTAGATAGTGTATTAAGTTTGGAGAAAGAATTATCCAAATATTTTCCTGCTTTCAAGAAATATAGTTTTGAGCAGCGAGGGAGTATGCTTCAAAAAGTTTACTCCATGGCTTATGCACAAGCCTATCACACGCTGCTAGATGGGCAAGTAGAGCGACAAATGCGGGCTTCCGCCAAGATGGTGGGAGATTTTTGGCTGACTTGTTGGGTAGATGCTGGACAACCTGACCTTGATGCACTGCTGCAGCTTCCCTTCTATGAGGAGCAACTCCAAGAGAATTTTCCAAAGGATAAAAAGCTAAAAGTGCGTGCTTGTGGGGACTAGATGGGCATACAAAGCTTAATAAATTCCAAAGGCTTGAATACTAAATCCAGCTAATCCAGCCAATCTCCCACTCACAGAAAGTAGAGGGTGAGGGATTCGAACCCCCGGTACTCTCGCGAGCACAACGGTTTTCAAGACCGCCGCGTTAAACCGCTCCGCCAACCCTCTGTCTGTTAGACAGACGAAATTAATTCAATATACCTGCTTGATCCAAATTAGGCGCCTGAGAAAACTCAGACAAGCAGCATAACCCCTAGCTCTGCTCATGTTGCTCTTTTTCTCAAGAAATATTTCTTTATAAGTGTATGCGCACTTTAATTTTGGCAGCCAATTGAGCAGGACGATGGGCAGCAATAAGGGTCATCAATACGACACCAATAGCGGTGTATACAAAATCACTCACTTTTCTCTTAATAGGGTAAGCATCCACGAGACTCGTCTGCGCACCTAAGGATACCAGCCCAAACGTCTGCTGCAGCCAGCTAAGCCCCCAAGCAGCTGCCATGCCTACGGCAGCACCACTCAAAGCAATCAGCAGTCCTTCGATGAGAAAGATTCCTCGAATATCTCCTGGTGTGGCTCCTAATGTGTATAAAACAGCAACATCCTTCCGTTTTTCTAGCACTAGCATAGAGAGAATAAAGAAAATATTCAGAGAGGCAACAAGCAGGATAAAAGAGAAGGTCACGAAGACAAAAAGCCGCTCAATGTGAATGGCCTGCATAAGGGTAGCTTGCTGTTCATTGCTATTGAGCACTTGGAAGCAGTCAGGTACAAAAAGCTTGAGGGTTTGCTGGACTTGATCTATAGAAAAGCCATCTGCTACCTGTATCTCTAAAGCAGTCCCTTTATTTTCCATACCCATCAGCGAAGCTGCAAAGTCAATAGGTACTATGACATAGCTTTCGTCAAACTGTTTTTCAACAGCGAAGACTGACCCAGGCCTAATATTTTTACACCGATACAGTTGCTGAGGCAACAGAGTGCCGTCTTTCATATTTCTGGGATAAAAGACTTGCAGCGTACAAAATTGATTGGAAAGAGGCACAGACAGTGCATACTGTACGCCACTACCCAACACAGCAAAGCATTCCGCGCCTTGCTTGAGCTTAAAACTGCCTTGCCTAATGAACGGCTCTAGGCGACTTTGATGAAGAAATTCTTCAGACACCCCTTTCAATTTTATGATTGCTTGGTGTTCTCGGTAACGGAGCAAAGCATTATCCTCCAATACGTCAACAACTTTAAAGACGCCTTGCGTAGTTTCTATTTGTTGTCTCAGGCTTGCATCAAGTGCAAAAGTTTTTCCTTTCTTCAGGGTTATTTTAATGTCTGGATCAAACGAACGGAATAAAGAACCGATAAGCCCTTCTAGGCCATTAAAGACGGATAGGACAAGTAATAGCGCCATTGTACTCACTCCTATACTCATGAAGGAAACAAGTCCTATGCGGTGGATTAAATTCTTCTTGGCCTTCAGTTGGAAGTAACGCTGCGCGATGAAAAAAGAGAATTGCATTTGAAAGGATTCTGTGCCTGCATTGTAGCCTAGCTAAGGCTCACTGATGTGCTTAATCTGAGCGTATTGACAAACTCTGCAGCTCCATCTCTTGGACGTTGTCTGGAGCTATTTTAGCATATAGCCTCCCCTGCTGAAGATAGGTAAAACCGTGTATAGGTAGATTTATTCTTATCCATAGCATGCAGTGTTAGCACTGGTTTTGCTACTATACGCACCTATCCTCACGCCTTGAACAGTATTACCCCGGGAGTCTGTATAAGCTGTAAGTGATGGCCTTCAACACATGCTGGCCGTGCGTCTTTATCAGGCCTACATAACGGGCCGTTAACCCTCCGAACCAACGGCTTGATGCTCCCGAAGACCCGCTCTATTTTATGCCTGTTTCTACCCACTAGCGTATCATAACTGGACTATTGCGAAAATAAGGGCAACGACCCCTTTGATAGCCTGTCTATGCATATTTTTTGGAATTCCGCAATAGTCTAATTACGGGAATAGTCTAATTACGGGTGCAACCAATAGACTACCCCTGCACTACCTCATCTAACGCGGTCTTGACGATGGTAATCTTTGCCATCCCATCACTCAAACTAAAATAGGTTCCCCATACGTTCATACAGCCTTCGACAGGTACAGGTGAATAGACAGACTGACTAGCTTTTTCCATAAGGAGCACACGATCTTGGGGTGCAATAATCTTGGCTTCATAGATGTCTAGAAACACGTCACTGAGCCAGGTAAACAGTACAAATTGTAAATCATTTCCCAGAATCCATGAAAACTGCCTAATATAAGTACCGCCCCTGTAGTACATCGTTACCGTATATAACGTTTCCTCCTGTGACGTAGTGTCCCTATTATAAAACTGGCACAAAAAATCCTGCTTAGCTCCCCAATACAACAACTGCTTCTCTATTTTTTTACGTTCCTTATTTACAGCCTTACTAAGACCGGTAATTCCTTTGAGCTGCTCATGTTGCTCCCGGTAGGCTTCATACTTTTCTTTGGCCTTACGCAAGGCCCTAGACGTAGTGGCATCCAGCACACCGGTCCCTTCTGGCATCAACAACGGAACCTCCGACATGGAAGTCTTGACAAAGTCTAACGTGCAACAGATTAAATCACGAGATGCATATGAATATAAGCCACCATGACGGGCAAGGATAACGTCCTCAACATAGAAATCCTTGCCGATCAAAAAAATGATCCGCCACGCATTAAAGACGGTGCTTAGCTTCTCAAATTGATTATTACGCTCCATAATATCACGAAACGGAACCTGAGGATATTCCGTTCCTTTTATAAAACCACGTGCCACCGCTTGCTCTACCCAGGCAAACAATATCTTATCTAACGATTTAGCCGAAGTGTGCACCTGGTCTATGAACACCTCCTGCGTTTCATAAACTTTAATTATTGCCGTGTATAGATGCGATGCTTCCATGCAACCAATATACAAATGCTCTTGTTATCTTCTGCCTTTACCTTTACCCCTTCTACCATGGGTATCCCCTGGAAAGTCTGCCTGTTTTTTCCAGTGCTGCACCTGGCCTTCAAGCCGCTTGATTTCTTTCCGACGGCCTTTGTCACTTTTACCTGTACTCTCGGCTTTATACTTCGCAAGGGCTGCTTCGGCTTTCTCATAGTTTTGCTGAGCTGTACTTTTAGCCTCAGGGTTGGCATGCTTTTCGTTTCTACCACTCTCCTTACCCTGATACTCACCATCTACTGCCCTAAACTCCAGCAGCGCCTTGCCCATCACCACGCCTCCATGGCCTGCAAGTGCTGCTCCACCCGCCGATAGGGGGACAGCTATAGGAGAAGCTATACCGACAGTTGGTACCATTATCAACGTCCCAGCACCCATCATGCCGTCACCCACCATGATACTCAATCCATCTCCGAACCGCTGGCCATACAAAAATGCGGGTTGAGACAGATAATCGCGTGGCATAGCACCCAATGACAGGTTATTGCTCAGTGCATTGCCAAGGCCACTTCCGAAATAAAAAGCGTTCTTACCTAGATTGATGATCTGCTGCCGCTGCGCCTCCTGCCTTGCCTCAAACGTTGTAGCCTCCATCTCGTGGAGCTTCGTTTTAAGTGTTGTCGCTTGTGCTTGGTTGCCACTTTCTGCGGCCAATTTTGCCTCTTCTCGCAATGCCGCATACTCAGGATTGTTCGCTGCAAGCCGACCCTGGTTATAACTACTGTGCGGATCATTGTACTGCATAGAGTGTAATACCATGCTCATATTACCCCCCCCCTCATCAGTACCCCAGGATTCAAGACTTGCATGCGCTGCTGCATAGTGCGAAGTGCAGCCGTATGCGGTGAGGTGGCGATATGGTCTGCCAATTGCTCCCGCAGCTCATGTGCACTACCCACCCCTTCTATTTGGCAAGCGGCGGCGGCGAATCCACAGTTGTCTTTGCCGTTGCCATCCATGGGTCTGAGTACTTTACCTCTCTTGATATCTATTTTGGTGAGATGTAGTTCCCAATGTTCTTTTGTATTTCCGTCGTTAGAAGATGTATGTAGAAACCTAATCGAGTCGCCACGAAGCTCATCACCTACAATGTCCACAAGTTTAACCTTACCACGTTTATCTTTTTCATATATATATACAGGACGCCCCTCTTGGTTGGCTAAGTGTGCTGCAGTAGTACGATCAAATTGAGCATCGTTGCGTACTTCATCTGCTGCATATTGGTTCTCTGGAGCCACTGGTCCTGATGCCGAAGAACCGCCCGATTTCTCATTGCCATCCGCGTTGTGCTGCGCAGCATTCTTTTCTCGTTCAGTTTTAGTGTTTTTCTTCTCCTCTGCATCGTTGCCAACGATATTGGTTACATTACTCAAATCCCCTCCTCCCTCGCTCATATAACGCGCTTCCTCTTTCTCAATCGCTTCATGGACACCTGCCAACATCTTGTCAACGCCCATATTGACACCTATTCCTGCCAATGGATGAATAATACCCTGCTGTATCTGACTTGTGATCTGCCTAGTAAGATGGCTGCTAAACGTACTGTATAAATTACCAGCACTAGAGGGAGCCTCATAGTAGTAATCGCGTAAGTCACTTGTATACGCTTGATTGACAACTACCTTCGGGACGATCATGTCCTCTTCATCTACTGGCGGTGGTGCATTGACCACGTGCATTGCTACTTGTGTCTGCTGCCGTTCTTCTTGCTGCTGTTGCTGCTCTTCCTTTTCTTTTTGTTCCTTTTGCACTTTCTCAATGTCTTTCTTGTATTTTTGTTGAATCTTGCTTTCAAATTTCGTTAGAAACGTACCCGTCAATGTGAGGGCCTTGTGTGTCGCTTCGGCCATCTGTGGAGCAGCCTGTATAAATTCTTCCACCAACTGAACACTGCCTGATGTCGTTTTCTTTAACTGGTCAAGCACCTCATTCGTAACTACCCCCTTGAGCACCTCCTTGCAAGCACGCCGGAATTCACTTCCAGGGTCCTGAAGGATTGCCAACCCCTCTTGCTGGAAGATATTTTGCCAATGATTGCTGTCATTCTTTACATCCAATGCAATAGCTGCCTGTACCCACGTATTCTTCTCCAAAGATTCAATGATCTTATCAGTTACCTTCTTTTCAATCGCTGCGGAGATGCGTTCGATCAAAAGCTCATCGAGTCCGTCATTGACCAAGGTCTGTACCAGGTCTTTAACAATACCACCTGCCAAGCGCGCACCTGCTTTTTTTAGTAAAATTCGCGTTTTGCTTGCATCGTTTGTTGTAAAACCACCCGTAAAACGCTTACTAAGGGCTTTACATTTGCCTGCAAAATTTTTGATACTTTGCTTCAAGCTGGGTGCTATCTTGTCGCCCACCCATTTCGTCACCGCCTTCAACCCAGCACCGATAAACGCAACTGCTATACTAATGGCTTTTTGTATGCCCCACTCTTTCCAACTAAAATAACCTCCACCCTTGATGGCTTTAAATGCTGCCATCAGGTCTGAAATACCCTGCTGTATAAGATGGTTGGTCAAATTGACTAGACCAACCGTAGTACATAATACATTTAAAGCAATCTGCGCTAAGCCAATCAGCGCCACAGCGACGATACTCCACCACCTTTTGGGTTATTTTCTTTGATCGTAAAGACACAGGTAAAGCCATTACACTGCGCCTCCTCGATGGCCTGTTTACGCTCGCCTGGCGCCTCCTGGAACAGTTCTTGTAGTGACTTTATTTCTGTGATCTCTACGTCCCAGTCCTTGTCTTGTGCACCTTCAATCACTCCAATTGCTGATTGTATATAATTTTCTTGCTGGCTCAGAATATCGAGCTGGTGCTGTACATGTTCTGATGTAAGGAGCTTCTTACCCGTCTGCCCCACTAGGGAATCAAAAGTAAGGAGCTCATTTTTTTGCTTTCTGATCAAATATTGGGCTTCCTCCAGCTCTTGTTTGGCTTCGCTGTGGTCATCTTTATTTTTTTTAGAGATAAGTAAGGCTCTGGCTTTGTTAAAACGGGCATTGACACTGTACAGCGGGTCTAAGGCGATGGCCTTGTTGTAGGCATGCACTGCTGACCCTGAAAAACTACGTTGTAAAAGTTCATTCCCTTTTTCAACATAGTAATAAGGGTTCTGGATGAGCTTGTCTCTTTGGGCGTCGCTTTGCAGCTCTTTTTCTAAACCATCAAAGCGGCGGTGGCGTGCTGCACCATTCATATCACTTTCCGCACCATCTTTCTTCAGCCAAATACCCCACCTTTCCTGGCTGCCATGGCGATCGGCTTCTGACCAATCATACTGTTGGGCCAGATCGGCTCCAGGCGGCACGTACACCTGGTTATTCAAAATGGCAATTAAAACGTCAGCAGGAATGTCTTCTTGCATTTTTTGTTGTAATAGGAATGCTTCGCGTTCTTTGGTTTCGTGCTGCTTACGAAACTCGGCTAGCGGCAATTTTTGTACAATACCTGCCCTTGCTTCTTGTACCAATGCATCCCGCGCTATACGACGCGCCTCTTTTGTATAAGATCCTGCGGCTACCATCTCCTGAATCATTGCCGTCTCTTTTTGTAGAAGTACATGGGCAAGCTTGATAAGCTCTGTATCCAAGAGCTTTTGGACACGCTCCTCATACAACTCTTGCACTGCATCCGATGACAATGCCACCTCCATATGTGCCTGACAAGCAGCCAGTAAGCGCTGGCTTAACTCCATCTTGGCTACAGCTTCCATGGTAGGGAAGAAAGAGGCCTCTACCCCACAATAGCGCACAAAGAGGCGATCTGAAGAAAGCATTTGGTCTACATCTTGTTTGGCCTGCTCAATGGCTTTGGCTTCTTGTTGGTCCCGCTGCGCGCGCAGGTCTTGCAGCGTCTCTTCACTCGATGTGCACAAGATGAGTTGTGCACTTCCTTTCTTGCCTTGCCGGGCGGTTCTACCTGCATTTTGTAATTCTACGCGGTAGCTTTCTGGCAAAAAGGTAATGCACACATGGAGTCCCCCACGTTCTTCTACCGCTGCAGAGGTTGTCAGGTCTGTACCACGTTCCGCAATGGTGGGAGCTAGGATAATCTCACCGGTATCTACCCAATGTTGCTTAAAATCTTGTTCGCCTGTATAGGTAAATAGCTTGCTGGCATCATACTTGCCTACCAAGCGTTCTCTGAGACGGTGCACCTGGCTCATGTAGTTACAGATTACAAGGACCGCCTGGCCGTTGCGTGCCGCGCGCAGTGTATTTTCGACAATCGCGTCGTACCAGGCTGTTGATGTAGGCACAAGTCTTGGTAACAACTCTTTACAGAGATAGCGCGAGGCATCATTGTTCAGAATCTCACGGCATTTGTAGGGCGGTATGGTCACCATGTCTACGCCATACATCTCTTGTAGAAAATTACGGGTAGTAGTGTTGCCGAGGGTACCGGTGAGACCATAAAGGCGACCCGTGTACCTTTTAAAATAGCCTGGCTTAGAGATGAAGTTGGTAGCAATACCTTCAGGGGTCACCTTAAGGCCTTCTTTGATTTGTAAGAATGGTGCCAGGCCATCGTCCCACACCGTGTTGTGTTGCAAAACACCGGTATTACTGTAGTCGATAGGGACGACCTTACCGCCTTTGACATGGTAATGCTTGTCTTTTTGATAGCAAAGCAGTGCGTCGATGGCATTTTTTATCCACTTGGGCATCTGTTTCCTTGCAAAATCTTGGAGATGTACCGGTATTTCTAGGTAAGGTTTTTTTTCCGTTACCTTACTCCAGGCTGGTTCCTTGTGTGCTGCGATGGCCGCATCTAGTGCCGGTTTATGCTCTTCTTCATTTTTACTAGCCTTGTCCCTGAGTTGCTCGATATGGCGCTCACTTGCTTTGTATGCAGCTAGCTGCTCACGCTCTTCGGAATTAAGTTCGCGTAAATGTGCTGATAGATAGTCACAGGTAGCATTCCTTAAGAAAACTCTTGGATCCGATATAGACACGGCTTCAACTTCCTCTTCGTTAGGTGCTACTCCTGTCTCATTTTGGGAGCTTTGTTCCGTTTTGGTCTCATCCTCCGCAGTATCTTGCTCCACCTTCTTAGGATGCATATAATAGTGCTGCCCGTCTATGGTGCGCAAGCAGCTCGCAACTATAGCAATTTGGTTCCATACCCTACCCAAGACATGCTCCAGGTGGTTCATCGCAGGGGTGAGGCTCGACAACTGCGTACTGTAGTTACGGTCATCAAAGAGCATGCTGTCTACCTCGTCTACCAAGACCACGCCAAAACCACGATCCCCCCTAATGTTGCGCCGGAAGAATTCTGTACTAATAATATCTGCTTGGAAATCTTCTGCCGTACCGTAGACAATATCTTTTTGGTCAATGGCATGTCTGGCCTCGTCGTCGGTAGCATTCTTCTTGCTATTCTCGCCTATGGTAAGTCCCAGCATCTCAAAAAAGGGCATTTGCTTCTTTACTTCGGGTATCGAAAGCTCTTCAGAGGTGGTGAGCACATCTACCTTTTGGCCTTGCAAAGCATGTATAGCCGCCAACATCGCCACGATGATCGGACTTGCCCTCACCGGTATTGATTTGTGCTAGCCGGCCTGTTGTTTCGGGTGTGTTGAGCAGTGTGAGTACCGACAAAAGCTGCGTAGCTCTTGGTGCAAAACCATGTTGGAGTTCTACCGCACGCTTCATGGCGGCCAAGGAGTTCACCTTGGGGGATAAACTTCCTTGGCCCTGCTTGGTGGTAGTGTTGCTTAACCACTTTTGCCCATGCCGTCACCGTCTCTCGAGACCATTGTGCAATAGGCTGCTGTATCTGGCGGAGCATAGAAGCATGGCTTTGGTAAGCAGCTATCAGCGCTTCATAGCTACTTTGCAACTTTTGAGCATCGCCAGCAAAAAATACATCGGGTGCATGCTGAGCAATCCTGTCAATCATCTCTTGGGTACTCAGTTCATGCGAATCATGAAACGTAGCATCTACGACGAGCTGGTGGGTGGTTTTCTCCCACTGGTTGGCGGGCTGTTCAGTGATGGAATTGAAAGCCTTGACATATACTTCCGTGGCCGCCCCATAATCACTTAACAGTGTCAAAACCTCTCGGAGCTGTAGTGATTGCTCGTTTCAGGTGTTTGTAAAGTGATTAAAAGCGTATGCAGTGCCTCGTAGGCACCCAAATGAGATTGCAATAAGGTGGTAATCTGCCCATATAGCGCATCGGACTGCTGACCAAACAGCTCCATTACAGGCGTATGAATTAATTCACAGGCGAGTGCATGGTGTAAAATCCTGCAAGGATTTTCTAGCCCTTCTGGCGCCCCTGTATGAAAAGTGTCTAGCAGTGTACTGGCTTCGATAGGGTATTTCTCTAGGAAACGTAGCAAGTGCTCAAGCGCCGTATAGTCTTTTTCTGCTGCAACAGCACGTAAAAACCCATTGGTGAGTGCCTTGTCCCAAGGTAATCGTGTCAATAGGTCCGATAGCGTTGCCATTTGGTCTTCTTGATATCGGTCTTGAAAGACTGCTAAACGAGGTTGGATCCAGTGGGCTTTGAGTGCATGAGACCAGTCATGGGCATCGTTATTAAGTAAGCGCAGGGCTTGCTCCTCATCGGTGGGTAGCCACGCCATGAGCTTACAGAGCGTTAAGAGATTGAGCTGGTGGGCTTGTTGTTTGGCACGTAACGACCACAGCAGTTGGGTCAAGCACTTGTTTAGGGCAGGCCCTTGTTGGTGTTGTGCCAAACGCCCAATCCCTTGCACAAATTGATCACGCAACAGGTGATTATTGGCTACCAGCGCTTCTTGGACGATGTCCAGGAAAAGTGACTGAAGCAGCCAGTCTGCCACATCAGTGCTTTGGAGTATGTCTGTGTAGCAATGCCCCCCGTTTTCCCAGTAGGTGAGCAACGCTTGCTGCACTTCGGTGTTGGCGCGTAGGAAGTGCTGCTTTAAAATAGGCACTATCACTGCTTCAAAAGCTTGTCGGTCCTCATCCGTGAAATGACATGACCAGTGATCTAAGCGTTGATAGAGCCGCACATGGCACGAAAGCTTCTCTTCGATTGTTTTGTGTAGTACACGTTCATGGAAATCTAGGGCAAGGGTGTGTGGCCGCTGTATCAAGCGCATGACCTCGTTGCCTCTTGTAATTGCTGCGTCCAACTGCTCGGTACATAAAGAACATTGGTTGAGCTGTATGCAGACTCTATTCACAGCCTGGACTAGTGGCGCAAGCGGGCGATGATCGAACGGGATCGTGATGGCCTTAGCAACGTGCTTGAGCGTTTTGTAGAGGTTGAAAGGTGGCTTTGGCAAAGAGGGTGTTGCCAGGGGTTGCCATTTTTGCGTGGATTGTGATTGAGCATCTTTTTCTAGCCACTGTGGCACTGAGACAGTTGCTTCTACTTGTTCTAATTGCTCCAACTGCTCACGGGCGACTTGTGGTGTTGGGTTGACATCTTGTGCACCTTCACCTTGACTCCGGTACTCCGGCTCAGGATGCTCAGTATATATGTGCCCACCATCAGTGCATGCAGAGGAAAAGTCTTCCGCATCCTTAGAAAAAGCGGCAGCACTGCCATATACACTACTGGCTTTGCCTTGTGATTGTTCATCGGTGTTGGGCAACACAGCGGCAGCAGTATCGTTATCTGTGTTAGGCACAACGGCAGATGCTGCCGATTCACTACCATCCACCACGCTACTAGCTGTACCTACGTGCACCTCCTCGGCTGCCCCTGTTGCCAGATCAACAGGCGTGGGCCGTTTTTTCTCTTCTAACGATGCGATTACCGAAGCCTCATGAGACAAAGGAGCATCTCCTACAAACGACTCTTCGTCATCATCGTAAGAATCGTGGGGATCCATTGCTCCTAAAGCTGGCGTTCCTACATACTCCTGCGTATAGGTCTGACCCACTGCTTGCGGGACCGCCATGGCTTTTAAGGTTTTACGCATTTGAGCCTGCCGATTTTGTATGGTGGCAGACTCATTCCAAAATTGCTCGAAGCTAGCCTGGGTAGCAGCAACCTCCGCAGCCTGGGTGCTTATTTGTTGAGCCAAAACGCGGCGTTCTGCCTTACACTTTTCCTCTAGCGCTAGACGGCGCGCTTCTTCTTGCTTTTTACGTTCCTCTTCTAGACGGCGCGCTTCTTCTTGTTTTTTGCGTTCTTCTTCTAGACGGCGCGCCTCTCCTTGCCTTTTTCGTTCCTCTGCTTGACGGCGCGCTTCTTCTTGCCGTCTACGCTCCTCTTCTCGGCGGTATGTTTCGTCCAGTCTCGCTCTGCGCTCCTCGCGTTCACGAAGAGCTTCTGCTTGTCTTCTACGCTCCTCGTCCTGACGACGGGCTTCTTCTTGTCTTCTACGCTCTTCACGCCGCCGCTCACGCTGCGCTTGTAATGGTGGAGTAGGAGGTGTTGGGGACGTAACAATTGCCCCAACCTACATCACAATCATGATGAGACCAACTACCAATAGCTCTAATGTCATTGGCCGAGAGTGTCATAGAATTATCTGCTCTCGTAATGCAACCAAGGTTACCGGGTACAATCTCAACACACCAATTGTTGGTGTTAGAACGATAGAAGGTATACCCGCCACTTCTTACGGCACCATCAGGCTCGCCATCGGAGTTATAGCCCCCATCGATTGTATAAGGATAGGAACATCGACCACCACTACTCGAACTATTCCCCCCTCCTCTAATACCCAACGCTCCCACATACACAACCCTAGGCGCCCAAGGCGGCTGGTGGGTGTTGAAGACATGTACCCAGTATTTATGTTGGCCAAGCGCCAAGGCGGCTGGTGGGTGTTGAAGACATGTACCCAGTATTTATGTTGGCCAAGCGCCTTACTGGACAACTGCTGCAGGACACGTTCTGGCGTTTGATCCGGTGCACAAACCACCAGAAGTTGCTGCGTACGGCCCCATACATCTTCTACCTGGGCCATCCACGTACCTGCTTGTTCCTGAAAACGAACCTGATGCCCTTGGGAGCTAGAATAGGCTTGCGTAAGCAGGTTGCTGGACACCGCACGGGCAAGTGCCTGATGCGTTGTATGATCGGCACTGGGCTTCAAATCGGTCTGTGTCTGGTGCGAAGTACCCCTAGAGGATGGCAATGACTGTGGTGCACGCGCAGGCGACAATGCGGGCAAATGCGCAGGTGGGGATGGTACTTGGCGTTAGCCACCGAGGCCTTACCCAACACGGCATGCCGAGGCTTGTTAGCAGGGTGCAGAGAAGACTTTTTGCTGCCCGATGAAGGCCTAGAAGCTTGGGCTGAGTTGCTAGCAGGCACTGAAGGACCACGGAGGGGAGTAGGAGGGGAGGTGCTGAGCTGACCATGCCCATGCGCTGCAGGAAATGAAGCATCAAATGCGCCGCTAGACACTGCAGCTACCCCCTCAGTGGAGCATTTGGCCAATGAGGCACTATCCA
>JFJP01005828.1_pt1 | contig 12984 bp, 11 predicted proteins | sample 431651 | NCBI WGS metagenome assembly JFJP01 (sample SAMN02602958, study PRJNA72255) | Microbial mat metagenome, whole genome shotgun sequencing project. | biome: fresh water; feature: sink hole; material: water; isolation source: purple microbial (photo- and chemosynthetic) mats found in...
GAGTTCGGTGGTTGGTTTTTTGCCCTCGACGATTTCCTTGCCATTCACAAAGAAGATGCCAAAGGTGGCGGCGTATTCGGACGCCGTCTTGGGGTCGACAAAACGGCGGATGCCGTAGACAAAGTCTTCAGCCGTCAAGGGGTCGCCGTTGGACCACTTGGCGTTTTGACGCAACTTGAAGACCCAGGTGGTGGCATTGGTTTGCTTCCAGCTCTCGGCCACGCCCGGCACGGTGTTGCCGGCACCGTTCACAGAGGTCAGGCCTTCAAACAGGTCACGGATCACGTTGTTGGCAGGCACCCCTTCGGCGCGTGCGGGGTCCAGGGTGTCGGGCTCCGAGCCGTTGTTGCGCACCATTTCCTGTTTGGGGTGCAGTTGAACGCCAGCGGGAATCGTGGCGGCCAGGGTCAGGCCAGAAAAACCCAGCAGCATGGCGGTAGCCAGCGCATTTTTGGTCAATGTCATCATGGATCAGTTCCCAGACTTATGAAAAGTAAAACCAGGATTCTAAGACCGGGTTACGGCCGCAAGGGCTGGTGCGATGGGTGGCCCCATCGCCATGTCGGAAAGCGGTGCCAGTCAGGCGTAATAAGCCGCCACAAAGTCGTCAAAACGGTCTTGCGGGCTGGCATCGATCTGTTTTTGTGCCGCCAGCGACGCCTGCACCGAGGCTTTGAACTGTTGGTCTGTCTCGGGTGGCAAGGCGGTGGCCTGCAGACTTTGGGTGTGGCGCTGCGACAAGGCATAGGCCAGGTTGAAATAGCCCCCGTGCTGTTGCACGGCCTCCAACACCTGGGCTGAAGGCGTCAACTCCCGCTGCCATAAGCGCTGTCGAGCATGGCGGCGAACGGGGCCATGTCGTCAAACAACTCGTGCGCCAGCGCGCGCAGTGGTTGCTCGCGGTTGTGTACCAGCAGGTGCAGGTCCGGCTGGCGCCCTCGGGTGACGACGCGGTGTTTGTTTTCGTCGTTTTCGCCTTGTTCGCGGCTGGTGATGGGTGGGCTGTCCCTGAACAGGCACATCAGCATCAGGGCATCGGCAAACAGGCTTTGCTCCGGGGCAATGCCAATGTCAATGAATGGATTGAGGTCAAACAAACGCATTTCGATGTATTCCACACCGTAGGTTTTCAGGGCCAGGGCCGGGCGCTCGCCTTTTTTTCCGACACGCTTGGGCCGCATGGGGGCGTAAAACTCGCTCTCGGTTTGCAGCAGGCAGGCGTTGAGTTGCTTCCAGTGGTTGCCGTCGCGCACGCCAAGTTCTTCGTAAAACGGGTCGGGGGTGCGAATGGCGGCTTCCAGCGCCGCGGTGTAGTCGTCGATGGAATTGAAACTGACGGCCAGCTTGTCTTGCGCCCGGTTCTGGTAGCCCAGGTCGCTCATGCGCAGGCTGGTGGCGTAGGGGCCATGCAGCGTGCCGGGAGCCAGCTCGGTGAGGTCAGACGGGTGGCCTTGCAAAAATGACTTGCACAGCGCAGGGGAGGCGCCAAACAAATACGGAATCAGCCAACCATACCGCAAGAAATTGCGGATCAGGGCGAAATAGCGTTGGTTGATGAAGTCTTGCAAACTGCCTTCGCCGCCGCAACATTCACGCAGCACCGGCCAAAACTCTGCGGGCAAAGACCAGTTGTAATGGGCGCCGGCAATGGTCTGCATGGCGCGACCGTAACGAAGGCCCAGGCCTTCACGGTACACCTGCTTGAAGCGCGCCGCGTTGGAGCTGCCGTAGTTGGCGATGGCAATGTCGGCATCGGTCCCAATCTTGCACGGCATGGAACCGGCCCACAAATACTCGCCACCGAGTTGCTGTGCGCTGAAGCGGTGAATGTCTTTTAAAAATTCGAGCGGATACGCCGGGTCAGTCGAGGGCGGGGTGATGAATTCCAGTAGCGCTTCGGCGTAGTCGGTGGTGATCCAGGGGTGGGTCAGCTTGGAACCCAGCGCCGCCGGGTGCGGGGTTTTGGACATTTGGCCGGTGCGGTCAACCCGTAGGCATTCGCGCTCGAAGCCGCGCTGGATACCGCGCAGCACCTGGGCTTGTGCGGGTTCTGAAAACTGGCGAATCTGGCTGCAGCAGGTAAATTTCAGCATTTCTGATGTCTTATTCTGGCGTTAGGTCAACCAACGGGGCGCCAGTATGGCAGTTTTTTGCTTGCCACTTGCGGGCGTGAGCTTGTCGTGCACCTGTCATGCTGTTCTGAAACAATATCGCCATGTCTTACCTGCCCGATTTCATTGCCCCCCAGCGTTTTACTGACCCGGCTGCCGCGCTGGCGCAGGTCAAAGCGATTTACGACAACAGCCTGGCCCACCTGCGCCAGGCCATGCAACGCTATGTGGTGGGCGAAGATTTGCCCGGCCATGTGCGAGCCTGTTACCCGTTTGTGCGGGTCCAGACCGATACCATGGCGCGTCAGGGTGCGGGTGATGCGGCACGCCTGAGTTACGGTTTTGTATCCGGTGCGGGCCGATTTGAGACCACGCTGACCCGCCCCGATTTGTACGCTAGCTATTACTTGCAGCAGTTCACTCTGCTGCTGGAAAACCACCGGGTGGAGTTGGAAGTGGGCACCAGCAACCAGCCGATTCCCGTGCACTTTTCGTTTGCTGACAATGAACACGTGGAAGGCAGCCTGAGTTTTGAACGGCGCCAGCGAATGCGTGATGTGTTTGACCTGCCCGATTTGACGGCCATGGACGACGGCATTGCCAACGGCACCCATGTACCGCACCGCGGTGAGCCCCAGCCCTTGTCCTTGTTTACCGCGCCACGGGTGGACTATTCGCTGCAGCGCCTGCGCCACTACACCGGCACGGCGCCTGAGCATTTTCAGAATTTTGTGCTGTTCACCAACTACCAGTTTTATATTGATGAATTTATTGCTCTAGGCCATGCTGCGATGGTGGATGCTGCTAGTGAATATGTAGCGTTTGTCGAGCCGGGCAATGGGGTGACCACCCAAGCGGGTTCGGAGCCCGATGTGGCGAATGCGGGCCACAAGCCACCGCCCCGGCTGCCGCAAATGCCGGCTTACCACCTCAAGCGCGCTGACGGCAGTGGCATCAGCATGGTCAACATTGGGGTTGGCCCGGCCAATGCCAAAACCATCACTGACCACATTGCCGTGCTGCGCCCGCACGCCTGGATCATGCTGGGGCATTGTGCGGGCTTGCGTACCACCCAGCAGCTGGGTGACTATGTGCTGGCGCATGGTTACGTGCGCGAAGACCATGTGCTGGACGAAGAACTGCCGCTGTGGGTGCCGATTCCGGCGTTGGCCGAAATCCAGGTGGCACTCGAATCCGCCGTGTCAGAGGTGACCCAACTGAAAGGCGCTGATTTGAAGAGCATCATGCGCACGGGCACCGTGGCCAGCACGGATAACCGCAACTGGGAGCTGTTGCCCGACAACGGGCCGCAGCGCCGCTTTAGCCAAAGCCGCGCGGTCGCCTTGGACATGGAAAGCGCCACCATTGCCGCCAACGGTTTTCGCTTTCGGGTGCCGTACGGCACGCTCTTGTGTGTCAGCGACAAGCCCTTGCACGGCGAGATCAAACTGCCCGGCATGGCCAACCACTTCTACCGCGAGCGTGTTGACCAGCATTTGCGTATTGGCATACGCGCCTTGGAGTTGTTACGCGCCCAGGGTGTGGACCAACTTCACAGCCGCAAGTTGCGCAGCTTTGCCGAGGTAGCGTTTCAGTAGTCTTGCTCAATAAATGCGACTAAATTAAATAACTATTAAATAAAGTCGCGACTTTTATAAATACATGTTTAAAATAGTCGCATGAAGCGCTATGTAGACACTCGGGTGCGCCAAGACTTGGCGCACAAAATGGTTGTGTTGACCGGCCCGCGCCAAGTGGGCAAAACCACGTTGAGCCGCCAGTTGGTGACAGAGCTGCCAGGCGCGCAGTATCTGAACTACGACGTGGCGGCGCACCGCGCAGTGATGCTGGCGCAAAGCTGGCGTGCCAGTGCACCGCTGCTGGTGCTCGATGAAATCCACAAAATGCCGAACTGGAAAAGCTGGCTCAAGGGTGTGGTCGATGGCCGGGCACCGGGCCAGCAACTGCTGGTGACCGGTAGCGCCCGAATGGATACCTTTCGTCAAAGTGGCGAATCGTTGGCGGGGCGCTATTTCAGGCTGCGCTTGCACCCGTTGTCGGTGCGGGAGTGGTCTGAGCAGGTTCAGGTATCTCCTCAAGCCGCATTGACGCACCTGTTGGCGCGCGGTGGCTTTCCAGAGCCCGCCTTGTCACCCAGTCTGGATGATGCCCAGCGCTGGCGCAACGACTATTTTGTGGGTTTGGTGCGTGAGGATGTGCTGGAGTTTTCACGCCTGCAAGAACTCAACACCATGCGCTTGTTTGCCGAGATGCTGAGGTCGCGCGTTGGATCGCCTTTGTCGCTGGCGTCGCTCTCGCGTGATCTCAACGTCTCGTCAGTCACTTTGGGCAAATATCTGGACATACTGGAGGCGCTGTTCATTGTGTTTGTGGTGCGTCCCTGGCACCGCAACATTGCCCGCGCTACGTTGCAAGCGCCTAAGGTCTATTTTTATGACACGGGTCTGGTGCTGGGCGACGATGGCATCCGCTTTGAGAATCTGGTGGCCTGCCATTTGCTGAAAAATATGCAGTGGCAACAGGACACGCGCGGCGCAGCCGTGGATTTGCACTACATCCGCACCAAGGACGAGGCCGAGGTGGATTTTTGTCTGAGTGCGGCGGACACGCTCACACAATTGGTGGAATGCAAGCTGTCTGATACCAAGCCGCACCGGGCGCTGGCACGTTTTGCCGACCAGTGGCCGCAGGCTCAAGCAGTCCAATTGGTGCGCGAGTGCAAGGCAGAGTCCGATATCGGGCCCCTGCAAATCCGAGACGCCGCGCCTTGGCTGGCGGCGCTGGAGGTGTGATCAAGCAGCTCGTGGCCTGACCTTGCTTGCCGCCAGCTTGGCGTTCACGCGAGCCACCTCCACATCGGCGTCAAACGCCAGCGCTACACCCATGCGGCGTTTGACAAAACTCTCGGGCTTGCCGAACAGGCGCAGGTCGGTGTTGGGCACGCGCAGGGCGTCGTCCACGCCGTCAAACACAATGCCTGGTGCGTCCACGCCGCCATAAATCACCGCACTGGCACCCGGGCTGCGCAAGGCCGTGTTGACCGGCAAGCCCAAAATGGCGCGGGCGTGCAACTCAAACTCACTCTGGTGCTGGGTGGTCAGCGTGACCAAGCCGGTGTCGTGCGGGCGGGGGGACACCTCGCTGAACCAGACCTGGTCGCCTTTGACAAACAACTCCACGCCAAACAGTCCCAAGCCACTGGGCTGGCCATCGACACCCACCCCCAGATCGTCGGTGACCGTCTTGGCAATATGCCGCGCTTGCGCCAGGGCCTGCGGGTGCATGGGGTGCGGTTGCCAGCTTTCGACATAGTCGCCGTTCACCTGAATATGGCCCACGGGCTCGCAAAAATGCGTTTGGATCTGACCGTCAGCCCCACGGGCGCGGACCGTCAGCAAGGTGATCTCATAGTCAAAGTCGATAAAGCCTTCCACGATGACCCGGCCATGGCTGACGCGGCCGCCTGCCATGGCGTAGTTCCAGGCGGTTGGTACATCGGCTGGCCCGCTGATTTTGCTTTGGCCCTTGCCGCTGCTGCTCATGACCGGTTTGACAATGCAGGGGTAGCCAATGCCTTTGTGGCCGTCAGCGCCATTGATGGCGACCTGCAATTCAGCCAGCGAGTCGCAAAACTGGTACGGACTGGTGGGCAGTCCCAGGGTTTCAGCGGCCAGACGGCGAATGCCTTCGCGGTCCATGGTCAGGCGCGCCGCACGCGCTGTGGGCACCACACGCACTGTGCCTGTGGCTTCCAGCACCTCCAGCATCGGGGTGGCAATAGCTTCAATCTCGGGCACCACCAGGTCGGGTTGTTCTTCTTCAATCAGCTCGCGCAGCATGGCCGGGTCGCTCATGGTGATGGTGCGGGCGTGGTGCGCCACCTGCTGGCCCGGTGCGTTGTCATAACGGTCAACGGCCACCGTTTCTACGCCCAGACGTTGCAGGGCGATCAAGACTTCTTTGCCCAGCTCGCCACTGCCCAGCAGCATGACTTTGGTGGCGTGGCGTGACAGGGGGGTGCCGATAGTGGTCATGGGTGTGCGCTTGGGCGTCCGTAGGGTTGAGAAATTCTTCGGATTTTATAAAGGAAGACCGCGCGCGTCTGCAGCCACAGACCGACCTGATGTCAAGCTGGGTGACAATCCTGGACATGACTGAAACCATTTTTTCCGTGCAAGGCCTGTTCAAGCGCTACGGGGACAACACCGTGGTGAGCGACATGTCTTTTGACATTGCACCGGGGGAGTGCCTGGGGGTGATCGGCCCCAATGGCGCGGGCAAAACCACCACCATTCGCATGTGTCTGGGGCTGACTGTGCCTGATGCTGGGAACGTCACTGCGTTTGGCCTGCAGATGCCGCAGGACGCACTGGCCATCAAGGCACAACTGGGGGTGGTCAGCCAGATGGACACGCTGGACCCGGACTTTAGCTGCGCCGAGAACCTGCTGGTGTATGGCCGCTACTTTGGGCTGAAAGACGCGCAGATCCGGGAGCGCATTCCCTCGCTGCTGGAGTTCGCCAGCCTGACCGCCAAAGCCACTGCCAAGCCCGGCGAGTTGTCCGGAGGCATGAAACGGCGCTTGAGCTTGGCGCGTGCCCTGGTCAACAACCCGCGCCTTCTGCTGCTCGATGAGCCCACCACCGGGCTGGACCCGCAAGCCCGCCACCTGATGTGGGAGCGCCTGCAATTGCTGTTGCAGCAGGGCAAGTCGATTCTGCTCACCACCCACTTCATGGACGAGGCCGAGCGCCTGTGCAGCCGCTTGCTGGTGGTGGACCACGGCAAAAAGATTGCCGAAGGGGCGCCGCGCGATTTGATCCGCCAGCATCTGGAGCCTGATGTGGTCGAGGTGTATGGCGCGGGTGCGCTGGCGTTGGTGGATTCGCCTCTGAAGAGCATGGCTGCGCGCGTGGAGGTCAGTGGTGAAACCGTGTTTTTCTATACCCAGCAGGCCCGGCCGCTGTTGGCTGCGCTGGAGGCCTACCCCGCGCTGCGTACCTTGCACCGGCCGGCCAATCTGGAAGACCTGTTCCTGAAACTCACCGGCCGTCAAATTCGCGAGGACGCTTAAGCGCTATGAATACAAGAGCTACTCACGCTGACTCTATAAGGGCTAAAGCCCCAAATGCCCAATCAATTTGGCGAGCCCCCGAGATTTCCATGCGCTGGTGGCCAGTGTTTCTGCGTAACCTGCTGGTCTGGCGCAAGCTGGCCATTCCCAGCCTGGTGGGCAATATTGCCGAGCCGCTGATGTGGCTGGTGGCCTTTGGCTACGGTATGGGTGCGCTGGTGGGCCAGGTCAAGGTCGATGGGGTCGAGGTGCCCTACATTTTGTTTTTGGCCAGCGGCAGTATCTGCATGAGCGCCATGAATGCGGCGAGTTTTGAGGCGTTGTACTCGGCCTTCAGTCGCATGCATGTGCAAAAAACCTGGGACGGGATCATGAACGCGCCGGTGAATCTGGACAACATTGTGCTGGCAGAGATGTTGTGGGCAGCGTTCAAGTCGCTGTTTACCGTGACAGCCATTTTGGGTGTGATGCTGGTTTTGGGCATCAGCTATTCACCGAAGCTGCTGGTGGCCTGGCCGGTGTTGCTGGGGGTGGGTATCACCTTCAGTTGTGTGGCGCTGATCTTCAATGCCCTGGCCAAGGGGTATGACTTTTTTACCTACTACTTCACGCTGTTTCTGACACCCATGATGTTTCTGAGTGGCATCTTTTTTCCACTGGAGCAACTGCCGCCGGTGGTACGGGCCATTTCGCAATGGTTGCCGCTGACCAATGCGGTCGACTTGGTGCGCCCACTGTTCATGGACCAATGGCCGACCCACTGGCTGCGCCCGGTCGTCGTGTTGACCGTGTTTGCGGTGGCTGGTTTCTGGATTGCGCTGGCGCTGACACGCAAACGGTTTCAGGGCTGAATCAAGCCTTGCGGTTAAAAATCAAGCCGCGCTGAAACTGGTCCATGGCGCGGGTGAGTGCCAGGGCTTCCTCGGAGGGGAACTGGCGAATCACTTCATTGGTGGCACGGTCGGTGAATTTGATGATGGACCTGCCGCTGGTTTCATCCACCGAAAACTGCAATTCTGGCGCGAGTGTGTTGACGCGTCGCTGCAAGTCGGCGCTGGCGCGTTGGATGTCTTCTGGAGATGCCTTGGCTTGGGCGCCCATGGCACTGGGTGATGATGGGTTGTTGGCTTCGCTTTGCCTCTTGCTTTGCGCTTTGTTGGCGGCAACGGCGGCGCGCACGTCCTGCACCGGTGCGGACGTCACACGCATGACGGGAGCGCTTTGTGCTGCGCTGGCATTGGTTGAAGCAATTTGACTCATGATGCACTCCTGTTCTCAGTCACAACGATCGCCTGGGTACCGAAAGCGTCACCTCGACGCCCGCACCATAGGGATGCTGATTCTGGTTATCCATACCTCATTAACGGCTGCATCCGCTTGAACTTGAGTGGATTTTGAGGCCCTGGCATCAATCGACCGCAGCCCAATGCCAGCAAGGGTCTTTAGCTACTGTTTTTTTATGCAGAACGGGGCTGGAGCTGAAATTCCTGCATGAAAGCCACCAAGGATTCGACCGCTTCCAAGCTCAAGGCGTTGTAGATGGAAGCCCGAATACCACCGATGGCGCGGTGCCCCCCCAAGCCAGAAAAGCCGCGCTGTTGCGATTGCGCCAAAAAGGCCCGCTCCAGCTCGGGGGTCTTCAGGGTAAAGGCCACATTCATCAACGAGCGGTCGGGTGCTGCCGCACGCCCTTGGTAAAAACCATCACTGTGGTCCAGCGCCTGGTACAGCTGGGCGGCTTTTTGCTGGTTGATGTCATGCATGGCGCCTAGCCCGCCAATGTCTTGCAGCAGCCAGCGCGTGACCAGCAAGGTGACATAGATGGCGAACACCGGGGGGGTGTTCAAATTGGAGTGCGCCTGAATTTGTTGGCGGTAGTCCAGAAAAGCTGGCAGATCGCGCGGCGAATGTTGCAGCAGGGCGTCTTGCACCACCACCACCGTGACGCCGGCCGGGCCGATATTTTTCTGGGCGTGCGCGTAAATCAGGGCAAAGCGTTGTGCTTCACATGGTTTGGACAAAAAGTCCGACGACATGTCGCAAATGCGGGGGACGTCATCGCGACCCAGCACCCGGTTGAACTGAAGCCCTTCGACGGTCTCGTTGGAGACATAGTGCAAGTAGGGTGCCTCGGCCGAAAAAGTCAACTCGGCGTCTGTGGGCAGTTTCGTGAAGCCGCTGGGCTGGCCACTCCAAATCACCTCAATGGGCCCCTGCAGCCGCGCCTCAGGCAGGGCTTTGCCACTCCAGTAGCCGGTATGCAGGTATTGCGCGGGTTGGCTCTTGCCCCGCAACAGCGTCATGGGCACCATGGAGAACTGCTGGGTGGCCCCCCCCTGCAGCAGCAACACATGGAAGTCAGGCGTCAGCCCGAGCAGGGTACGAATATTGGCCTCGGTCTCGGCCAGCACGGCCGCAAACCAGTCAGACCGGTGGCTGATGCCCAACACCGACAGGCCGACTTCGGGCACTTCCAGGATGGCTTGCTGGGCTTGTCTCAACACACTTTCCGGCAGGGCACCCGGCCCCCCCGAAAAATTCAGGCTGTTCAAAGGTTTCATGGGGTGGTGGTGTTGCCAGCGCCGGGCACAGGGCCGGCGCTTAGGTGGTTCATGCGCTTGAATAGCATCTCACGAAAGGCGTCTTTCACCTTCTTCATGTGGATTTGTTTGTAGGGAAACTGCGCTTCGGTGTCCATGGCGTGGACCACCATGGCGTGGTCCACCTCAAACACCAGCAACTCGCCGCTGGCGGTCTCGGCGCAGTCGATGCACAGGTAGTCCAGTCCAATGGCGCCGGCAATGGCCCGCAGCGGACCCTGGTGGCGTTGGCTGAATTCTTCAAAATGCGAGAAAAACATCAATTCGTGTTCGCGCTTCCAGGCCGCGTCATACATACCGGCGTTGACATAGTGGATCATCCAGTGGGACGACACCGCCATGTGGCAGGCATGAGGCTGACTGTCAATCAGCGCGATCCGGATCTTGCGGAAATGCCCATCGGCTTGGCTGTAGTCGATAAAGCGCGAGATAAAAAACACGGCATCTGCAACGTGAGCCAGGTAGCCTGCAATCTCTTCAGGGGTCGTGATCTTGGCCAAATCATGCCCCCCCTGCGAACCCAGTGGCCGCAGGATGATGGGGAAGTCACAGTCCGGGAGCAGTGTGTTGAGCTCAACTGCACCATCTGCCACCGACTGCAACTGTTCCCGCGAGGCGCGCAGGGTGAGGGGCATCAGCAAGCCAGGTACGTTCTGTAGCAAACGGCTGGCACTTTCGCGATCAACGCAGGGAATATGCTGGGGGCGGTTGATGATGGGCTGGGGCCAGTGGGCCAGCGCCTGTTCGAGCAGCAGCAACTGGGCGCGGATGTCATCACTGTCGCTCATGGCCAGCATCAGCACGTCGTGCTCGGGCAAGTTGCTGGGCAGCACAGTATTCGGGATGAGGTAATGAAAGATCAACTCGATGTCACTGTCTTCCAGCAAACACTCCAGCGGCGTGTTGGCGGCCAGATTGCCGGGTTGCATCAACAGCAGCAAGCGGCAGCGTGCTGGTTGTTGACGTGCTGGCAAGGTGTAGGTGCGCTGCATGGACAAGGCTTGTGCCTGCAATTTCAAGCCCAACGCTTCCTGATTCAGGCATTGCATGATGAGAGACAGATTCAGCCACAAAGGAGCGACTGTAGGGTGCGTCTGTGCCAAGGCCAGTGCTCGTTCACCGGTGGGTTTCATGTCGGTGCCCGCAATGCTCATGCGCAAAAAGGGCGCCAATCCAAGAAAAGAGGTCTCGTCAGGGGTCGAATTGTTGGCAGTGGGCAGGGGCATGGGGGGATTCAAGGCGTCGGTGCTGCCCGAATCATATCCGCCGCCTTCTCAGCGATCATCATCACCGGTGCGTTGGTGTTGCCGCTCAGGATGCGCGGCATGATCGACGCATCGACCACGCGCAAGCCCTGCACGCCGTGCACACGCAGCTGCGCATCCACCACGTCCATGTCGGTGTGGCCCATGCGGCAGGTCCCCACTGGGTGGTAGATGGTGTCACCAAAATCGCGGATCACCTGTTCGATCTGATTGTCGGTTTGTGCGTGGGCGGTTGCGGCCAGTTCACGCCCGCCAAATTGGGCCAGGGCCGGTTGCGCCAGGATCTGGCGGGTCAGCTTGAAGCCGCGGATCATGCGCTCCATGTCATCGCGGTGGCCTAAAAAGTCAGGGTCCACCAGCGGCAGGGCCAGGGGGTCTTTGCTGGCCAGTGTGACACTGCCACGGCTCAAGGGGCGTAACACACAGACGTGGCAGGAGAAGCCGTGGCCCAGGGTGGTGGTGCGGCCATGGTTGATGAGCTTGCCAATGACAAAGTGCAATTGCAGGTCCGGCAGGGCTTCGTCGGCCTGGCTCTTGATGAAGCCGCCGGCTTCGGCAAAGTTGGTGGTCAGCATGCCGCTGCGGTCCCGGCGCCAATCCAGAATGCCCCGGGCGGTGTTGATGCCGCCCGTGATGGATAAACCAAACAGATCCTTGGCGATGGGCGTGTCTACCACCTGCACCACGTCGGGGTGGTCATGCAAATGTTGTCCCACGCCGGGAAGGTGGTGCTGCGTGGCAATGCCCTTGTCGACCAGGTGCGGGTGCGGCCCTATGCCTGAGAGCATCAAGATTTGCGGTGACTGAATGGCGCCTGCACACAGTAGCACCTCACGCTGGCATTTGAGTTGTTTGAGGTGGCCATCTTGAACAAACTCCACACCCACCGCGCGCTTTTTCTCCAGCAGGATGCGGGTGGTGTGCGCACCGGTGAAGACCTGCAGGTTGGGTCGTGATAAGTGCGGCGTCAGGTAGGCCTTGGCTGCGCTGAAGCGCTCGCCATTTTTGTGGGTGGCCTGGTACAGCCCCACACCTTCCTGGTCGATTCCATTGAAATCTGGGTTGACCTTGTACCCTGCTTGAGCGCCAGCCTGTACAAACAGTGACCCAAAGCGGTGGGGACTGCGCAAATCCATCACATTGAGTGGCCCACCCGTGCCGTGGAAGGCGTCGGCACCCCGCTCATTGTGTTCGGAACGTTTGAAGTAGGGCAGCACCTCGTCAAACGACCAACCCGGGTTGCCGAGTGCAGCCCAGTGGTCGTAGTCGGCGCGCTGACCGCGAATGTAGATCATGGCGTTGAGCGAACTGGAGCCGCCCAGCACTTTGCCGCGAGGCTGGTAACCTCGGCGGCCATTGAGGCCCGGCTGGGGCACGGTGTTGAGGTTCCAGCCGGACAGGCCAAACTTGGCCATCACCGCCAGTCCAGCCGGGCAATGAATCAGCACGCTGCTGTCCACCGGACCGGCTTCGAGCAGGGCGACGTTGGTCTGGGGGTCCTCAGAAAGGCGCCCAGCCAATACGCAGCCGGCTGAGCCGCCGCCAATAATGATGTAGTCAAACATGATGTCTCCTGGCACGGTCACTGAACCAATACGGTGTGCCGTAGCCGCACGTTAGCGCAAAAAGCAGGGGTGTTTTAGAGGTCTGCACCCAAGCTGACGACCCGGGTCAGTTTCAGGCATGATAGGGTTTTGAGAGCCCCAAGCGATGCGTGATACCCCCAAACCACTGGAACACCCCTACCAGTCGCTCACGCCCGACGTGGTGATGGACGCCCTGGCCAGCATCGGCCTGTGGTGCGACGGGCGCCAAATGGCCTTGAGCTCGTATGAAAACCGTGTTTACCAATTGCACCTGGAAGACCCGCTGGCCCATGGCAGCGCGGTGGTGGCCAAGTTTTATCGACCGCA
>JFJP01011408.1_pt1 | contig 12984 bp, 11 predicted proteins | sample 431651 | NCBI WGS metagenome assembly JFJP01 (sample SAMN02602958, study PRJNA72255) | Microbial mat metagenome, whole genome shotgun sequencing project. | biome: fresh water; feature: sink hole; material: water; isolation source: purple microbial (photo- and chemosynthetic) mats found in...
GGTCAGAAGTTGGAGTCCAAATCTTAAGATTTGGACTCCAACTTCTGACCTCACGCAGTATAGTTTTTGCTGCCTGTAAATTTTCAAGGGATTTAAGCCCTTATAAGGTTTGAAACCTTATAAAGGCTAGTGGTTGTAATTTATGGCCTATTTTGATAACCCCATTTTTAATCTAAAAGCTGTAGTCAAAGAAACGGGCCTGAAACCTGACACGTTACGGGTGTGGGAACGGCGTTATGGGCTGCCTAGCCCTTCACGTAGCGAAGGTAAACATCGTCTTTATTCGCAGCGAGATATTAACATCCTTAAATGGTTAATGGAACGTCAAAATGAAGGCTTAAGTATTAGCCATGCCGTAGAAATGTGGCATCAACTCGAAAGTAAGGGGAATGACCCGCTAGAAATCAACCTGATTGAAAAAAATGACTCGCCTTTCAAAAACGTTGAAACCATGGCCGACTTAAGGCAGGCCTGGATGACGGCATGTCTTAATTTTGATGAAATGCGGGCCGAACATATTTTAGCTCAGGGGTTTAGTTTATATCCCTTGCCCGTGGTCTGCTTTGAATTGGTTCAAAAAGGATTGGCGGAATTAGGCCGCGGTTGGCTCCACATGGAAGTATCAGTACAGCAAGAGCATTTTGCCTCGGCCTTAGTCATTCGTTGGCTAGAGGCACTTATTGCCGCTACGCCTGCGCCCACTCGCCCAGGGAAAATCCTGCTTGGTTGCCCGGCGGAGGAAGAACATGTAATTCCGTTGCTCCTGTTAAATTTACAGTTGCGACGGCAAGGATATGAGGTTATTTATTTAGGAGCTAACACACCTTTTGCTTATTTGGAAAATACCTTGCAGCTTATTAAACCTGATTTAGTGGTATTAACGGCCCAAACCTTACCTGCTGCTGCCAACTTGTTAGAGGTCGCACAATTATTACATCGCCTTAGGTTACCGTTAGCCTTCGGTGGCTTTATTTTTAACACATTGCCTTCATTACAAAGCGCTATTCCTGGTTATTTTTTAGGCGAACAATTAGAAATCGCCTTACAAACCATCGAAACTTTTTTCGTAACTCCTCCCCCTCCTGTCACCCCAAAGGCCATTCCCTCGGTCTATCATTACACGTTGCTTCATTTGCAAGAGCATCAACCGTATTTAGACATGGCAATTTGGCAAGCCATTCAGTGGCCGTCCACCTTAAAAAACCAACTCCCTTCCCTTAATATTATAGTAAGACGACACCTTTGGGCAGCCCTTAAGCTGGGTGATATGGCCTTGCTCAGTCCATCATTAAATTGGCTGACCCCTAATATTACTTTAACCTCTAGCCAACTTAAAACTTATTGGTGGGCTTATCATGAAGCCACCCAAAACCATTTAGGGGAACGAGGGCAGCTGTTGCAAAATTGGTTGGAGTTGGTGCTGCATGGCTAAAGTTTATTTTGCCCCAACTGCGTAGATAGCCTATACTTACAGCAACTTCAATCTGCTGAGTAAATCTATGACTTTTTCTTTTGAATTATTAGCCGAAGACTCCCACAGCCACGCGCGCGCTGGCCTCATTCACACCCCACATGGTGACATTCCCACGCCCGTTTTTGCCCCCGTTGGCACACAAGCCACCGTTAAAACTCTGACCCCAACCGACTTACATGAGATAAATGCCACCCTCATTCTTAGTAATACTTATCACCTTTATTTACGACCTGGGGCTGATTTGATTGCTGAATTTGGTGGGCTGCATCAATTCATGAATTGGGATAGACCCATTTTGACCGATTCTGGTGGCTTCCAGGTGTTCAGTTTGCAAAGTCTACGCCAAATTACGGAACAAGGAGTTACTTTTCGCTCTCATTTGGATGGCTCAAAACATCAATTTACGCCTGAAAACGTTATCGCCACCCAAGAAAAATTGGGTGCAGACATTATCATGGCCTTTGATGAATGTCCGCCACCGCATGATTATGCTTACAATGCCATTTCGTTAGAGCGCACTCATCGTTGGGCTGAACGCTGTAAAGCTGCGCAACGGCGCGCTGACCAGGCTCTTTATGGTATTGTGCAGGGCGGCGTATTTCCTGATTTACGGGCGAAAAGTGCCGAGTTTCTCACCACGTTAGATTTTCCAGGGTATGGGATTGGCGGGTTGAGCGTGGGGGAAAGCAAGGTGCAAATGCACGCCATGTTAGAAATATTACATCCCATTTTGCCGCGCCATAAACCGCGTTATCTTATGGGCGTAGGTAGCCCCGAAGATTTATTTGAAGGTGTGGCACGGGGCATAGACCAATTTGATTGTGTTCTGCCTACCCGTATTGCCCGTAATGGGGCGGTATTTACTCACAATGGGCGGATAAATCTCCGTAATGCCCGCTTTGCCACCGACAAAAATCCGATTGAGGCCGATTGTCAATGTTATACTTGCCGTCATTTTAGTTTGGCCTATCTGCGTCACCTCATCATGGCAAAAGAAACCTTAGTCTTACGCTTAACAACGCTGCATAACCTTCATTTTATGTTAGATACCATGCGACGTATCCGCCAATCTATTTTGGATGGAACGTTTACTGATTACAAAAATCAATTTTTAGCGGCTTATCAAACCGTCCCTGAAGAGTCCCGTCAACGCCGAATTTATAAAGATAAATAGCCAATGCTTTTGCTTATGGAGTCCAAATCTTTAGATTTGACCACGAACAAATCTAAAGATTTGGACTCCTTTAATAAGAAATTTTTCACCATGAATCTATTTCAAGCCTTTATCTTAGGCATCGTACAAGGTCTCACCGAGTATATTCCCGTCTCCAGTTCCGCTCATTTGGTGGTTGTACCCTGGCTTTTAGGCTGGCCCAAAGCCTCTGAACCCTTTGAAATTCTCATTCAATGGGGAACTTTGATTGGTGTACTAATATTTTTATGGCAAGATGTCTGGTTGATTGCTCAAGCGGTCATTCAGGGCTTAATTCAGCGTAAGCCATTAGCCACTTTTGAAGCCAAATTAGGTTGGCTTATCGTTGTTGCCACCATTCCCGCTGTTATATTAGGCGCAACTGTCTTAAAAGGGTTAAAATTTTCTGACCCCTATATTGCGGGTAGCTTCTTAATGGTCACCGCGATTTTACTTATCCTCACCGAGCAATTGAGTTCGCGCAAGAAAACGGTAACGGGCAAAGATAATCGTAACCTTAAGGACATGACCTGGTTAGATGCGCTCATTATTGGTTTTTGGCAAGCGTTCGCCCTATTGCCAGGTGTGAGTCGCTCTGGGGCGACCATTAGTGGGATTGTTTTGCAGGGCTTTGACCGCACCGCCGCCGCCCGATTTAGTTTCCTTATGTCCATTCCAGTGCTGCTAGGCGCAGGGTTAATTGCCATTAAAGATTTGTTAGAAACAGGCAGCTTAACTCAAGAATTACCCGCCATTAGCGTTGGTTTTGTCGCTGCGGGCATTTCAGGTTATCTGTGTGTACGCTGGCTCTTAACATATCTACAGAAACACTCGCTCTATGTCTTTGCCGCCTATTGCGTTTTTCTCAGCCTATTAACCATAATGGTTGGTTACATTCGGGGCTAACTTAAGCCATTATAAGGTTCAAAACCTTATAATGGCTGGGTTTATTCCAATTAATTTCATGAAAAAAGTCGGGGTTCAAAATTTTGAACCCCGACTTTTTATTACAACGGGTCAGATAACTTGGCTAATTTTTGCTCAGTTTCACGCCACGTAATTTTGGATAAACCCAATTTACGCCGCAAATGGTCATGATCCATGCCATCCCGATAATCCCGTAAAGCGGATGTCCAACGGAGCATTTCAAAAGAGACTTGATGGGGCAGACCCGCCATTTCCGAAATATCCGTTAATACATATTCCAAATTGCGGGGCGTACATTCAAACAGTTTCTCTTGCGGGTGATAATGCTCAAGGTATTTTTCTAGCACTGGCAACAAATCCGCGGCAAAAATCAATCGACGTTCTTTATGTTGCATTCTAGGACTATTGTAACGAATGATAATTGAGGGTGGGTCACTGGTGCGGTCAATATCTTCTAAGCCAATATTCACACACTCGGCTTTTTTTATGCCCGTTTGTAGCACTAAATGGGCTAAAACGTAAGGTCTAGGGTCAGATTTATCACTTTTTAGCTTTTTCTCGGCCGCATCTAACAGTTTTTCGGTCAGGGCATGGGGTAAAAATTCGGGCAACGGGGCTTTCACTTTAATGTGAATGAGGGGTTCAGCAGGGTCAAACGGTAATATTTTGATACTCGCTAACCAGCCAAAAAAACTTTTTAGGGTGGTAATGCGGCGAGAGTATGACTTAGGGCTACATGGCACATCACGATAATGTAATAACCAGGTCAAAAAGTCGTTCAATTCTTTCGTGCCTAAGCTATTAAGAGTGACATTTGTGCCAAAATATTTTTGTAATAATCGCAAATCGCCTAAAAATGCCTTAACGGTATGTTCAGAAAATCCCTGACGTACCATGTAATCATGGTACGCGGAAGATGCCGTAGCTAGAGATGAATGGGCATCAAAGGTTTTTACCTGGGCGACGGGCGGGCCATATTCTCCCTTAACTCCTCGTTTGGGGAAGAGGGGTGGTTGTTGTTCAGACATAATCGTTTTACCTCCAATAAATTCGTATAGTTGTGCGGATTGTACAATAAGAGAGGTTAAAAGTCAAAGTCCTATACGAAGGTTTTGGCTAAAGAGAACTTTCGCTTATCGTCAAACAGGAGTGTCAAAATTTTATTTTGACAGGCGAAAATTTCATTTTCGCACTCCAGAAGTGAAAGTCCTACTAAAGTATTTGGTTAAACTCCAGCTTTTCGCCATCTGGCCCGCGAATGGTAAAAAATTTACAGCCACGTTCCCAAAACTCCAGCCGCATGGGGGCGTTTTCCTCTATAATTTCCATGCCTGCGGCCTTAAGTTCCGCGAAGGCCTGGTCAATATCATCAACTGAAAAGGCAATGTGGTCAACGGGGCCGCCTTTGGCGGCGCGTTCCGCCCCAGGGAGTTGATATAACTCCAAAATTACGCCTGCCCGTTCCATCATGCTAACCTGGGCTAGGCCACTGCCAAAGGAAAATTCCTTCGCCATCACCTCTTGAAAGCCAAATTGCTGATAAAATTCGCGGGAGTGGTCAATATTGGTCACGGGAAGCCCGATATGTTGTAATCCATTGAAATTGTTGGCTAATAGGTAATTACTTTTAGATGCCATGGGTTCTCCTTTTTTTAATTGCTACTAACAACCGTTGATGTGGCTTCAATCGTAGCGGTAACGGTTAAATAGGGGGTTGAGGTGGCTATGTTTAACGATTGGGACGGTGGCGTAGAAATAGTGGCTGTGATAGGGGTTGGGCGAACATACACCGTTGTAGCAGTAGGCGCAGGTCCCCATAACCCCAAAGTGTTTTCACGGGCGAGAGCCTCAGCTGCCGTAAGGGTAGCGCGTTGGGCGACATCTGGCTCCGTGATGGCGGCACGAGCCAAGCCACGCGCCACCAGGGTTTGATTGAGCAAAGTATTACCCAAATAAACATAACGTAATAAATTGCCCTTAGCATCAAAATCACTTTTATCACGCACAAGGCGCACCACCTTAAGCCGAGCTAATTCGCGGTTGGTTTCATACGCCACTATTCCCCATGGATTATCTAATGAGTTTGGGGGCGACTCAATGCCTAAATAGTGTACTAGGTAAGTTTGACTAAACTTATCTCCTTTCAAGACAACGGCAATGGTATCACCCGAAATCACATCAATCACTAATCCACTGGCTTCAGCAGGAATTGGGGTGACGGTTGGCGTAATGGTGGGGGTTACAAAAGCCATGACCCGTGTATTAGGTGGGGTAGGTTGGGCTGAGGGGATGGCAGTGGGTAAATCCGCCGTGGAAAGTCGCGGTAAGGCCCCTTTTGGGGGTGAATGACTTGGCCCACAAGCCGTAAAGAGTAACCCTAAAATGAGTAGACTGGTCATTAGTTTAGCTAGATTCATTTTTTACCTCAAGATATTGACATGACAGGCTGGTAGGAGTACAGCATTTATCTCATAAACGCCACACCTTTACAGTTTAACCCCCATGCTACTACTTTGGCAAAATAATGAGCAAGTGGATTAAATAAAAAAACCCAAAGCATGAACCATGTTCACTATCCTTTGGGTCAGGAATGATAACTAAGCCTTTATAAGGTTTTAAACCTTATAAAGGCTGGCCTGTGGAAAATTTAGCTTTGGGCAGGTAATAAAATGTAAAACTTACTGCCAGGCAAGGCTACAGGGTCATAACCAGAGCTTTCAACCCACACTCGTCCATTGTGGGCTTCTATCACCCCTTTAGCAATGGTTAAGCCCAAACCTGCCCCCCCACCCATGAATTGCGTGCTACTCGTGCTATGTAAGGCGACGTTAGAAGCAGTAGTAAATTTCTCGAAAATAAGTTTCTGCTTGTCTAAATCAATGCCAACGCCTGTATCGGCCACTACAATTTCGATAAATGACTCACTATCGTTGGCATTTTTAGGTAAATAACGGGCAGTAATTGTGACTTGTCCCCCATCGGGTGTATATTTAATCGCATTACTCACGATACGAGTGAGGGCTGAATGTAATTGTTTGCCATCTCCTGTAATAGGAGGTAAATCTTGTGGGGCATCTGTTTGTAAAATAATTTGGCGTTTTTCCGAGACTAATTCTAATTCAGATTTAACACTGCTAATAATGTTACGGATAGATACATTAGTGAAATCAAAATTAGCATGTTTCAACTCCACCCGCACCACATTTAACATATCGGTTACAATATCATATAATCGTTCGTAGCCATGTTTCAAACTGCCTAAAAGTTCTTTGGCATTTTCATCATTAACAATTGAAGGCAACCGTTCTAACATTTGGGTGCAACTATAAATAATGGTTAGCGGGGTGCGTAATTCATGGGAAGCCACCGAGATAAAGCTACTTTTGGCTTCTTCAAGTTGTTTCAATCGGTCGTAAGCATTTTGTAGCTCATTGAGTTTGCTTTCCAAATCTTCAATCAAAGCCACATTTTGCTCTAGGAGGTATTTTTCCCGCGTAGTTTCAGTTGTTTTGACTGGTTGACGACCTTGCTTAATATGTCGGCCAACTTCGTTCACCAACTCATCAAAATCAATCGGCTTATTAAGATAACCATCACAACCAATGGCCTTGGCTCGCTCATGATCATTACTCACCGTACGCGCGGTCAAAGCGATAATTGGTACATGCGCCAAATAATCAAAACTACGGAGGCGTGTAACAACACTAAACCCATCTAAATCTGGCAAGTTAATATCCATTAAGATTAAGTCTGGGCGTAGCTTCTTCGCTTTTTCAATCCCTTCAAGGGCGTTGACCGCGTCAACAACTTCATAGCCCTCACTTTCTAAAATACGCCTCACTAAATCGCGATTCTGTTTGATGTCCTCAACATTTAAGATGGTTCGTGGTGTGTCCATTCGCAACTATTTATTAACTCAGTTAATTGTAATTTTATATACTTTTACTTCAAGGTGTAAATATACCACAATTTTAGTTTAAAAAGTATAGGATAAGCATCCCAAACTGTTGTACGATTTATTTAATTTTTGCTAAAGGAGTCGCAACGCTTGCTTTGCAAACACACCGCAAGCAGTGTGACTCTACTTAATAAAACAAGTCGATTTTAATTAATGAATATCTTACAAAAACTAACCACCCCGCGTCATCTTTGGATGCACTTGGGAGTATTAATCATTTTGATACTCTTTGTCAATTTAGGTAAGTGGCAATTAAATCGTTTAGAGCAAAAGCGGGGCCATAACCACCAAATATCAGCCGCTTTAATGCAACCACCCCTTGTCTTAGATGACCGTCCCGTAACTGCCACTGAGCTAGATTTTCGGCGGGTGCAGGTCAAAGGGACATTCATCAACACCGCCACCATGGTTATCCGTAATCAACAGAAAGATGGCAATTCAGGCTTTAGCGTGATTACGCCCCTCAAACTTCATGGCCGTGAGACGGCCATCTTAATCAATCGTGGCTGGATACCTCGCCGTAACATGGACCCAACGGCGGAGAGTTTGCAAAGCTATGCCATTACTGACGAGGTAATTATAGAGGGAATTGCCCATGTTAGCCAAATTCCTGCCAACCGTTTTGCCTCTGCCGACCCACCCTGGCAACCTAACCAACCGTTTCGAGTGGGCTGGTTTCGCATAAACATTGAGCAAATGCAGTTACAAATCTCTTACTCTTTATTGCCCATTTTCATTGACCAAACCAGCCCATCACCAAATCAATATCCTCAGCCAAAAAGTTCCATTGATTTAGATGAAGGCTCACATTTTGATTACGCCATGCAATGGTTCAGCTTTGCCCTCATTTTAGCCGTAACTTACACCTTTTTCATGTGGCATGAGGTGCGAGAAGTTTAGGAGTCCGCAATTATTTGCGGACAGTTCACTAGGACTTACGCAGAACCCTCACCCCGACCCTCTCCCACAGGGCGAGGGAGTGAAACTTCCCTCCCTTTGGGGGGGACTGAGGGGGGGATTTGCCTTTTTGCGTAAGTCCTATTCACAAATAATTGTGGACTCCTATGTAAAATAAGGCTAATTGGGCGCGAAACGGAAGAAATACCATGAACGATTTTCCTCATCCATTGTTACCGAAAAAGAGTCAGACACCTGTTTACCGTCAGCCGTTTCTAAATGAAATGACCACGTACCCGTAATATAAACGGCGCGTGGCTGGGGTTCAAATTTAACATTGCCTGATTTTATCACGCTAGACCCTGCGGGCGTATGGCCTATTTCCTGTGGCGCAGAGGGTTCAGATTTCGTCACAATTCCATTAGGGTCTGTTCCTACCACTCGCATGCCACCAATCCAATTATTTTTACTGTCCTGAATCGCCACCATGATAGACAAAATATTGGCAGTGCTAGGCGCAGCAAAATTCTCCGCCAATATATAATCCCAACGGGGCAACGGCGTATTAGTTGGCCCAGGGGTCTCGGTTGGGGGTGGTGGCGGACGCGTACTCACGGGTTTAGGTGTATTGGTCGCTTCAGGGGTGGGCGTATTTTCAGGCGTATGGGTCGCCTCAGGGGTTGATGTATTTTCGGGCGTAGCCGTTGGCGCAGGTGTGGGTGTGTTTAGGGGCGTAGCTGTTGGTACAGGCGTGGGCGTATTTGTAGGCGTAGCCGTCCAATTGGGGGTTGGAGTGAAAGTTGGGCGTAGCGTATGCACCACTGCCTCAGCCACAGGTGTAGCGGGGTTTTCGCTCATAGTAATCAATTTATCAAAGGGCGAAGCCAATTTACATCCTGAGATAAAAATAGTTGCCAATAAAACTAGAAAAACTAGACTATATTTCGACAAAAATAAATCTCCTCAAACTGAATTCAAACTATTATAGCTTGCTCTGAAATTATTGACCAACTGTATCAGTCAAAGTGAATAAGTCAGCGATTCGCTTGACTATTCGTTTTATGCTAGACTACAAAAAATCCTCGCAAGTGGCGTTCAAAGCCGTAGGCTTTGGACTCCACCTGCGAAAACTCTATCTTATAAATCGGTGAAATTTTTATGCCTAAAGTTGCTTTTCAAGGTGTGCAAGGTGCTTATTCCGAAAGTGCCATTTATCAGTTTTTTGGTCAAAATACCGAAACATATTCCTGTGAATCCCTTAAGGAAATGTTTATCGCCGTCGAAACGGGCGCGGCTGACCTCGCCATGTTACCCGTTGAAAATGCCCTCGTTGGCTCCGTGCCACAGGCGTATGAACTTCTCATGGAACGGGATTTACGGATTCAAGCCGAAGTGGTGGTACGGGTTAAGCATACCCTTATGGCCGCGCCAGGGGTTAAATTAAACGCCCTCAAACGAGTGCGCTCCACCCTCCAATCCATGACCCAATGTGAAAACTTCCTTAATAAACATGGCTTGGCGCGTATCGCCTCCTTTGATACTGCCAGCAGCGCGCGCGATTTGGCGGCCAATCCTGAGCCTGATTTGGGCGTGATTGCCAGCAAATTAGCGGCGGAAATGTATAAATTGGATATTTTGCAAGAGGAAATTGAGGATGCTTCCTTTAATTACACCCGCTTTTTCGTTCTCGGCAACCAAGACCCGCCCCGCGCCCAACGCTCAAAAACGTCCTTAATTTTCAGCACCCGCCACCTGCCAGGGGCCTTATATGATTGTCTCGGTGAGTTTGCGGAACGTAATATCAACTTAACTAAAATCGAATCCCGTCCGCGTCGCAATCGCCCCTGGCAATATCTCTTTTATCTCGACTTTGAGGGACATTGGCAAGATGCGGCGGCGGAAGCAGCTTTGTTAGGGTTATTACGTCGCGCCAGTTTCGTCAAAATGTTAGGCTCATACCCCGCCGCCGCCACGCCAACCACAGAGATGAGTTATGAATGATGAATTATGGGTGAACCACTCATAATTCATCATTCATAACTCATAATTACACCATGATAATTAACATGCAACCCGAAGCCACCCCTTCGGATATTAACAATGTGATTGCGGCAGTGGAAAGTAAAGGTTGGCAGGCGCATGTCTCGCAAGGGTCGGGTATGACCGTCATCGGTTTGCAAGGGCAAGGCCAGCCGCTAGACCCATTCCACTTAGGCCAATTGCCAGGCGTGCGCGATGCCGTCGCCATCACCCAAAAATTTAAAATCGCCAGCCGCGCTTTCCGTCCAGAAAATACGACCTTTCAACTGGGCGATATTACGGTAGGTAGCGACGAATTATTGGTCATCGCTGGCCCCTGTAGCGTGGAGAGCCGCGAGCAACTTTTGGAAGCGGCCCATGCGGTCAAGGAAGCGGGAGCGCATTTTCTGCGCGGCGGGGCGTTTAAGCCGCGCACCTCACCGTATGCGTTTCAAGGCATGGGCGAAGCGGGGCTAAAGTTGTTAGCTGAGGCGCGCGAGGCCACTGGCTTACCGATTGTGACGGAGGTCATGTCACCCAAAAAAGTGGCGTTGGTGGCGATATATGCCGATGTGTTACAAATTGGGGCGCGTAATATGCAAAACTATGATTTGCTCAACGCGGTGGGCGAATCACAAAAACCCGTGTTATTAAAACGGGGCATGTCTGCTACAATTGAGGATTTATTGATGGCAACCGAGTATATTTTAAAATATGGTAATAATCGTGTCATGTTATGTGAGCGTGGGATTCGTACCTTTGACAATAAATATAGCCGTAATACCTTCGATATAAATGCCATTCCCTTGCTCAAAGAATTAACTCACTTACCGATTATTGCTGACCCTAGCCATGCCATTGGCGTGCGGCGGCATGTTGCCCCCATGGCCTTAGCGGGCGTGGCGGCGGGGGCGGATGGCCTCATTATTGAGACTCACCCTGACCCCGATAAAGCGGTCTCCGATGGTGACCAATCGTTGACCCTCAAGCAATTTGCTGAACTCATGGTCAAGGTGCGGGCTATGGCGGCGGCGGTTGGGCGTAAGATTTAGCTAGGTTTTGGTTGAACCTGGATTGACCGAGTCAAAGTTTAAATTTTTGAACTTTCACCAAATAACAACAGCTAAAGGAAATAAACGACTTAATTCATCAACCGTTTATTTCCTTTAGCTGTTGTTTTTCCACGCTTGAAAAATGGAAGTTAGTTTAATAAAACAGAGAAGTTTCAGGTATAATTCATGGTGGTGGAAGCCTATCGTAATATTTACGCCCTAGCCTGCCCCTGCCCCAATACAATCCATTTATAGGTGGTCAACTCGGTCAGCCCCATGGGGCCACGGGCATGGAGAGGTTGCGTGCTAATCGCCACCTCCGCCCCCAAGCCAAATTGCCCGCCATCATTAAAGCGGGTGCTGGCATTAACCATCACCGCCGCCGCATTGACCTCATCCACAAAGCGTTGCGCCGCGCTGTAATCTTCCGTCAAGATGGCCTCCGTGTGGTTCGTGCCGTGAGCATAAATATGCTCTAGGGCTTCATCCAGGCCATCCACCACCTTAATGGACATAACGAAAGATAAAAATTCCGTATCAAAATCAGCGGGGCCAAGCGGGGCGATATTCGGCTGACCTTGCAAAATCTGCATGGCGCGTGGCTCACAGCGAATTTCTACATTATATTCGGCTAACGCCTGCGCCAACGGGGGCAAAATTTGCGCCGCCACCGCCTGATGCACCAATAAGGTATCTAACGCATTACAGGCCGAAGGTCGCTGCACTTTGGCATTAACCGTAATGGGAATGACCCGTTCCATGTTGGCCGATTTATCCACATAAATATGACAAACGCCCGTCCCGCCCGTAATCACAGGTACGGAAGCGTTATCAATCGCAAATTGATGTAAGGCCGCCCCGCCGCGCGGGATAATCATGTCAATCAAGCCATTGGCGCGTAACATATCCTTAACGAGGGCGCGGTCAGTGCTTTCAATCAATTGCACACAAGCCGCAGGTAGCCCCGCCGCCTCTAGCCCCGCCTGCACCGTTTTGGCTAAGGCCACATTCGAGTGAATCGACTCCCGCCCACCCCGCAAAATCGCCACATTGCCACTTTTTAGACATAACGTTGAAATGTCAATTGTCACATTAGGCCGACTTTCATAAATCACGCCAATCACGCCAATGGGGATGCGCCGTTTGGAGATGCGTAATTGGTTCGGCATGAGGCGATTTTCAAACTCCTCGCCCACAGGGTCAGGCAAATTGATGACCGCCCGCACATCCTGCGCCAAGCCCTGAATCCGTTTCGGGGTCAACAACAGGCGGTCTAACATGGCGTCACTGAGGCCATTTGCCCGCCCCGCTGCAATATCTAGCTCATTGGCTGCCAAAATGGTCGCAGCCTGAGCTAACAACGTTTCCGCAATCGTTTCCAATGCTTTATTTTTCGTCGTGGTGCTGAGTTTAGCCAGCACCCGCGCCGCTTGCTTGGCCGCTTGGCCTTTGAGGGTTAATTCTT
>JFJP01039653.1_pt1 | contig 12984 bp, 6 predicted proteins | sample 431651 | NCBI WGS metagenome assembly JFJP01 (sample SAMN02602958, study PRJNA72255) | Microbial mat metagenome, whole genome shotgun sequencing project. | biome: fresh water; feature: sink hole; material: water; isolation source: purple microbial (photo- and chemosynthetic) mats found in...
CTGCTTCAACTGGTTTATTGCCCATCGAGCAGAAGCTGAATTTGCGATGGTATCTCCGGCATCAACAATTATTGAAACACCGCTGACATCTTTGCCAAAAATATTTAATCCTAAGCCTGATGCAGCAACCATGCCTGTCGTTGTGATCGTTGCATTCCTGAGAAAACGACGACGAGTAATTAAATATTGGTCCATAAAAATTCCATTTATGTTTAGTTACTTTATTCCTCTTTCACTTTCAAAGAGGTCTAATTTGATTTATTGAGTAATCTTTAACATGGCACAGCTGTGAGCATTTACAGGTATCGAGAAACGGTTGGTAAACACTCCAACCGTTTTATGTTCCCATAAATCGCGGACTGTTGCAGGTTGAGTCGCCAATAAGCCTATTTCTTCCCAGGTGAATTCAACCGTCTGCTTCGTTTTTGTTTTCTGTAGAAGTACTACGCATAATGAACCATCATCAAGCTTTCTACTCCATAGTTCTGTATTATCATCTTTACGAATTCTTTTTGCCGGAATAACCGCTGGATCCTGATTGACGGCAATAGCCTCCTTGTTCATCAGAATTGATTTAATCTCATCGTTCATCTTTCGAATGTCATTGCCCATAATTAGCGGCGCAGGCAGCATGCACCACATAGTAAATTGTGTTTTGTATTCATCAACCGTCTGATTGCCATTGCCAATCTCGAACATATCCGCATCGGCCCAGCATCCCGGCTTAATCATATGATTAACCTCTGCCATTCGATCAATGATATCCAGAGTGGAATAGGCCCAGCTTTTCTTGTCATCAGAAATGGATTCGTGATTGTAAAAATCCTGAATGTCATTGGTAATCCGCCACATATTAGAAATCTCACATATATTGGAAAGATTGGATTCTTCATCGCTGAAATGAACGCTGTGAACAATGGGTCTGCCTGTCGCCAAAAGAGCAGCTTGCATCTTTGCCCAATGGGGATCAGAGGAGAGTGTCTTCCAGGCATCATCTTTTATCAAATCAATTTTCCACTCGGCCCACTGCTTAACATCTCGTTCTTCTTTGCCCAAGGATCTCCAATTAGTATACAGACCAAGTTTAAGATTTTTCTGATGCATATAATCTGCCAGATACCCGATGCCGTTTGGGAATTTTTCTGCGATAGCCTCGTTTGCTTCTTCGTCGCTCCAGCCGTCGTCAATATTAATATATACATAGCCAGCGTCTGCCAGTCCTGAACTGATGAGCACTTCGGCAGTCTCTTTAAATAATTGCTCATTAATATCTTTCTTAAAAGTATTCCATGAATTCCAGCCCATAGGGGGTAGCGGGCAGATCGCATGGCCAGAAAGTGAGGTTTGGCAGATGATCTGGTTCGACAATAGTAAGAAAAAAGACAAACTAACTAAAAAAATTGAACTAACCGAGTTCATTCTTCCAAACTTCATTTTGAGATTTTTCACTAAATTTTCCTTTTCACATTTATTGTTCATACACTATCTTTTTCTGGTACATATAAAAACATCATTCAATAGTTGCTGGTTAAATCGATGGATTCAACTTCATTTCCCTTGTTTTCGGAAGTGCCTTTTGTCTGTTTTCTTCAGAGGGCATTTCGATTTTTACGGTTTGATACTCTTTTTTGACATCCTCAAGAATCTTCCACCAATCCATATAATGTGTGCGTGAGAATAGCTGCGTTTTATATTGACTTGTTGCTAGTTTTGCGTATGCCTCCCATTCCCTTATTGCATCGTTGAAATACTGAATCGATTTTACATGAGCCTGTTTCTTTGTTGAATCTTGACGAAATACAGCCAATTCCGCTGCACCCCGAATTTTTTTCGCATAATAGCGCCCCAGACAGGCCATAGTCTCCATGTCCAAAATGGTTGAAAGCAGCTCTTCATTATCACCCGCCTTTTTCCGTAAAGATTTTACCCCTTTCAATGTACGATTAGCAAATTCATCTAAGTTGGTTGCCACTTCATGCGGGGTAATACCGTCGAACCGTTCAGTCTTTTTTTCATTTACTGCAGACGCATATTCCTGAACTGATAGAATTCCCGAACCCATCAATGGCGGATACTTGAAAAAAGAATTGTCAATTGTTAAAAAACCGTTATCGGAGATGCAACCCTCCGGCGAAAACTGGTGGTCGTTTTCGCGAAAGAAAAAGCGATTTACCAAAGGAACAATTTCGGAGGCTGCCTGAAAAGTGTTATAGATCTCAGCAGGCTCAGCACTCGGAAACCTTTTTTTCAAGCGTGCTTCAAAATAATCACGTGTAAGGGTAAGATCATAACTCAATCTGCCAAACATCATAAACCTATACCAGTGTTTGTCAACCTCGAGCTGGCCGGAAAGTTTAGAGTTCTCATTCTTATAAATAAATTCCCGTCCTTCAACAAACCCGTCGGGGCCAATGTAAAAGCCGGCCTCATTTCGCATCATATCGCGGGGAATGTTGGCGAAGAACTCGCGCACATAATCCGGATTTCCCCACCGCATGATATACATATCATCGCTGCGCAGATTCAGCCAACAAGGCACTTTTATTTTTTCCAGACCTTTACGATATTCATAATCGAGATATGGGGATGTTGTGCTTGAGTGCAAGCGGGCACGGGCGTATTTATGATCTGTATGGAATGCCCCGGCTTTATAATCCTTAAATTCTTCCAGAATTTTTTCCGCATCCGACAAAATACTGCGAAAAATGAGGTCTATTTTTCGTTCAGGATTAATTTTATGATAGTCCATAATGCCTTCGCCATAGGTCTGCCATAACCATCTTTCTCGTTCTTTAAAATTTTTGAAGTGCTCACCGGCTGCCACGCCTATGCCATCTATCTGCGGATAGGTTTTAAGAAATTCGGTAATACAATAGCGCATGTACTCTATTGTCTTTTCATTAGTGCCCTCGTCGGTAATACCATATTTTCCCTCAGCACCAAAGGCATATATGCTCCAATGGATTATATGTATCTCTATACCATGATCTTCGGCATAGTTGAAGACCTTTTGCCAGAAAGCTATCTTATCGTCCAGCGATATCTTTTTGACCAAACGTGTGTTTTCCGGATCAAGAAAATCTACTTTATCACCGTGTCTGTCGCCAGTTTCATTAAAAGGAACTTTCAAAACATGTACATCGTCGTAATTAACACCCGGATATTTTTCCAGCTTTACTATGCTTGGATAAGGATGGTTAGTCCAAAGTGTCAAGACGTTGTAACGATTACGAATCATATTATCCAAAAACTTATTCCAAAATTCCCAATCCCACATGTCGGCAATGTTCTCATGTGCCGCAGTACCCGTATCGTCATAACTGGGCGAACGTGCATCGAACGGAATATTGAACTTCAGTCCGCGTTTGAGGATGTAAGGTTTTCGTGCCTTTTCTTTTACGGCCGACAAACCTCCGCCTAAGCTAATCTGCTCTGCCAGTTCAATGGCACCGTACATGGCTCCGACGGCATCCCCGAAAACAATTCGGATTCCGCGATTACCTTCTTTTTGAATTCTGAACGACTGAGACCCCATACCCATCTCATATTTCGAAAGGATGATATGCATATCGGCATCGGACTCTGATTCAATTACCTTGTTGCCCGTAATCTCCAAAGCACTTTTCAAATCGTTCACGCCAAAAACCTGCATGGGATCATTGCGATCGTAATGGATGATTACTTTTTGACCGGCATAGGTAGGAAAGACAAAACCAAACAGGGATATCGCTATAAAAACCCTTCGAAGTTGATGCATCATTTATTCTCTCCTAAGATACGGTTTGAAATTTTTATCAAGTTAAAAATCAAAAATGCTTTGACTTAGTAAGTTAAATTACTAGAAGCTATCTCAAAAATGATTGTCATTGCGAGGGAGCGAAGCAACCGAAGCAATCTTTTCATTTTGAAAGAAAAATCGAGATTGCTTCGCCAAAAAACGGCTCGCAATGACAACGAGTTGGGTTTTTGAGATGGCTTCTATATATTTCAATGGGGTGAAGAAATTCCCTCATTTTTAATTTATCTGCTTTTTATACACTCTTAATAATTGCTTAAAGGCCGATAGATTATTTTCCATGGCTACCTCCTTCAATTATCATTTTAAAACAGCGCCAACCACAAGAATCTGTCCCATAAAATATTCCTCACCTGTGGGCAATTCCATTATCTTTATCGTAGCAGTATGTTCGCCTGGAGTTTGTTCGGGAAGATAAAATATGCCAGCCTTGTTAAATTTATTTGCTTGCCTGCGTTCAATAATAAACGGTTTTCCATTGTCTATTGTAACCTGTAATTTGCAGCCACTTCCAGAAGGAATATCACTAAAACCAAGTGTTGTTCCTTTCCATTTGATCTTAACTGTTTCACCGGCTTTATTGCATTTTACAGCTCCACGCAACATCCCTTCGGTGCGTTTATAACCTTCACAGTATATTGTATCTTTTAGTCTGTCAACGATTTTCCAACCTGGGCTTAATTTTGCTTTTTTAATTGGAAGCAAAGTGGTTTTTTCCCAATTGCGTTGGTTAATAACTTCAGGAAGTTGATGGGCTTTTGCTTCGTTAAAATTCTTCATTTTCACAAATGCGCGGGCAAAGATTTCAGAATATAGTTTATGCCCTGCTTCTCCCGGACGAACGCCATCCATCGAAAACCAAATCTGTCCTGCTACGGGCAAGTCACTTTTCATAGCCAGTTCGGCAGCCATTTCGAGCCTTGATACCTCAACCCCAAGATCGATAGAAGGGATGTTGTAATTATTTGCAATTGATTCCATAACAGTTCCGAATGCAGTATTTCGCCCTGCTTGCATAGCCGGAAGCATATTGAGCGATACGGGATGAATGAAACAGATATCGGTGCGGGGATTCTGTTTCCATACCTGGCGAATAAGTCCTTCTACCGATTGCGCTTCGTATCCGCCTCCACCATCAATTTTGTGTTCGAGAAAAACGAGGTCGGGATGGTGAGTCAAAACATCATCATTTATTCGGCAAGCTGCAAAATCTGATCCTGTTTCGGCTATTGCTGCATTTATTTCGATGAAATTAACTTCTGGATATTGCGACTTAAGCCATCTAAGACTGTATATTCTCCAACCATTGGCTTCTGAAATTGTACCGCCTACGTAGGCAATTCTGACCGTATCGTTTAATTTTATCTTGGCAAAAAAATTTGGCAAACCGCCACGCATTCGCAACTCATCGGGAATCGTTGGGTCGAATGTTATAATCGCTCCATCGGCGTTTGTTTCTAAATTCTTGATTTCGGCAATTCTGTTTTTCGCTGTTTCTATTTTACTTTCTTTTTTTACCGAGATCATACCAACAGGATACCACTTGTTGAAGGATTTTTCTTTGACACTCAACTCCAATCCGGGTTCATTTTTCTTGGTATCAATTATAGATACAGCCAATAGTAACGAATCTTTTCCTGAGCCTACATTAATTTGATCGTTATAGGTATAGTACCTGCCTCTTATCCATGTACCTGGATTTGAATTGTCAATAATTGTTTGGGATACAATGTGTTTATCCTTAGGATCGAGGAATGCAAATGCAACTTTATATTTTTTGTTCCAATTAGGATGATTGTTGGGAAGCAGTCCTACGCCACTGTTTTTCCAGGTATGAGATACTGTAATTTTTCCACCAGTAGATGCTTCATTCGAGAAGGTAATTCTTTCTGGACTAAAACGGTATCCTCCATGAGTAATAAAGCGTTGCACCTGATCGGGCATATCTTCTATCCATATTTTCGCCTCTTTGGGTACTCTTAAATCGAAAGTATTGGAATGAAAATTCAGCGCGTCATCGAGACCTTTTTTAAGCGTCAATGGCCAATCTTTCATAGCAAAACGCGTGTCAAGGTTCGACTTTGGATCTGGATTTTCGACTGGATTACTAAGCCAGTAACAGCCCTCGCCAATAAGGGGAGAGTTCGGGAAAAAATAATATTGCATCATATCACGGTCTCCTCTCGAAAACCAATGGCTACCCAAACCGTCACGTCTTGGAATAAAACCCCGTTGCTCATAAACCAATTCCTTAGCCAACTCAAAATCACTTACTACTGTAGGGTCAGGATGCTTATGAGCAAGATTATATACCGTAATTATATTTTTGAAATTCTTGTAGTACATGCCCGTAATTCTGTCAATAAGCATGGGTAAATTGTTTTTATCCTTCATATTGTTATGATGACCTTCGCCCCACCAACCGGCACCAAACCCATCTACAAAATCTGTCACGTCAGGGTTGTCGTATTCTTTAGCAAATGCTTCAACAAAGGTTTCGAACTTTTCGAGAAAAATAGGATCATCCATAAAAGCATCTCTTACCTTATACTCCCTGCCTTTTCTTATGCCAGAATCCCAATTATAACCTGCTCCAGCATCAAACACATATTTTGGTGTACCTTCTTCGGTTCTGCTCATTGTAGAACAATAAACCCGAAAGCTTAACTTCAGTTTTCTCTTTTTTGCCTCTTCGATAAACTGGATATATTCCTTATTATATTTCCAGGCGTATTTTCCCTCTTCAGGCTCAAGTGCTGACCAAAGTATGCGAATATAAATATGTGTAGCATATTTATGCGCAGAGATACTGTCCATTTGTTTCCAAAAAAGCTCGGCGTTTACCTGTGGATAGATGGAGCGCCAAGTGTTTTCAAACTCCCACCCTTCGCAATATATTGCCCAACCAACACACGGGTTGCGAAGAACACTTGTAGTATCTGTTTCAAATATTTTTATTGACGTGGGCTGACCATACGTTGTTGAGAAGACTATCAATGAAAATACTACTAACCACAGATATTTAGAATAGTAATTATGGTTTATTGAATACTCGATTTTAAATTGTTTCATTTTGTTCTCTTTAATTTATTAACAACAATAATGGGACTCTTAAGAATTTTAAATTCTCCCATCTCTTAATTAAATGTCTTAAACTACCTGCACAAGTTTTTAGGTGCGGTCTGCAAATCTGAAGAAACACAAACTAAAATAGTTTTTATCTTTTACTCATTTGACTGTTTATTTTTGTACCTGAAAACAAGTTTTCCGCACTTAACAAATACACTTTACAGCATTAACCAAGGTAAAGCGCTGCACCACCATTTTTATTTAACAACCTTATCATAGGATAATGATTTATCACCTCGAATGTCATCAAATCCTGAAACAGAGAATGAATCTATAGTTTGATTTATTCCAACTTTTCCAATTGGATGCCTTCCGTCTTACAATAATTGAATACACTGCCTGAGCTACTTCATTTTATAATGTTCAAAATTATTTCGTGCAGCCAATTCTTTCAAACGCTCAGTTAACTCATTACGTTTGGATTCACTCATCCCGGTAAAATTGTGTAAATACTGAATATCCATTTTAACTTGCTCGACATTCGTACATCCTAGCGTTGTTGTACTTACAGGGAGTGACCATGCAAAATGAAGTGCATCTTCGAAACTAATTAATTCAGGAATTACTGATTCCCTCTTCTCTCCGCTCGTTCCTCCCCATTTGATTGGAACTCCAGTTAAACCACCACCGCCGAGAATTTTCATCCCGATAACACCAACATTTTTTTCAACTGCCTTCGGCAGAACATTCAGTACGAAACTTTTTCGCAACGGATCTACAGGATTTACCGGGCACATCATGGCTTCTATCTCCGGTAGATTTTTATCGAGCAAGTAATTATTCGCGTCGGGATCAAAATGTCCGCTGAAACCAATATGTTTAATCATGCCCTGTTCTTTCGCTTTCAACATCGCATCGAGAACTCCATTTTTTAACCGATTATCAACATCCTCCGTTGATGTAATATTGTGCATAAGATATACGTCAAGATAATTTGTATTCAACTCTTTCAAAGAGGTTTCAAGATTACGATTCAAATCATCCGCATTTTTTGCCTCTGACTTTGAAAGAAGAATGATTTCCTTTCGGTATTTAGGTGTTAGAAATTTTCCCAACTCTGTTTCGCGTGAACCTCGACCATATGCCCGTGCGGTATCAAAAAAACGACATCCTACATTAATGGCAGTATCTATTAGAGCTTCAATTTCTTGATAAGTCCCTCCGGAAGAGCCGGTACCCAATGTGAAAAGTGTTGCATCAAGACCTGTCTTTCCAAGTTTTCGAGTTGGTAAAATAGTGCTCCATTTGTCTTTAATATCAAAACCACTGATCGGTAGTGCCAGTGCGGCCATAAACATACCCGATAGTTTTATAATTTCTCTACGGTTAAGATCATTTCGAGATAGATTTATATCTTTCATTGTTCACTCCTTTTTGTTTTGAATTTATTGAAGTTTAACAAATGTCATTTCTTTTTTTAACATATAATCAGGTAATTCAGGTGTGTATATGCAGCTTCGTCTAATAACAAATTCTTTCCCATCATCTCCCGTATATACATATCCATGAGTATCGAATACATAGGGTATGCCTTTGTATTCACCTATGTAAAGTTGACTGTGCGCCCCAGTGATTTGTATAGTAGTGCAAGGCTCATTCTTCATAATGGCCTGATATTGCGCTTCCTTACCCACATCAGGTTTAATACTGCCAGAATAATTATATGCTTTTAGCAGAGTACCATTGCCAGGAAGTGTAAATCCAAAACAACTGAATAAGTCCCTTAAAATGGTTGCATGATTCCTCCCGAACCAAGCTCCTGTGTAATCATAAACTTGATCAAGAAGTTTGAACGTTTGTTTGAGAATATTCCTTTTCGTGTAGGGCAGAAATCCAATATTAACATCGGCATCCTTTTTTAGCCATCCCTTTTCAAAACTTAAGCTGGCATCACTTTTACGGAATGGAATCGAAATTTCAAATTGGTCATTAACTTTTGAATAGTTCAGACGATCCCCCATTCTAAGCCATCCTGAAAAATATTTGCATGCTGAATCGGAATAATATGGGACTGTTTCGCCGGTACAAATAATAAATTTTTTATCTGAAATACTTTTAGCAATTTGATTCTGTTTTGTTATCGCAATGTTTTCAGAATTGATCCACCCGTAACCTCTTTCCGTGAGAACGAACATGTATGCATCATCTTTTGAAGTGTGCAAGATTTGCAACGGGCTTGCTATGGGAACAACATCCAGATTGAACATATCCCATCTTGCTCTGCCAGTGTTTTCAATGGCAACATGTTCTGGCTTGGGAGTTGGGACAATTCGGATTCTGCTATCGTGAACTGTAATGCCATGTTGAATATTTTTTATTTCACCTACTTTTTCAAGTCCCATGTTTTCTTCAAAGCTATTAATTTCCCAATCAGCATAACCGATTCCCAAAATATTTCCATAATTCTTTTTCCTCAAATATTTTATCTGCGATTGAATCATTTCCTTTACAACTTGATTCAGTTGAGTCTGGCTTAGTGATGCAAGATCAGGTGGAATTGCTATCAACCCACACCAACTTTCTATTTGTTCTTTTATTTCAGTTCCCATACCATGTTCAAGTGCAGGAAGGTTTTTCATTTTTTCCTGAAAAGTTTTATTCTTTTGCAGTATCTCTGCAAGTGAAAGAATAACCCTATCAGGATTCTCTGTTCGAGCAATCCAGAAATCAGGTGTGCGCATTTCCGGTAATGTTCCGGGCAGCACATCAGGCGCCCTGCGATAGTGGCTTGGTTCTTTTTGTCCAAAGAGTGATAATGGAATAAGAAACCCAAGCATCAAAACTAACGTTTTCACCTTGTTAATTCGTATCATGATTATTTCACTTGAGTGGTTACGTTACATTCAATCAAATTCAAAAATAGTTTTTTTGCTACAACAGAATTTAACTTGTCTGAAGCTAATCCCGGAACAATGCTGAGCGTTGAAAGAAATACTTTACCTTTTCCAACACCAATCCTGTTTAGAGCGCACAATATTTCTTTGGTATCCTGTGCACCGACTGATACAATCCATTCGGAAAACATTGTTTCAAGATTTAATCCGGAAATCAAAGAATTCTTATTGCCTGATGGAGTGCTATAGAAATGTTGGTATTCCCAGCTCATAGACTGTGCTTGTGGCAAACCTTCCAGATAGGGACTGTAGCCAACGAATTGACGGCCGGCGTTTCCCCGTTTAATGATACCGCCTCCTCTATAATAAGGAGGTCTGGTCTTCAGTTTTGAATTTATCTTTTCTGCAAAAATGTCTGCATTTTCAAGAACAATTAACGTGGCACCCTGACTGACACGTCCAAATACACTTTCTACAAGATTCTTGTCTAATTTGCCAGCCTCGTGATTGCCTATGATGATTACATCGGAATTGTCAGATCCTACCTGATATGAATCCGCTGCAATATTTCGTGAATTTTGCAAGAAACTCTTTACTATTCCATCAGATTCAATAACACTAATTTTGGATTTCGAACCTGTCCTGTTCATATAATCAACTGTAAATATTTCATCAAAGCCATCTGCTATTAGTTTGTTATTATTTAAAAGCTTGGCTTTCACTTTGTAATAACCTTCTAACTCCAACGTAGGAAATTTTATTCCTTCTAATAATAGCTGCCCAAATTCTTCTTTACCGGCTACATTGACAATTGCTTCCTTAGTAAACACTACTTTTTTATTAGGGTCTTCAAGTTCTATCGTAAGAGTATGTTTACCGCTTATATTTTTTTCATTGATAATAAAAAAATCTGCTATAGGTGAAGTACCTTTTGTTACAACTTTATTTCTCAGCTTCACTGCTACATATAATGGCTGTGTGTAGTGTTGAAGAATAGAAGGATCTGCTGTTGGATTTCGGTAGACATCCACCACATCGGTTCGGGTGGATTCGGATCCCCATCCATTCATATTATAGGCATCAGCGATATTACTCATGCGAACGTTTTCAATACTCCGGCCATGGAAATAATGCAGATTTCTCCCCATGCTCAAGGTTAACACGTCAACAGATTTGTAAGCCGATCTGTAACCTGTTTCATCCAGAAAACGGTTATAATGATTAAACCAATCAATATGCTCTTGTTCGCGATAACCTGTAGCACCAATTTCTTTTAATTCATTTACGATTTTTTCTAGCCGTACCATTGTACCAAAAGCTCCCTCTTCACCAAAAAATATTAATTCGCTTTTATCAAGTCGGTACAGTGAATCTTGTGGTGTTGGTGCAGTGGGTGCATTTACTACTCCCCGCAGATAGAATTGGGGATTGTTATAATTAACATCCACATAACCTGGATATGCATACCAGTGATGATGGTCCCACCATTTTCCATAATAAAGCTGTTCATCAAAGGGGCGCATATGAAGTTTGAACGGATCGTTTTTCATCACTTCATAATATGGTATTTGAACGTTACGTCCGCTGTTGTAAGTTATGATTCGCGATGGATCAAGATTGTAAACCATTTTCATATTTTTAATATCATCCTCATCAGGAGGCTGTGTTGCTTCATTTTTCAAGTTGTAAATTAACATTGAAGGATAAGAGCGATCACGAATGATCATCCTGCGTAACTTTTCTTTTCGTAATTCAAGCGCCTGGGCATCAGGTCCGGTTATGTTATCTTCTTTATTTGGCATAACCCGGTAACCACCAGATTCTTCATATGTAAGCAATCCCATTTTATCAGATATTTCTATAACTTCCGGTTGACCAATAGCCCTATGCAGAAGCATCATATTCATGCCAAGCTCCACCTGTATCTCCATATCTCTTTTGACCATTTCATCTGTGGGGAACATTCCATTTTTTGGCCACATGCCTCGTGTCATTGCCGCCATTATAAACACTCGTTTACCATTAAGGTAAAAGCGCTGGTCGCCATCTTTTTCCCCAATATCAAACCAACGAAACCCAAAGCGTTGGCTTTTACTGTCTTGCATTTTATTGCCTGAATATGAGGCGCGTGCATTGTAAAGAGTTGCTTCTTCCAGGTTACGGTACCCTGAAAGTTCCCAGAGTTTGGCCTTCGGTACCTTAGCTGTAAACTGGATTGTAGATCTTCCCGGCTCTATCTTCATTTTTTTTTCTTCGTGCCAGAGAACCTCTGAAGGGGCTTTCGAAGGAAGAATATCCAGACCCAACGATCCATTCTGTTTCTCTTTTGTATCATTAAAAAGTGTAACAAACACTTTCACAGTTTTAGGGTCGGGTTGGTTTTGAACATATACATCCTCAACAACAACTTGGTCAGTTGCGCGGAGAATCACAGGACCAGTAATGCCTCCAAAGCCATGAACTGCAGGGATAAGATTTTTACCCCAACGCATAAGAATATTATCATTCCATGAAAAATTTCCAACGGGGTCTGTAATACGAACATCAAGTTTGTTTTTAGCATTAAAGTTAATAGCATTTGTAATATTTACATCAAAAGGAGTATTACCAATTACATCATAGCCCACTAGTGTACCGTTGACAAACACCTCTGCTCGCATATTAACTGACTCGAACCGGATAGTAATACGTTTACCTTTAAGTGCCGGATCTAATTCAAAAGTTGTACTCCACCATGAAACACCTACATAATTACCACCTGTATCGGGAATGGCACCTCCAATTGCGCCCCAATAGTGTTCTTCAACAGTACCGGGTACAGCAACGCTAAGCCTTTTCACTTCACTCAATCCATCCCAACCACAAGTTGGGAGATTTACAGGAAGCTTGGAAATATCAACAGGGGGAAGGTAGATGTCATCATCATACCAGAGTGCGGATTGATCCAACCAGAGTTTCCAGTCCGCACCGGATAGTTTTTTTTCCCATCGACCTAGTTGCGCAAAAGCACAACCAGTGAATATCATTATCAATAAGCTAAGTGTTATTATTTTTTTTGTATTCATAGCAATTTATCTCTTTCTGTTATTGGTTAGAAATCAATAAGTGCATTCAAAACTGGGAATTTTCAAGTTGCGCCTGATAATGGCCCCAGCATATGGGATGTTTTTCGGTTTACTCTGTTTTTATTAAAGCAAGAACGTATCTTTTCAGCCACTTAAAAAC
>JFJP01039655.1_pt1 | contig 12984 bp, 4 predicted proteins | sample 431651 | NCBI WGS metagenome assembly JFJP01 (sample SAMN02602958, study PRJNA72255) | Microbial mat metagenome, whole genome shotgun sequencing project. | biome: fresh water; feature: sink hole; material: water; isolation source: purple microbial (photo- and chemosynthetic) mats found in...
TGGTTGCCAACGCGCTTCTTATTCATACCGATAAGATACTGAAAGCAAACGAGTTAGATATTGTATCTGCCGAACTAAACGGCATAAAAGGCTCATTGCTCGACCGATTGATGCTCAATCAAAAGCGTGTTACCGATATGGCTGAGGGCTTAATTCAAATCACCCAACTGCCCGACCCCATTGGCGAAGTGATTGAAATGAAACGTCTTGCCAACGGTTTGGATATAGGCAAGCGGCGTGTTCCTCTGGGGGTGATTGGAATAATTTACGAAGCTCGACCCAATGTAACTGCCGATGCCTTTGGACTTTGCCTCAAAGCCGGAAACTGCACTATTTTGAGAGGAGGCAAGGAGGCTATTCATTCCAATACGGCAATTGTAGAAATTATTCGTAAAGCCTTGCAAAGCAATGGTTTTCCGGCAGATGCAGTTCAAATTGTGGAAGACACCAGTCGAGAAAGTGCCATTGCCCTTATGCAACTCAACGAATATCTTGATGTGCTGATTCCTCGTGGCGGTGCTGGACTTATACAATCGGTGGTGAAAAATAGCACGGTACCCGTAATTGAAACCGGAGTGGGGGTTTGCCACATTTACATTGACGAATTTGCAGAAGACGATATGGCAGTGGCTATTGCCTTTAATGCCAAAACTCACCGACCCGGAGTGTGCAATGCTGCCGAAACCTTTCTGATTCACAGCAAGGTAGCCAGTAGAATCATGCCTAAACTTGCACAAAAACTAAGCGAAAAAAAAGTGGAAATTCGTGGCGATGCCACCATTTGTAGCCTCATAAACAGCGCAATACCAGCCACAGACGAAGATTGGAGTACCGAATATTTAGATTATATTGTTTCTGTAAAAGTAGTGCAATCGGTAGATGAGGCTATTCAGCACATAAATACTTATGGCACAAAACACTCGGAAGCTATTGTAACTCAGAATTATACCAATTCGCAAAAGTTTTTGAACCTTGTAGATGCTGCCGCAGTGTACATAAACGCCTCCACCCGTTTTACCGACGGAATGCAGTTTGGCATGGGTGCCGAAATTGGTATCAGTACCCAAAAACTGCACGCACGCGGACCTATGGGCTTGCGCGAGCTTACTTCCTCCAAATACATTATCTATGGAAATGGTCAGATAAGAGAGTAATTATTCAAAAAAATCAATAAAATGGAAAAGCCACTTCCCGAAAAAACTCTTGAATACATTCAAGAAAAATTAAGAACCAAGGTTCTGGAACAGTATGCTGAAAAGCAGGATATTAAAAGTCAGGAAAGCGAGTTGGAAGCCTCCATGCAAGCCTTGCACGAACTCACTGAAATTCCAATTGATGATATTCGTTTTCTTGCCAAAAAAATAATTGAGGAGTACGAATTGAAACATAAAGCGAAAACAGAAAATACTAAACCTCTTCAAAAACCTGCGGAGGTTGAGAATTATTCGCTTGATTATTTTTCGATGATATTGGAAAAAAACAAACGCAATTTTGCCCATCATTTAGTTTCGTTTGTCATTGTAAATATTATGCTGATTGTTCTCAACAGTATCACCTCTCCCCAATTTCCTTGGGCTATGTTTCCCTTTTTTGGTTGGTCTATTGGTCTGATTAGCCACTACTTAAAAGACGTTTATTGGGCAAAACGGGATATTGAATTACAACGAAATAGTATAAAATCGCAGTCGCACGATATTTTGTCGGAAAATATTCCAGCATATCAATACGAACGTGAGAAAATATTTAATGGAGTTTACAGGCTTTTGATGTCGGGTTGCCGATTGAGCGAATTAGAACTTTTTCTTTATACGTTTGTTGAAGAAAATAAAAAAAGACAAGCCGAAAATGCTGCATACCAATTAATTAGAATTAGAGATAATTACATTGAACAACATTTGGAACTTCATTCAAACAAAGGGAAGCGACATAGGAATATGAACAGATAAATGATTGATTTTGAAAAAAATGGATTAGCCACCTATCAATAGGGTTTTCGTGCTACTAAAATGTATTAATAGCACAACCATAATTCAAATTAATATGCACAAAATAATTACTCTCATTTCGTTTTTTGTAGTGTCAATTGCAGTTTATGCGCAACCTTTTGCCGGAATGAAGTTTTGCATCAACCCCGGGCACGGTGGGCACGATTCGGACGACCGTTTTATAGAAGCAACAGGATTTTGGGAATCTGAAGGCAATCTCACTAAAGGGTTGTATTTCAGAGATATATTGGAGCGGATGGGGGCACAAGTCGTTATGTCGCGCACCACCAACACCTCCAACGATGATTTGCCACTGTCAACCATTTCGCAAATTGCCAACGACAATAATGTCGATTTTTTCCATTCCATTCACAGCAACGCTTTTACGGGTTCAACCAATTATCCGCTCATGCTTTTCCGTGGCTACGACAACGACCCCGTTTTTGATGAAGCGAAAGTAATGTCGCAAATCATGTGGACGCAATTATTCAACAATGGTACGTCGTGGAGCTACAAAAATCCCAATGTACGTGGCGATTGGACGTTTTATAATTCAACCGGTGGCTTAGGTGTGTTGCGAAATCTTGCAATGGAGGGAGTGCTCTCTGAAGGTTCGTTTCATGATTACATTCAAGAATCATGGCGATTGAAAAACGATGCCTATTTGTTGCGCGAAGCATACGTTTTTGTAAAATCGTTTATTGAATATTACAAATTGCCCACCATGACTGACGGAATTGTACACGGAATTGTGCGCGATAAATTGAAAAATTCGGAATATTTTTCTCTCAACGGCACAAACGACGCGTACAAAGCACTCAATAAAGTGAAAGTTACGCTTTTACCAAATAATGTGGACTTTTTTTGTGATGAAAAGAATAACGGTTATTTTTTGTTCGATAGCATAGCTGTGGGCGACTATAAACTTGTTTTTCAGCTCGATGAGTATATGAACGATACTGTTGATATAACTATTTTGGCAAATCAAATGCTGTTTGTAGAAGAATTTTTGCCACTCGATACTTTACGTGCACCGAAAGTACTGCTACACACACCAAAGCGTTTAAATTCAACCGATAGTGTAAATTCAAACCAAAAATTGATTATCACCTTCGACCGCCCTATGGATAAGGAAAGTACTGAAGCTGCATTTTCTATCTATCCTCCTCACAATATGATTTTTAGCTGGGAAAAGGAAGGTCAAATATTAGTGGCATCACCTGCAACTCCTTTCGAAAAAGCAACCCTTTATTCTGTTAACATTTCTGCCGATGCCATGCACGCATGGAATGTGAAGTTGCCCGATGTGTACACTTTCGAATTTCTTACAAAAAATCGCAATCGCTTGAGTTTGGTTGAACATTTTCCTGCTGCCAATGCTACTGAAATTAGCAATCGTTTGCAGTTTTTCATTCAATTTGATGCGCCTTTGCAGCCAGAATCGCTTATCGGTGCTGTAACGTTGAAAGATGCAAACGGAAATACAAAAGAGATTTCAAAAGCAAAAGTAACTGCGCAAGTGTATGTGTTTGAGCCAACAAACGCGCTCGACCTAAACACAACTTACACACTCACCATAGACAAAAAAGTGTGCGATACCAATGGAAATTCAATTACTGAAAACATCAGTTATAGTTTTACCACCTTAAGCCAAGCAGTGCCAGAGGGCGTGGTGATTTACGATTTCGATGCTGTTTCAGACTGGAAAGACCCCGAATTTAGCGGCACAACGGTTGGCACAGATGGAGCTGCAACCACTTTCCGAATTTGGAATTATTTGAAAGTGTATGGAAGTGGTTCGGGAAGGTTGATATACAGTTTTACAGGCGAAAATGGTGGTATTTGCCGTGTTTACAATGGAGAGAAAAAATCCATCGGAGCCAATCAGGGAGTAGAAGTTGGAATGTGGATTTTTGGCGATTACAGCAAAAACAATCTTGAATTGTGGTATTTCCACTCTGGCGAAACCAATGCGGTAGTTAGTTTGGGCAAAATAGACTGGGCGGGCTGGAAATACTGCTCATTTCCAATGAGTAGCATTGGTGGTACAGGCGAGAGGTTTTTTCATAGTATTGTAGTGGTGCAAACCAATGAGGGTGCAAAAAGCGGCACAATTTATTTCGATAATGCTCAGATTTACAGCGAAGCGTTGATGGACGTTGACGAACAGCCCAAAAACAGTAAACAAGTATTCCGTTGTTATCCCAATCCTGCTACATCTGTGCTCAACATCACTGGTTTTGAGCAAAATGGCTGGTTAAGGTTAATGGATATAACAGGTAGAGTAATTCATAACCAAACAGTTACTAATACCGGAAATTTTATTTCTTTAGATGTTTCAAATCTAAAAACGGGTTTGTACTTTGTTTCGTTTACCAACCTTTTGGGCGAAGTTACTACTCTAAAATTGATGAAAAGATAATGGCACAAATATTTTGAATCGAAAAAGGTTACATCTACGGATGTAACCTTTTTTTATTTCAATTCAAAAGTATAGATTGAAGGCGAAATTCCAGAAAAAATTCCCAATCCATTTTGAATATTTGAGTGAATTTCAATAGGTTCGATAAACGGATTTTCAATATTACTGATTTGCCTTTCTCTGGTTTTGAGATACAAATACAAATCGGAAGTGATTGAATTTAAAACAATTTGATATTTTTCCATATTTTCCAACACATCGCTCGAAAATGTAAAATCAAGCCTTTTCTGTTTCCCGTCAATTAATTTATCGGTGAAAATAAAACTTTCGCTAATAAATTCATTTTCAGCCACTATGCTATCATGCGTATCAATATAAATTGCCTTTCTGAAATTCGATTCATTTTTTTTCGCACCAAAAACCGAAAGTAAATAGTAGTTTGCTTGCTGCGGTGGGTCGCTAAATTCAACGCTGCAAGCAAACAATTGTAATTGATTTTTTAGTTCAATTTTGTACTCAAAATTTGTAATATCAATTTTTTCGGGCAAATAACTCACCGCACGAACCGTTTTCAAATCTGTTGTTTCAATTTCGATAGTATAGTTATTTCCTTGTATTGGAATTATTCGTGTAGATGTGTAAGTTCCATTGCTATAATATGTTAGAAGCTCTTCAAAACGCCGGTTTTCGTATAATTTCACCTGAGCATTTTCAACTGCAACAGCCTCCGTATTATCCGATAAAATGAATTGGCTTTTGCTAATATGTACCTCAAACAAACTATCGGTATAAAATAGAGCATTCACCACCATTTTATCTTCGCTTGTGGGGATTTCCAATTTTATATTTTTCTCACACGCCCCAAGAAAAATGAGTAAAATGAATATTGAAAGACAGATATGAAAATTTTTAAACACTTAGTTTCTAATCTATTAGTTTATTTAAGTGCTTGGTAGTTTCTTCACCGTGTATTGCAAAAAGTTTGCGCAATTTTTCAATCTGAAACGGATGCAATCCAGTCAAATCTTCAATAATTGCATTGGAATGGTCGTTCTTTATCATTCGCAATGCAATTTTGTACATTCCAAGTATTTCTCCTTTTTGCATTCCTTGTTGCATTCCTTTTTGCATTCCTTGTTGCATTCCTTGTTGCATTCCTTGTTGCATTCCTTCGTGTTTTCCTTTTTTGAGGAGTTTTTCTGCAAGTGTCATATTATCAAAGTTTATTATCGAATATTTTTCAATTGTATTGTCAATATCGTTAATTTCAATATCGGCTGTACTAATCACATAATTGAATAAGGCATATATAAAATCAGTTTCATGTTTTTGGTCGCTATGGGCGAGTAAATCAGTGAATGCTAAATCAATAGATTTCAGTAGTGCCACTTTTTGCTTATAATCTCGCATCACTCTAATCATTGCTCTCACTTTAAACGAATCAAATAAATGATTTATTTTATCATCATCGAAAGCTGAAAAATCCATCACAGTACATTCAAAATCGGGAATTCCCGCTTTGAAATTTTCTGCATTTTCTCCAAATAGTTTCCAGATGGGGGCTAAACGAACATTTTTTATTCCATTAGCCACCATAAGTAAAATGGGTATTCGGCGTTCCGATAATTTTTTTTTCAACTCAATCCGTCCAGCTAAATAGAAATATCCATTTAATTGGAATTTTTCGTAGCCAGCTTTCAGTTTGCTTTTGTGTTCAACAATGAGCATGAGTTTAAATTTCGTTTCTTCTTTTCCATCGGCTATATACACCAAATCGGAAAACGACTGACGCAATGTTTCATCTACGTAACTACTGTCAGTAAGGCGTAGTGATTGAAAATCAATTTCTCTCGCTATATTTTCGGGCAATGCTCCTTTAAAAAAACTTCGAGCTTCTGTTTCATGTTTCAAAACAAATTTCAAAAAGGCATCGTGCGAAAAAAGAATTGGCGCTTCTTGCATAATTACTACTGATTATCAATATTTTACAAATCGTACAAATTTTGTCGAACTCTCGTCTGCTATTTCCATTATATATATGCCTTTGGCAAGATGCTGTAAATCAAATTCTTTTATCATCAACGAATGAGTTGACTCCCATGTATCGGAATGAATGGCTTGTCCGTTGATGTTCAAAATTCGGATGCGAATTTTACCTGTCATATTTTCGGAGATTTGCAATCTGAAAAGCCCTTCATTAGGATTTGGGAATAGTTTCACTTCTGTCTGATTTTCTGTACTTTCAAGCGATGATATTACTCCATTCTGAAGTATCATTTCGCGCGAGGTTGACGAACATTCGTTATTAATTAACGTTACTTTGAAAGTGCCGCTTTCATTTGCCGCAATTTGCAATTGCGAACTTGTTTCGGATAGTAAAATATTATTTTTAAACCATTGATATTGAGCATTTGCAACAGGAATCGCTACTTTCAATAGCTGCCCTTCTTTAACGATAGTAGGTCGCAAAATCAGTTCAATAATTGTGGCTTCTTTACTTATCAGCGAGTCGGCTTCGTAGCGAACCACAATTCGTAGAGTGTCCTTATTTTCAGGAAGTTCAAAACGATACACTTGCCCCGTTGCGCGTTGAATTTCACCGTTGATTGTCCAATACCAGAAGGTTTTTGATGGCGAATTATTGTTATCGCGTAGTGTAATAGCGTTATCTCCAATACAGTAGTTGTCAGGCTTTTCTACATTCGGCATATCGTTCACCACCACCGAAAATACGTAGTTGAGCGTAAGTAGCGGAAGCAGCGAGTGAGTAGCTGTACTTTTGTAATAACCAAAATGTGCGATAGTTGCATTACTGATGCTAAATTCATTACTTTCTTCGGTAGTAAGTACTTCATCTTTTTTCCACACATATTTTTGGGCATCGTTTATTACTTCAAGTGTGTAATTTCCACCTTTTGAAATATAGATTATTTCAAAATTTTTGGTACGCTGCGGGCTATATTGGAAACCAATTTTATCGAAATATGGAATTAAATCGTTGAATGTGAAGTAATTATTTTGAGTAAATAATTCTTCCAGTTGTTTCAGTTTGCTTATATCTGGCAATGAGTCGAAGTAGTTATCATTTAATCTGATTCGTTTCAAATTGCTCAAACTTCCAATTTCGGAAGGAATAGTTCCTGTAAACTGATTATTATTTATCAGAAAATCTTCCAGTTTCAACCAATTGCTAAACAAGTTGCTCTTAATGACTCCCGACATTTGATTGTCGAAAACCGATAAAATACGGAGATTGGTTAAAGCACTCAATTCCAATGGAATATTTCCAATCAATTCGTTGTCGGACAATTGTAATGTATTGAGTTTGTTCAGTTTGCCAAGTTCAGCCGGAATGTTGCCACTCAACAAATTTGACGATAAATTGAGTACAATCAATTGAGGCAAATCGCCAATTTCTTTGGGAATACTTCCGCTAATAATGTTATTATTGAGGGTCAGTCGAGTAAGATTTTTTAGTTGACCTATATTTGCTGGAATTTCTCCGCTTATGTGATTTGCCGATAAATTTAACTCTATCAAATTCAGCATATTGGTAATACCATCTGGTAAATTGCCTGTCAATTCATTTGTTTCGAGGAACAAGTAATTTAGATTGATAAGATTCGTAAGCGAAGGAATATTGCCAGTAAGCTGATTTACTCTCAAATCCAATACATTGAGATTCACCAGATTATTGATACTTGCCGGAATTTCGCCTTCCAATGAATTGATGGAAAGATGAAGGTTCATCAAGTGTGTCAAATTTCCGATATTCGATGGAATATTTCCCGAAAATTGATTGTTTCTTAAATTTAAAAGATTTAAATTCAATAGATTACAAATTTCTGGTGGAATTATTCCCGATATACCATTGGTTTGTAAATTGAGTTCTGTGAGATATTGTAATTTTTCAATCGAAGCCGGTATATAACCTTTGAGGTTGTTTTCGGGCAGCTCAATTTTAATAATTTTTCCTCTCAGCACCGTTACACCATACCACTTGTACACAGGTTCGTTGGTATTCCAATTGTTGTCTGTCAGCCAGTTAGGTCCGTCGGTGGCATGGTAAAATTCTATCAGCACATTTCGCTCTGCTTCAATTACATCTAAGGTATTGATCACCACATTTACTGCTTTTCGCTTGATTATCAAGCCCGGAACGTTGTCGCTGCTCACGTAGCAAATGTAAGTGCCACCGTCTATAAAATCGGCATCGGTGATGGAATATTGCACGCCATTGTTTGCAAAACGTGGTATTTCATTATTGCGCAACCACTTGTAATTCAGTGCATTGCCATCAATGGTTACAGAAAATGTAGCTGAAGCAGTTTCAGAAATATTTATCGAAATTTCTTCGTTCACATCAAATTGAGGAGCATACTGAAAACTCGATGAAATATTCATATTCGGTTCAATATCATTAAATTGGAAGTAATTTTCCTGTACACTGAATAGCTGCAAATTATTCAACGAACCTTCCGAGAGATTGGGCAATACATCGAATTGATTGTTGTGAAGGTCGAGAATAAACAAATTGCTCAAATTGTTGATAGAAACCGGAACTGCTCCCGAAAATACATTGCTACTTACGTCTAATGTATTGAGTGAATACATTTTGCTCAATTCATTGGGCAAAGTACCGCTCAATTGGTTTCGGTTCAGATTTAGGGTCGCAAGGTTGGTCAATTGTCCAATTTCAACAGGCAAATTACCTTTTAGTGTGTTGGAGTACAATTCTAATTTTTCTAAAAAAGTAAGATGCCCAATTGAAGCAGGAATATTACCACTTAAGCCACCTGCTGCTAATTTTATTTCAGCCACTCTACCCCCTTTTACCGTTACACCGCGCCACCACTGCAATGCTGGATTGTTGATTTTCCAGTTTGCCAAATCGAAAAGCCAAGTGGAGTTAATTTCTGTTTTCCACGCACTTCCATTGGTTGAGTTGTATAAATCTTTCAAAATCAGCAAGTCGTGATAATTGAAATTCATCACGGTTTCAAACGCACCAATATCAATTCTGCTGCTGCCAAAAGCACGGGTAGCACCATCAAAGTCTGTTTTGCCGCTTACAGTGGTGTACACCTCACCCGCATTCACGCAAGGCGATGTGTCGGCTATTTTCCAATCGTTTGCATTGAATGTAGTTCCATTTCCAGCAGTGGGTGTTTGAAGCGAAAATTCTGGATTTTCGTTTATGTTGTTGTACAACTGAAAGTTGTAATCGAAAACTGAAGCACATTCAATGCCTTGCAATCCATTTTCGATGTTGCAATACGCTATTTGCGGATTGCCTTTTGTAGATGCCAAATACATTTGCAATGGTGTATTTCCCCAAACTATGGTATTGAGTATATGTGGGTCGGAATCAGTTAGATACAAACCTCCGCCTTTGTTTAGCGACTTATTGTAAGCCAATACTGAATAATTTACCAAAAGTACAGATGACTGTTGGTAAATAGCTCCTCCGTTTGCTGCTTCATTGTTGGTTATCAACGAATTGATAATTTCGCTATTCGTTGAATTTACCATGTACAATGCACCACCGTTTGCCGTTGCTTTGTTGTTTGCAACAATTGTTTTTTCTATCGTAAGTTGCAAATTATCAAGTGTGTACAATGCACCGCCGCTTACCAATGCCGTATTTTTTTGAATATTATCGTTTTTGAAAGTCAAACTACTATTTTGAGCCGCCACTGCGCCTCCGTTGGTGTTTGCCTTGTTCAATTCAATATTATTGCCCGAAAACTGAATTTGAGAATTGAGTGCATATATTGCTCCTCCATAAGTGGCAATATTGTTTGTTATTCTATTGTTTTTCAGTGTAATAGATGAGGCTTGGCTGTATACTCCTCCTCCTGTACCGGAAATATTTTTTGAAATCTGGCAGTTTTCGATGATAAAGTTTTCAAGATTTACCACCGAAATTGCCGAATTGCTACCTGTATTTGCCACATTATCAACCGTATTGCCGCTAAATACCGAACGCGATTTGCTACTTACTGGCTTTATAAATTGGATTCCGCCCCATGGTTTGTTCGTGTACATTTGCGTAAACAACACATCGGCTGCAATCATTTCTCCATTCACAATTATTTTTTTACCCGCATCAATTTCAATTCGCGTGTTTGGGTTGATAGTAAGTGTAGCTACTTCATTTACAATTACATCGCAGTAAATTCGTATCAATGGTGTATGCCAATATGTGTTTTCCGAAATAATTCCGCAAGGTGTTTGGTAGGTACTCGACACAATGTTGTAAATTGCTTCAACGTTCTTGTTTCCAACCATATCGGTAGTTATTCCCAATGGTATTTTCACCGAAACTGTTTTCTTTGAAATGGCAACGGTATGTGTTGGCGAAATGGTAAACTCAAAGCGTTGGTCATCAATTCGTTGAAGTGATGTGAGTGTGCCGTTGGTTATTTGCATTTGCAACGAATTGAAATTGAACACTTTTTCTCCAAAATTTACTTCAAACCGTAAGGAGGTGTTAACAGTACTGTCCACTTCTTGGGTTGTAATTATGGGTAGTGGAGGTGTTTTGTCGTAACTGATTGTAAATAACTGTGATGCGTAGTTAGTGTTTCCTGCTCGGTCGCTTACTCGTTCGTTTGTCAGGTGTGCCGTTACTTCGCCATCGGTTTGAGGATACAAGGCTATTTGATAGATTGACAAGGTTTTTGCTTGTATTTCCATTTTTGAAACATTCGATACCACAAAATCATCGGTAGTGAAGCCCATAATGGTTTCTCCAAAATTCATATCAAATGTGATGGGCGATTCTTTGGTGGAGATGCTAAAATTCGATGTAATGCTCGGATTGGGTTTTGTGGCATCGTATTCTATGGTAAACTGTTGCAGGGCTTTGTTGAGGTTTCCGGCGGCATCGTTGCATACTCCGGCAGGAATTGATACCGTGATGCTATTATCTGAAAGCAAATCAACTGTAAATGTGAATATTCCACCGTTTTGCTCCACAATGGTTACGCTTCCTTTCGAAACAGAAATGTCGCTATTGATAAAGTTGAAAACATTTTCGCCAAAATTTACCACAAATACCAAGGGGGTGATGTTGGTTGGGTGCGCCGGTTTCTGAATTAGGATAGGCGAGGGCAAACTACCATCGTAGTTTATGGTGAATAGTTGAGATACAAAGTTGGGGTTGCTTACGCGGTCGAAACAGCTTGAGGCAGCTACAGCAACCGAAAGCAAGCCATCAGCTTTTGCGTTTACATCGGCTGAGAATACGCGCTTGCTTGTCAGTGTTTTAAAATTCGATAATGTGGCATTTACGGCTACAAAATCGTTAATATCGAATGAGTAAATATCTTCATCAAAAGTTATTGTGAGGGTGAAAGGCAAATCGTTTGTCAATTCACTTTGATTCGAAATCAACACCGGAGTTAAACCTGTGGCATCGTAATCAATTACATATTCTGCCGAAGCTAAATTTGCATTTTGCGCATCGTCTAAAACCTTGTTTGCCAGTACTTTGAGCTTAATTTGCGTATCGGCAAATGGAGTTATTTCTACGGAATAAATTCCGCTACCGCCGCCAATTATTGCCACTGAGCCGCCCACCACTTCAAGGGCATGAGTTCCAAAATTATTTACGTGTTCCCCAAAATCAATTCGATATGCTAAAGGTTTGATATTGGTAGGGTTAGGTAGTTTGCTTGTAATTACCGGAGCCGGAGGTGTGGCATCGTAAAGAATGCTGAAGCGAGAAGCGGCTTGATTTGAGTTGTTTACGGCATCGCTGCACACTGCACTTGGAATGTCCACAAACACAAAGCCATCAGTGGTGGGGTTTATGAAAACATCGTAAGAAGCGTTACTGCCGCTAAAGAATGTAATAGTCCCATTTGTTACCACTAAATCGCTGGCTATGAAATTCTTAACCGCTTCGGTAAATTGTATGCTAAACTGAATGTTGGTGCTTTTTGTTGGTGTACTTACCAACGTGCTTATTGATACTTGAGGCGGAGTGCGGTCGCTCAAAATTTCAAACATAGCGCTTGTATTTGGGTTGAAGGCAAGGTCTCTGCAAATATCATTGGGAATCATTACAACAACCTGAGCATCAGTAGTAGGTATTACATCAAGAGCAAATTTTCCATTGCCTTTGTCGGTAAGATTTACTTTGCAGTTTGTGAGCACTAAATCATTGGTAGTAAAACCCATAACAGCTTCTTTAAAATCAACAGTCAATGGAATTACATTGAGATTGGTTTGCACCGAAACGGGAGATGTAATTTCGGGTTTTGGGAACGAACCATCGTAAACCACTGATAATGTATTGGATAGTAAATTGCTATTGCCCGCATTATCTGTACATTTTAGTTCGGGAATGTAAATTGTTATCAAGCCATCGGCAAGGGGAGTGAGTGTAAATGTGTATTGCCCCAAAACATCGTTTGTGTATGAAACATTGGTATTCAGCACTTTAAAGTCGGAAACATCGAATAAATTAACCACTTCTCCAAAGTTTACAAATACATCGAAAGCGGAGTTTACAATAGTTGTAACTGCCGATGTAAGAGTGGGCACAGGCGAAGTTCCATCGTATAAAAT
>JFJP01005905.1_pt1 | contig 12982 bp, 14 predicted proteins | sample 431651 | NCBI WGS metagenome assembly JFJP01 (sample SAMN02602958, study PRJNA72255) | Microbial mat metagenome, whole genome shotgun sequencing project. | biome: fresh water; feature: sink hole; material: water; isolation source: purple microbial (photo- and chemosynthetic) mats found in...
CGGTGGCTGATGTGATGGAAAAACTGCGAAATGCGAACAGACTCATCGCCGTCAGCACGGCCAGCAAAACAGCAGCAATGCTGACAAAAAAAACGGTAACCTTGACGTTGAGATTCACGTATTGACTTTCCAATAACCAGGGTGAAATTGTGGGATTATCACCCCACAGGAAGCCCTTTTTCAGACGCTCAAGGCCGCCAGTGCCATGCGCACACAGGCGTCCCGGATCATCAAACGATGCCTGCTTGCGCCAGGCCGGGTGTCATGTCAAACACCGCCGCCGCGATGGACGATTTCATAATAGAGCTTTTCCAGTTCGAGCTTGTGCGTGGTTTCCTCGCTGGCGAGGTACTGGAACAGGTCCCGAATCGGGCCGTCCGGCGCGCTTAGGGCAAGTTCGGTGTAGTGCGTCATGGCCGTGTGTTCGCGACCCATGGCGTACTGAAGCACGGCCTGGTCGTCTGGTTGCTCGCCCAGGTTGGGTAGATGCAGGCAGTCTGAAAACTTGCTGTCTGAGGCCGGCTTTTCAATTTGGGCCTTGACCTGTTCGGCAATGTCGGTGCGCGCCGCCAAAGCAGCCAACAAATCAAAGTGGCTTTGTTCTTCGGCGGCCAGTTCCTCGACCAGATAGCGGATACGCTTGCTCACTTTTGGAATCAAGGCGGTATAAAAATCGCGCGCACCGGCTTCAAAACTATTGGCCACATCGAGCACCTCCTGAACACTCGTGGTGCCACGCAAACGGTCAATTCTGCGAACGACTTCAGTCATGGTGTTTCTCCATTGTCATCAGGGTGGCGTGAATGTTGGCAGCAACGCGATGTCCGTCAGCGACAGCGGTCACAACGTCGGGGCCGCGTACCATGTCGCCGGTCGCCCACAGCCAGGGTTCGCTGGTTCTGCCGCCACCATCAACCTGTAGCCGACCCCGTTGCCAGGCCAGTTGCTCCGTAAGTTTATCGCCGAGCAGGCCGGTGTCGGTCATCTGGCCAATGGCTTCGACGATCATGCTGCCACGATGAAACTGCTCGTCGGTTTGATCAAAACTGGGTGCAAAACGGCCTTGTTCGTCAAAAATGGCTTTGACGCGCCAGGTCTTCAGGCCGGTTATCCGACCGTCCTCAACGACCACTTGCTGTGGGCCGCGTGCGTCGAGGATGACCACACCTTCTTCGCCCGCTTCGTGAATTTCTTCCGGGTCGGCAAGAAAATGGGCCCGGTCTTCCAGCGCAGTGAGGATGACCTTGACCTCGCCAAAGGCCGCCTTTTGCAGCCGGGCCAGGGTGCGGGCAATGTCCATGGCAACGTTGCCGCCGCCAATCACCACCGCCTCGCGCGGGGTGCTAAAGTCCTCGCCTGCGGTAACCCGGCGTAGCAGGTCAACGGCTTTGCGAACGTCCGGATGGTCACTGCCTGGCGTGCGGGTGGCGCGACCAAGCTGCAGGCCCAGACCGAGCAGCACCGCATGGTGGGTGCGATGCAGTTCGTCCAGCGTGATGTCGATGCCAACATTGACGTTGCAGCGAATGTCAACACCGGTTGACCGGATCATGTCCACGTCTTCGTCAATGATGTCGTAGGGCAGCCGGTATTCCGGGATACCCCAGCGTGTCATGCCGCCTGGTTGGTCCAAAGCTTCAAACACGGTCACGCTGTGGCCGTGTTTTGCAAGGTCAAAAGCCGCGGTCAGGCCAGCCGGGCCAGCACCGACGATGGCCACTTTTTTGCCGGTGGCTGCTGCGCTGGGGCCGCCGACGAGTTCCTTGCGGCGCTCAAAGGGCACCTGGTCCATGATGTGGCGCTTCAACCAGCGGATGGCAATGGGGTCGCCTTCGTGGCGTGCTGCGCAGGTGGTTTCACACTTATGGGTGCAGACGCGCCCGCAAATGCCTGAGAAGGGATTGGTTTCGTAGAGCAGTTGGACGCCACGTTCGTAGTCACCATCGCGCACCGCAGCGATGTAGTCAGGAATCGACATGTGCGTGGGGCAAGTGGCGATGCACAGTCCGCACGAGACGCAGCGGTCCGCTTCAAGCCTGGCTTGCTCAACCGGGTAGCCATCGACAATTTCAGCAAACGAACCAATGCGCACTTCCGGGGTCAGCTCATGCATGGTTTGGCGCACTCGGCCGGTCAGTTGGTGTCCTTCGGGGCGATGGTAGCCAAGCGGCGCGTTATCCCAATGTTTTTTATCGATGCCCGGGGTGTACAGAAAGGCATCCGCATTGCCATCGACCCAGGTGTAGGCGTTGGACATGGTCAATGAGCCGGTCATGCAGACATCAACGCACAACGCGCACCAGCAGCAGCGGCCATAGTCAATGCGCGGACGCAGACCAGAGTCACCTTGTTTGGTGCGCACACCATCGACCGGCAGCATGTCGATGGCACCGTTTTGGCAAATGGTTTCGCAACTGCCGCAGCCGATGCACTTGGCGATGTCATTCTGGTGAAAGCCACGGTAACGTGGCGCACCAGGCCGGTCATGGATCGGGTCGGGGATCGTCACCGGATTGCGGAAAACATTTTTCCATGCGGTAAACGGCGAGAGGATGTCACGAACAGTCATGGTTATCGCTCAATTTCTGGCGGGTAGGTATGCAGCGACACCATCAGCGCCGCCACATCTGAAATATTCACGTTGACGATCATGCGCTCAAGCAGTGTCATGGCGTGGGTGTAAGAAGGTCCACGCACGTTGACGCGGCGTGGATAGCCGCTACCGTCGGTGACCAGGTAGTAGCCGTATTCGCCGCGTGAACATTCCCCGCGCACATAGGTTTCGCCGCGTGCAATTTTCCAGTGCAGCACATTGGGGGTGGGGACAATGACAGGGCCGGTGCGAGGCATCCTGGCCAGCAATTGGCGCACGATGTCAACCGACAGCAACAGATCGCGCCGCCGCACATCGGAGCGGGTGTAAATGTCGGAGTCGTGTCCGGTCACGGGTTCAAAATCGAGTTGTGGATAAACCAGATAGGGATGGTCTTTGCGCACGTCTTTGGCGACACCGGCAGCGCGGGCGTTGGGTCCTGTCACGCCATAGGGTTCAAGCCAGGTCGTGTCAATCACACCCAGACCCACGGTGCGCTTTTTGAATACGGCATTGCAAAACATGACATCCCAGACGTCTTGCATGGTTTTTTCAATTTCACGCAGTGTTTCTGCCATGCGCTTGTCGAAGCCATCGGGCAAGACATCGCGCACGCCGCCTGGAATGATGAACATGTGATAGATGCGGGCGCCGGTTAGTTCTTCAAAACGGTCCAGCATCAGATCACGCACATAAGTGGTCCATTGCCCGATCACCCCAAGCCCCAGCGCGCCAGCCTGTCCGCCCAGATACATCAGGTAGCTGTTGATGCGGCCCATTTCAAGAACCAGTGTGCGAATCCAGTCAGCGCGCTCGGGGACTTCGATGCCAGCCAACTCTTCGACGGCCACCGCATAGCAGTATTCATTGAAGTCCGGCTCAGGCACACAAATGCGGCAAACAATGGGAAAGCACTGAATGAAAGTGCGCCGCTCCATCAATTTTTCAAAGCCACGGTGCAGGTAGCCCACATGGGTTTTGCCTTCAACCACTTCGTCACCGCATACGGTCAGTTCGACCGACATGTTGCCTGTAATGCCGGGATGGTTGGGGCCTTGCCAGAGCTTGAGGTATTTGCCCGATGTCAGATCAATATCGAGCGTGCCATCGGCCTGGGTGGCTGGGTACTGCGAGCGGTCAGGTGTGAAAATACTCATTTCAAAGCCCGCCTGGGTAGAGTTGCTGCTTCATGTGTTGCGCCGGGTCACGGGTCTCGCGGCCAGGGCGCTGTTGGTAGTGTTCAGTGGCATACTTTTTGGTATCGAAATCACGGCGATAGGGCGGAATGTCGTTCCAGCCTTCGAGAATGAATTTTTCATGCAGGCGCGGGCTGTCCGGAAAGTTGATACCGAACATTTCTCGCAGTTCGCGCTGGTAGGTTGCTGCCGTTGGCCAGACATCATGGATGCTTTCCATGCAGGCTGCCAGCCGGGGCAACAGCACGCGCAGGCCAAGGTCGCGGTTTTTTGAGCGGTCGTGCAGCAAATAGGTGAGTTGAAACAAGCCGTCTTCCAACCAGTCAACGGCGGTCAGCAGCACCAGATGGGTAAAGCCTTGCTTGTCGCGCAAATGCAATAACAAGGAGCGCAAGTGTTCTTTGGGGACGGTCACAAAAGCCAGGTTTGGCCGCTGCTCGGTCAGTTCCCCAACGGGAAAAAGAGGAATGAGGCTGGCATGGAGTTCACGCATTTTCTTACCTACCAGTTGTAGTCCGGCATGTCCCAGTCATGGATGACACGTTTTTGGTTGGCCTTGTACCAGGAAAAATTCTCTGCGTACTGATTGGCGCCTTCTGCCTTGCCGGCACGAATCAGTTTCTTCAGATCCATGAAACCTGCCAGCAGCGCCTCGGGGCGGGGCATGCACCCGGCAATGTAAAGATCAACCGGCATGTAATCGTCAAGACGCTTGATGGTGTTGTAAGAGTCCCAGTACATGCCACCGTTGATGGTGCAGGAACCCAGGCCAATGACGTATTTCGGGTTTTGCATTTGCTCGTAGGTACGAACCACGCGCTTGAGCGTTTTGACCGACAGATAGCCGGAAATAATGAACAGATTGGCCTGGCGCGGGGTAGGACGCCATTGCACGCCGTACCGGTAGGCATCAAAACGCGGGGTCATCAAGGGCCGCATTTCGATGGCACCGCAGCCGGTGCCAAAGCCCAGAATCCAGATCGATTCGGCGCGCGCCCAGTTAAACAAATCTTCCACGATCTTGAAATAGGCGGGCGCGTGTGTCTTTGGGGCTTCGTCGCAAAAGTAGTCCTGCATCGGGTTGACCTGGAACTCGACACCATCTGGCCCCTTGACGACACGGATTTTCAGTTCTTCTTTCATGTCACTTTACCCATACGATAGAGAGAATACCCAGTGGCATCGCCCAGACCAAAAACCAGCGAATCGATTGCTCGACACGAAAGCGCGGAAATACAACACCCACAAATGCAGACCACAGATAAATCATGAACACCTTGAGGAAAAAGGTCGGCCAATCGGTCGCGCCACCAAAAAACAGGTTCATGTAAATCACAATTTTGGCGACCGGGAAGATCGCCCGGTTGGTTTGCATCATGGCCAGATAGGACGAGTGGTATTCAGTGGGGGGGCCAATGGGGATCTCCTGCGGCGCAATGACGATATCAAACGGCGGGCGCATCATCGAACCCAGAAATGACAGCATGGCCGCCGCCACTGCCAGCGGATTGGTGAACAGGGTCCAGTTCAAAATTCCGCCTTGCTGGGCTGCAACGATGTCGGTTACCGAAAGTGTCTGGTATTGCAGCGACACCGAGAAAACGGCCAGTGCAAAGGGAAGTTCTGCCGTGGTCACCTGTGACAGGCCGCGTGTGATGCCGATGGCGGCATGGGGGTGTCCGCTTTCGCCCGCCCCGAGTGCCATGCCCAGCGTGCCAAAAAAAATGAAGTACAACGCAAGGATCAGGTCACCGGCAAACGACAAATTGGAAAACACATAAGAGCCGTAAATGCTGGGCACAAACAGCAGCAGCCCGACACCGCCTGACAACCGGAACACTGGCCCCAGGTAGAACATTACCCCATGCGTGACAGATGAGCGCAGCCCGTAATTTTTGAACAGGTCAGCGTAATACTGCCAGATCGGAATGCCATGCCTGCGCCCAACGCGGGCCGCAATTTTGGCAATAAAGGCATTCATCAGAAAGCCGTAATTGACAACGATAAACAGCGTCAAGAAGGCGTAGGGGATTTTCATCCAGTCGAAAGACATGACTAGGCTCCCATGCTCAAAAGAAAGGCGATGATGACGAACGCCAGGAAGTGGAAGGCGTAGCTTTGTCCGTTGCCGTTGTAGAGGCGACGCGTAAAATCAGCCACCGAGTGAATCAGGTCCGCCAGGCCATCCCAGAAGCGGGTGGCCAGTGGTGTCACCAGAAAACCCAGCGCCTTGCGGTAAGGTGCAAAGAAATTCCAGGCGAAGTGCGTGGTTTCAGGCCGGAACGGGCGCTCCGCAGAAAATACGATGTTGAATTGTTTGACTTTCTGTGCCTTGCGGTCGGCAAACATCAACCATGCAAACAAGGTGCCGAAGATGACCATCACGATGATCATGATGGCAACCGGATTCCAGTACCCATAGTTGCTGGTGATTTCGTTGCCGGCCCAGCCCAGTCCACCCTCCGGAAAGAACTGGTTCAGATAGGCATCGACTCTGCGCAACGCAATACCCGGGAACACGGCAAATGCCAGCAGCAAAACAACATAAATCATTTGTGGCAGGATGATCCAAAACGGTGCCTCTTTGATCTGGCGGAACTCGTCTTTCAGTTGCCCGAGGAAAATGGCATAAATCAGGCGGAACAGGTACAGGAAGGCAATCGGGCCAGCCATAAAGATGAGAATCATCGGCAGGCGATATTCAGCCGAAATGATGGCGTTGTAGAAAATCCAGCGACCACCGAATCCAGACAGTGGCGGCAAACCAGACACCGCAATGATGCCAACCAGAACGGCGATGAATGACAGCGGCATCAGTGTGATCAGCCCCCCCATGCGGTACATATCTTTGGTGCCGGTGCGTTTGGCAACGCCACCGACCGACAGGAACAGCATGGCCTTGTAAATATAGTGGTTGATGACAAACATCAAGGCCATCAGCCAGCCCAAATGGTTCATCAGGGCCAGGCCAAACATGGCATAACCCATCTGGCCGATGGAGGAATATGCCAGCAAACGTTTGGCATCTTCCTGGAATATCGCCATCAGGTTGCCCAAAAGGGCAGTTAGCGCGGCGATCCAGAGCATGGCGTGCGTCAGTTCGATGCCATACAGCTTTTGTTTGCCCATGGACATCAGCAAAACAATCAGTCCATACAAACCGGCTTTGAGCAAAATACCTGACACCATGGGCGAGACATCGGTTTCGGCTTCAGCATGGGCACCTGGTAGCCAGACGTGCAGGCCAATGGCAGCGGTTTTGGTCATGAAGCCGACAGCGAGCAAAACAAAAACCCAAGGTGCCAAAGGAGCCACCAGTTGGCCAAGCGCTGGAACTGTGAAATTGTGTGCACCCTGGGCAGCCAGTGCAAAACCAGTCAATATCAGGAACGCGCCACCCAGTGAAAACAGAATGTAGGACAGGGCATGGGGCTCTGAGTGCTTGCCACGCAAAATCAGAAAGTAGGAGCCAATCGTCAATATTTCCCAGGCAGCAAAGAAGTCAAACGTATCCGTGGCCCGGATGAGCATGATCAAACCGGCAAACATGAGCACAACGGCAGGGAAGAAACCGATGCGTTTGCCGTGCGACTCGAAACTGGCCAGCAAGGTGATGGCACCACCGATCAGGAAGATGGCAGCAAAGATAAGTCGCAATGGGTCGTACTCTTGCCAGGTGCTGTAAAAGAAAAATACCATGCCGCCGATGGCGATGGTGTTTTTGACCCAGGCCGGCAGCCAGTCCAGCAGCAAAAATGACAGGGCAAACAGCAATGGCAGCGCCAGCAGAAAATTGGTTCGACCTGACATATTGCCCCAGACAAAGCCCAGCGTCCAGGCAGCAGCGAGCGCCACCAACACTGGAACGACTTTATGGCTGGCACACGCCACGGTTGTGTCGGTTTGCTCACGCTTGATGATGTAGCCGAACCAACGAAACAGGTAGCCAGCTTCAATCAGCGCACCAACCAGTATGAAGGTGAGGAAGGCCAATTGATTGTTTCCGGCCAGGATGCGGATCAGTTCCCACTTGGCATAAAAACCCGGGAAAGGCGGCAAGCCCGACAGCATGCAGATGAAAGTCACAAAAGCGAAAATCAGCACCGGGCGACCGCGCAGCGATGTCCAGTCCATCAGTGTGCGCCCCTTGACCAGACCAGAAATCCAGTAAAGCCCAGCTTTTGCTATGGCGTGTGATAGCAGCAGACCGAAAGCAATATAGGACGTGTTTTCGCCCAACACGTCTCGAAGCCCGAGTGTGGTCAGCACCAGTCCGGTTTGCGCAATGGAGGAGTAACCCAGCAGACGCCGGTCATTGGTTTGCGGCAATGCAAAAAGATTGGCCGCCAGAAAAGTCACCAAGCCGATGCTTGCTGCCAGTGGATACCAGGGCGGCCCACCAATCAGCAACAATTTATCGACAGCGAACAGTGCTGCAGTACCCGAGGCCGCCGAAAAAATGGCCGAAAAAGCCGGGTGCGCCGATTCGTAAATATCCAGCGCCCAGCCATTGGCGGGGAATGGCTTGATTTCGGTCACGATGGCGATGAACATGAAAAAGAAGGCCATTGATCCGCCACCGATCAGGTGGATCGATGCGCCAGCCATGCTGTCGATGTTCAGAGTGCCCGTGGCATGGTAAGAAAAAATGATGCCAATCAGCAGAAAGATGGAAATTACCTGCGACACAATCATGTACTTGTAGCCAGCAGCCAAGGCACGGTCATCGTCAGACAGCAGGACCAGTCCCGCTGTGGAAATGACGATCAACTCAAAAAAGACGAATAAATTGAAGATGTCGCGTGTCAGGATGACACCGCATAGTGCCATGATGGCCACCATCAATATCGCCATGCCACGCCGGCCCAAACTCAACAAGGCATCCTTCAGATAAACAGCCGCCAACAGTCCGGTGGCGTTGACCAGCAAAGTCAGTGCTGCCTCTGGTAGCCCCATGCGCAGATTGATGGCGAAGGGGGGGGCGGTTCCAGCGGTGTAAATTTCGACCACCGCAGTTGTGCTTGTCAGAAACACCCACAGCCAGCTTGCTGATACCCAGGTCATGAAACCCAGTGCCGCAAGCGTCACCAGAAAGGCTGTGCCTTTGCTGTTCTCCTTGAGCAGCCCCAGCAGAAATGATGCTGCAAGTGCTGCGACGATGATGTAGAGGGCGCTTACCATTTCAGCTCCGTGAAGTGTGCGATGTCGAGCGTGCGCCGTTTCTCATATAGCTTGTAGACATAAGCCAGCATCAGTGCGGTTACACCCACCCCGATCACAATGGCCGTCAGCACCAGCGCCTGGGGCACCGGGTCAATGAAGCGTGCAGCGGCATCGGCTGCCATGACGGTATTGTCCAAAATTGGCGCGGTGCGACCATGCATGTAACCAATGCTGACGATAACCAGATTGACCCCGGAATCAGCCACCGTAAAGGCGACGATCATTCGCAACAGGTTGCGGTTGGTCAGCGCGCCGTAAAACCCGATCAGAATCAGAAGAAACCCGGTTGCCATTGCGATATGCGCCATCACAGTTCCTCCGTTTCAGCAAGACTGGCAAGCACTGAAGCAAACTCGGCACCAACCTTGAGCCCGATCAATGAATAAATCAGCGGTATGGCACCTGCTGAAAACAGTGTTCCGAGTGAACCGATGGGTAGAAACCGGTTATCCAGAAAACCCCCGGCCAAAACCAGGCCCAACACACCAATCAGGACATACGACACCCCGGCAACGGACTCAAGCACAGAAATCACGGAATGGCTGAAATGCTTCAAAGGGTCGGCCAGCAGCAGCAACAGCACGCCGGAGGCGATCACGGCACCACCCTGAAAGCCGCCGCCTGGTGTCAGATGACCGTTGACAAAGATATACACCCCCATCAGCATGACCAGCGGGGCCAGAAAACGGCTGCCAGTGGTGAGCAACTCGCCCACCGGCACCAGCTTGCTGCCGGGCTCAGCGTGTTTTTGGCTTGATGACAATACCAGACCGACGACGGTCGATGCCAAAAACAAAACGGTGACTTCACCCAGGGTGTCAAGCCCCCGATAGGTAACCACGATGGCGGTCACCAGGTTCGCGGCACCGATGTCTTTGGCTGTATTGTTGGCGTAATAAAGCGCCGTGAGGTTGAGCGCGGTATCTGGCGTGTACCCAAACAGCAAACTCAAAAAAATGGTGGCAACTGCCGCCAGAAGAGCAATTGCAACAGCCCGCTTAATCATCATGGCTCCCGTCGTTTTCACCAGCGCGAACGCGTCCCAGCACAAAGAAGAACAGAAACGTCGTCAGACCACTGCCAATGGCGGCTTCCGTCATGGCGACATCGGGCGAGGCCAGGATCAGAAACAACACCGAAGCCATCAGACTGACCAGCCCGGCTGCCAGGATGGCAATCGGCATGCTTTTGCCACCGATGGCCACGTAGGCGGCTCCGATCATGACCGCGCAAAGCACCACGGTCATCGCCAACATCAACGCGCTCATGCTGCCTCCCCGGTGTCTTCGGCCAATTTGTCAACCGTCGTCCTGGATGTTTTTGCGATGCCGATACGGTGCGCCGAGCGCGCCAGAACCTGTGATGAAAGCGGATTGGTAAACAAGATGAACAGGCCAATCAACAATAATTTGATTGCCCAGCCCGGCTGCAAACAAGCGGCACCAGCCAGGCTGAGCAATGTGCCCAGAGTGGTGGCCTTGGTGCCGGCTTGAATCCGGTTGAATACGTCCGGCATGCGTACCAGTCCCAGGCCACCCAGCATCAGAAAAGCTGCGCCGGCGACCATCAGAAAGCCACCAAAAATTGCAAGTGCGTTGTTCATCAAAGACCTCGTTCAAGATAACGGGCAACCACGATTACCCCAAGAAACGACAGCAGTGCATAGACCAGGGCGACATCGAGATAGATGCCTCGCCCTTCAGCGTAGGCGATCTGGACAATCGCCGTGACGGCAATGATGGTCAGCACGTCAAAGGCCACCACCCGGTCTGCGACCGACGGACCTTTCATAAACCGGTACAGGGCCAGCATCAGCGCCACACAGGTCAGTGCAGCGGCCAGATAGACCAGGAAATCAACCATACATGACCTCCAGATACTTCTCGAAACCACCCACAATTGCAGCGGTTGCTGCTTCAATGTCATCAGACTCTACCGTTACCCAATGAACGTAAATCCACTCGCCTACTAGGTCGACGGTCAACGTGCCAGGAGTCAGGGTGATGGAACTGGTGAGCAGCAACCGGCCCATGCCGCTTTTCATCCGGGTCCTGACGCGGACGATGCCAGGACGCACCGGCAGCGCTGGCGATAGCACAATCCTGGCCAGATTGATGTTGGATTTAACCAGTTCCTTGATGAAAAAAGGAATGTATAGCGCGGTGCTGACCAAGGCACGCGGATTGATGCGCAGGTCAGACACGATTGCCAGAGCATTGGTGAACACGACTGCGATAACGAGGGCTGCCACACCCCCGACGACCAATACGTCGGTGGCCATTGACCCGTTGAGAAGTACCCAGAAGAGCAACAGCGTGCCCAGCAGCACTGAGAGATTTCGTGTCTTGTTCATCGTCCTGTCTTTCATTTCATCAGACCCGTCGTTGACCACAGGACGACACAGTCAGCCTCTGTTGGGCGCGGGTTTCTAATTAAGTACATGGTGATATTCTCGGGTGAACTCGAAGTCAAAAGTTTGATACAAATCAACAAATAGGAGAAACCCTGATTGACCAATGGTTAGGCAAACCACGCGGGCCTGGCATCGATATGCGATGAATTGCGCCTTTTGCGCCACGGCGCGCGCCGACGGCGGCCACCAGGTACTCCAAGGCAGTCAGTTTCATGGCTTGGTATCGTTTGTTACGATAAAAATATAGAAAAAAACAATATGAATCATTGACTTGCATCATGCATCCCCATGATTGACAGGGTTAAAGTTGCGCCGTGCCGAATTTTTGGGTCTTCTGATCCAGATCAGAATGTCAGGCACATTTCTCAACTTCCAGGAAACAAAAAATGAAACCACGTATCATCGCCGCATCACTGACTGCCCTGAGCCTGGCGTCCATCCATTCGGTAGCGCAAGAGCTTATCCAGCCGATCAAACCCCCGATGCAAATCAATCTGGGCATGGTTGAATTGGGCAAAAAATTGTATTTTGATCCGCGCCTGTCGAAGTCGGGCTTTATTTCGTGCAATTCCTGCCACAACCTGTCAATGGGCGGCACCGACAACATTCCAACATCGATCGGCGACAAATGGCAGCAAGGCCCGATCAACGCCCCCACCGTATTGAATTCCAGCCTCAATGTGGCCCAATTCTGGGATGGCCGGGCGGCCGACCTGAAAGAGCAGGCAGGCGGTCCGATTGCCAATCCGGGAGAAATGGGCTTCACGCACACGCTGGCGGTCGGCGTATTGCAATCGATACCGGCGTACGTGCGCGAATTCAATCAGGTTTTTGGCACTGACAAAGTCGATATTGACAAGGTCACGCTAGCGATTGCCGAATTTGAAAAAACCCTGGTAACGCCCAATTCGCGCTTTGACCAGTGGCTGCTCGGCAAAAAGGACGCTTTGAGCGCGGACGAGCAAGCGGGCTACAAGTTGTTCAAGGAAAGCGGTTGCGTGGCTTGCCACAACGGCCCGGCAGTTGGTGGTGCATCGTTCCAGAAAATGGGTGTGGTTGCTCCCTACAAGTCAACCGGTGGTGCCGAAGGGCGCAGCGCCGTCACGGGCAAGGAAATAGACCGATTCACCTTCAAGGTGCCCACCTTGCGCAACGTTGAAATGACCTACCCCTATTTCCACGACGGTGCGGTCAACACCTTGCCCGAAGCCGTTGACATCATGGGTCGACTGCAATTGGGCAAAAAATTCACCAGCGATGAAAATGCCAAAGTGGTGGCTTTCCTGAAAACCCTCACGGGTGATCAGCCCTCCTTCATGATGCCTATCCTGCCGCCATCAGCCGACTCGACACCAAGGCCGACGCCGTTTGCCAAACAGTGAGGAATTAGCAGAACTGCAAAGCTGTGTCGAATTAGTTCTGCTGGCGTGCATCCCGAGTCACACCGGCTGCCATGCGCTGTTTTGCCATATTTATAAGAAAATGGCCTGCAGCCCTTATCCATCAAGCGCTACCAGCTATAAAGTATGTAGCGGTCTTGATGCCGGCAAAGGTTAG
>JFJP01027406.1_pt1 | contig 12982 bp, 15 predicted proteins | sample 431651 | NCBI WGS metagenome assembly JFJP01 (sample SAMN02602958, study PRJNA72255) | Microbial mat metagenome, whole genome shotgun sequencing project. | biome: fresh water; feature: sink hole; material: water; isolation source: purple microbial (photo- and chemosynthetic) mats found in...
AAGTCTGCGAATTTTATTTAGAAATTACAATTTTAAAAATAAAAATATATGTGATGTGGTATGGTATTTACGTAAAAAATTAGCATTAAAATAATAAAATTAAAATTAATTAAGTGGAATACGAATCATTTTGCTTGATCTGCGGATTGCTGATCCCTCTTAAATTCAAATTCATTTTTCCTTTTATTTTTGCTTTAATTTGTTTCGGCTGTTTCTCTTTCTCGCAACCACCGTCTTTATTCTTTTTGAGCGTACTCTCACCACAATCAAAAGGTTTTCCATAATAACCGAAGCTGCTTTCTGCTGATTCATTGATAATTGATTCATCAGCATCATTTGAAAAACTATCCAAATCAATAATTTGTGGACTTATTTTCTTTTCAAATTTTTTTTTTTTATTATTTTCTTTATTTTGCTTATTTATTTGTTTTTTCTCATATAATTTATCTAAATCAATCCCCTTTTGTTTCAAATTTTTCAGAAACTCCATAAATTTCTTCTCCTGTTTCTTTAATTCTACGATTTTACCTTGTTGCGAAATAATTTTCTCTTTGATCTCGAAGTTTTCTTTTAAAAGCTCTTGATTTCGCTCATTTTTCTCTTTCTCTTCTGGCTTGTTTTTTTGTTGATTTGTTTGTAAATCTTTTTTTTCTTTTTCGAGTTTTTTAATTCTTTCATCTTTTTCCCTTAATTTCATTTCAAATTTATTTATCTCATTCTTTTTATTATCGAAATTCGTCTCAATTTTCTCGACAAAACATTTAATTATTGCGAGATAACTCTTATCATTTTTAGTCATTTCTTTCAAAATCATTGATAAATCCCTTGTATTTATCCTGCATTCGTTGATCATTGTGATCAATCTTTCTTGACTTGTCTCAATATTCTCCTCTTTTCTAATACTCTTGCTTTGTTTCGATTTTGCTGTGTTATTAAGACTTATTGGAGAATTATTTATTGATCTACAAAAAACTGTTGATTTATCTTTATTTTTAACAAATATTTTCCTTGGAATCATGTTGTTGAAAGGAGTTCCAATGTTTGAAATACTATGATTCTTCCGCAATCTGTTAAAGAAATTTGTTGGACTTTGTGTTAAAATATTGGCGTTTATCTGGTTTTGAAGTTTTTTTGTTGCTGAAAAATTGGAGATATTTGGAGATTTGAATAACAAATTTTCTTCAAATTTAAAAATTTACTAATTAATCTGTAGCAAAATGTTCATTTTTTTTTTTACTTGGACAGAACTGTGGAAAATCAGGGAAAAAGAAATTATTTGTATAGATTTTTAACGAATTTTCATCATGCTATGTGCAATAAAATTATTCCTTTTAACTTTTAAAGAAAGCTTATTTACTTTTGATTTGTTTTTGTTTGCGAACTTTTTATTTGGAACTTCCTTATTGTTTTTCTTAATTATTATAAAGAAAAAAATTAATGATAAATGAAATTTTCGAAGATTTTTACATGCAAGAATGCTTCTAATTGAGACATTATAAAATTTGTTTTTTTTCCGTTGTTTTCGCTTTGTATGATTTTATAAATATGTTACTTGAATTTGTAAAATAAAAAAAAAAAATTTTTTCAATTTTATTAAAAAATTTAAAATTAAATAGATAAAAAAATATGATAAAACGGGAATTTTCCAAGCTTTTTAATCTTATCTCCTCCTATGACGAAAAAAATTTACCACCAAATATAAAAGCTTCACTATTCGAGAAATTCAATCAATCTTTCTCAATTATTGAAGAATCCATTCAAAAAAAAGATGAATTTCTCCTCAATAATTTGATCAAGAATGATCATGGTGAATAAAAAAAATCGCGTATATAACTTAAATTTTTCTTTTTTTTCAGAAAAAAAACTCATGATTTTTGGAGTTTATTTGAATAATTGCGGAAATTGTTTGAAGAGTTTTTCATTAAAGACTGAAGATTTCCAGAAAAAAAATTGTGATTTGTGCTTTAGTGAAGAAAATTTTCAGGAATTTTATTTAGAATGCAATGGTTGCAAATCTATGATTTGCACATTTTGCTCAAGTAATTTAATCTCTAGCAAGAATTTGCCATGTTTGAAATGCAGCGATGAATTAACGTATCCTATTAATCTACAACAGAAGAAAAATTGTTATTTTTGCTCAAATAAAATGAAAGAAAATTCATTAAATTGCGAAAGATGTGATGTTAAAATTTGTTGCACATGTCAAAAAATCATTTTCATTAAAATATTTCGAAATTCCCAGTTGAAAAAACTGACAAACGATGAAAAATCCATTATAGAAGTAATCACCTATATTTTCTTTTTAAGTTTGAATCTTTAAATAGAAAAAAATAGATGAAATTTTAGCATGGGTCCCTGAATCCTATAATTGCAAACTCAAAATCGATCAATATTTAAGTGAAATTTTCTATGTTTAAAAAAAAAAAAAAATTTTTGGAATAAAAATTAACTTTTTTCTGTTAAATTTTCAGATTTTAAAAGAAAAATATACAAAATACAATATCCTATCAATAAAAAAATTCCTAAAGGAACAAGCTTTGATCTATTGTAATTATGCCTCTCAAACAGATCTTAACAACAATAAAGATATTTCAGGATTTCAAAGCATCGATATTCAAAGTTCTAATGAAATTATTTCAAAAGATATAGGCTCACCTTCGAATCAAAAAGCAATGGCACTTGAACTTGAAGGTCTTTTTTATTCGACGAAGTTTAGTGAAAGAAGCTGTGATATAAAACCTGATAAGACCCTTCAGTTTTCTAATTTCAGTATTCATCATGTTCGTGCGAATAGCTCAACACATGATGATAATCTTGCAAAGAAAGAAGCATTAATGACTGATAACTCAAATATAGAAAAAATAAATAGAGCAAGCGATAATTTTAAAAGTCTTCAAGACTCTTCTTTTGATAAAACTATAGCCAGTTCATTTGCAGTTAATTCGAAATTCGAGGATAATAACAGAAATACTTTTGATCAAACCGTTGGTTTTCAATCAGATAATGCAAATAAGACATGCGTTAGTTCTTCATTCAATTTCCATAAAAAAAACGTGAGTTTTGCCCAAAATCAAATAAGTGATAACATTGAATCCTCCCCTTATAAAACAATAAAAAGTGAATTTTCGTTTAAAAACAAAGCAGATGAACCATATGATTCCCGTGATAAAACATTGGCAAATTCTTTGTTTTCTTCTGAGAGAATGCCTGGAGCTTTTAATGCCTCTTCATACTCGAATGAAATTCAAGACAATAACCCTCAAAACAAAACCCAGGTTAGTTCTTTTTCTAATCAAAACATAAGCCAACCACAACAAACCATTCTAAGTTCTTTTGGGAATAAATTTGAGAGAAATTCTTATATTACAGAAGAAAGCGAGAGTAATTTTCCTTTCAAACTGAACTATAGCCAAAATTTATTAAACAATGATTTTTGGAACGAAAGTTCACAATTATTGACGTCCTGTGGCATAAAACCTCAAACTCTATATAATATAATCAATGATTTTGAAAATAAATTAGAAAAACTTTGTCTTGAGAATGATTTTTCTGATATAAACGCAGGAGTTGTCAATCTTTTTAATTTAATAGTTAAAAATGATTGTGAATTTATTTATGAACCTGATCCATATCAGGATGATCTATATATGTATAAACATTCTTCAGCTATTAGGAAAAAATTAATTGGTGCTGGAGGCTATGGATCAGTCTATGATTTTATTATAAAGGACTCACTCAATAAAGAAAACGATCAAGTTGTTGGCAAAACATTTTATATCAATCAAAACAACAAAAATGATTTTTTTTTTGGTTTTTGTTCATTTTTGAAGGAATGGAAAATTTTAAGAAGCTTCAACCATGAGAATATTATCAAGATTTTAGGAGTTTTTTATAGGACTGACTTCAATGACGATTTAAAAAGTGTTGGGATGTTTTTGGAAAAAATGGATTTTAGTTTGGAACAATGTTTGAATAAAATGAAAAAGAAATGGAATTTTTCTGAAAAATTACAAGTGGCTTTACAAATAGCTCATGGTTTGAACTATATTCATGAGAATCATCGCATTCATCGTGATATAAAACCTGGGAATATTCTTCTTGATAATAAGAATAAAGTAAAGATAATAGATTTTGGAACAGTTTCTGATGATATTTTGGAGAAAAATATGATTATGGATGATGCTTTTACAATTTCATATGCTCCTCCTGAGTTTATTCGATATTATTATTTAAATGAAAAAGTTGAATTGGATTTTGGATCGGATATCTGGAGTTTTGGAGTGACTTTATATGAAATTTTCACTACAAATTCTGGGACTTTAAATTTCCCTTGGTTGAAATTCCTTTCTGATTTTGAAATGAAAAATATTGATAATGAAAAATTGAGAAGCAATTTATGTGAAAATGGGGTTTTGTTTGTAAAAGAACAAGAGAAATTAAAAGAGTTTGTTAAAAAAAATTTAGCCAATGATATTAAAAATAAAAAAATAGGAATCTTATTGGAGAATTGCTTCTTAATGAAATCCGAAGAAAGATCGAGGATTTCAGAGGTTATTGAGGGGCTTAATGATTTAATCTTAAGTGAAAGTGAAAACGAAGAGGAAGAGGAAGAGGAATGTGGACAAAAAGAAAAAATAAAAAAATCTAAAAAAGATAATCATTCGGAAATAGATAAAAATGAACGGAAAGAAATTTTCAACAAAGCTGTCAAAAGAAAGAATAAATTCTAAATTTATTAAATTTATGTTCGAAAAGATGAATTATAAAAAATGTTGTTAAAATAAAAAAAAAAAACATGGCATTTTTAAAAATAAAAAATGTAAATTTTTCTTTATTAAATTATGAAAAATTTAAAATTAAAGCTGAAGAAATTATTAATTTACAAAACTATCATTTGTAAAATTTTAACAAAAAAAAAAAATTTTGTTAATAAAAAATTTCCATCATTAAATGTTATTTTTGAAAAAAACGTTTTTCCTCTGAATTTGTTTTTATTTAAATTACGTCCACAGGACAATTTTCTGAGGTTTCTCCTTCTTCTACAATTTTATTCCCACAAAAAACTGAGCAAGGCACGTTACTATCCTCTAATTCACAACTTAAGGTTTGCCCATAAAAATCAACACCAGCTTTCAAATTGGTCATTTGGAAGGTGTCTTCTCCATTCACATTAACATTCATGCAAAATATTCCAACAGTTGCAGAGCAATATCTCATTATTTGCACATTCTTTCCAATCATTCTAAATCCATTAGAAATTGCTTGGACAGGATATCCATCAATACTGGTCATTTTTGAATTTGATGAAAAACCATCAATTGTCAAAATAAATGCATTGACTCCTATGGTCTCGCTTGGGTTTCCGAGTATGATATGACTACAAAATGATCCATTTATTCCAAAAAGTCCAGTCTCAGCATTATAAGTCCCACTGAAAGGTGCTTCAATTGTAACGACTCCTGGAAAATGAGGATAATCTGCATTTGAAGCAGGTATCACTGAATCAAAATATTCAACAGGTGCTGGGTAAGTTCTGGTTTTTCCACCTTCATAAGTCCATGCGATATCTAAATCAGGTAATGTGTTTGGGCATTGATCACCACAAATATTAAAAGTATAGGTTCCATCATAGCATTGATCCTGACAATTGTACCAAAGAAGATTTGTCACTTTGCAATCTTTTTTTAAAACTCCTGCATTGCAAGGTTTAGATGTAGTAATGGTTGAAGCAGGACATTTGAATTCACTCATTTTCTTTGTTTCTGTGAAATTTCTAGGATTCTTCATCCAATTAATGATTCTTTGTGGGGTTGCATAGAGAACATTTGCATGTGACATTACCCATTTAAGCAAATCAGAAAAAACAGCCATTTTTTGGGTATCATCACCACTATAATCACTCTTAAGGAAATAATGTGAATGGAAATAAAATCCCATTGGAGCACGATTTTTCTTGTAATTAAGCTCAAAATCTCTTTTAAAATCTGCTACAAATGTATCTGATATCGTATAATCCATGATCTCGTATTCTGCTCCGTTTAAATATTGAAAGCCTATCATTGGAACCTGCCATAATCCAGGATGTCTTTCTTTTAGATCCAATGCTGATGTATAGCCAATTGAAACTTCAGGATACAAAAAATCCAAGGTAAAAGGCCACCAATTTACTTGAGCTGCTATATTTCCTGGATTATAACTTCTTGCAAAATAAACTGCAGAAGTATCATAAGTTAACCCCAATTCTTTCAAAACATTGAGATATTCATCATTGGTCTCCAGGTAAGGTGCTCTTGAACCCTTTGGTTTGACTTGAGCTAATTCAGCTATATCGTTATAGCAAGTAGTCAACTCATTTCTCCATTTCCTGCCACTTGAGGTGAAACTGGTCGTGTGAGTTGTTGAATGAATTGAAATTTCCCCAACTTTATCCAAATAAGAAATGAAAGCAAAGTCAGAAAAATGGCTCATTGACAAGATAGTTGGTTTCATTTGACATCCATTTTTATCTTTAAGATTTATGTTTTTCATCCAAAAATCAAGTTTGGTTTTTAGACTATATTCAGTGAATTCGTGAACTGAGTCGTCGAATGTGAATGAAAAGAATTGAGGAGTTTGAGCCAATGGAATATTTCCTGGGATTTTTTTGCTTGGACAATAACAATTGTCTGAGATCTTGCAAGTGGTGGAGTTGCAAAGATTGCAGTTGGAACAATCTGATGTGCATACACGATTGCCCTCACATATTGCTGTTTGAGAGAAATCAAGTGCTAAAGCAGTTTGGAATATGCATAAAGAAAAGAGAAGAAAATATTGATAAGAAGACATGTTTTTTTAAAATTATTATTTTGGAATATTTGATTTGATATCTTCTCCTTGATTTTAGGTAAAAAAAAAATAATATTTTTGGATATTGAAAGAAAAAAAATTATTGACGCCAGTAATTTAAAAAAATAATTTTTTTTTTTTTCTTATTTTGCACATATATTTTTATAATTTATTTCTTAAAAATATAGGAAAATGAATGGTCTTTTTCCTTCAACCTAATCATTCTGAAGATTTTTAACAACCCATCGGGTTTTCCAAAAAACATAAAAGTTTTAATCATAATTTTTAAGAGATTCAATCATCATTGAAATTCAATTCAACCTTTTTGTTGAAATAAAAAATGATTTATATTTTTTTTTTTTCAATTTTAAGAAGAACAGGCAAACGTCACTCACTATAAAACAATGAAATCAATAATTTCGAAAAAAATGAAGAAGAATTATTTGATATTGAGAGCTCAACAAAGAAAAAATTAGTTTTATAAAAACTGCAAATTTTTAATATTTTTTTGAAAATCAATTCATTTTAAAATTTTAAAATATTTGAGATTAATCATTATATGTTTTTATCACATCCAAAACCACTTCCCTGCAAAATGGGCATTTCATCGGATTGGATTTTTTCTTTAAGATTGATGCACATTTCATACAAGTGATTTTATGTCCACATTTATAAAAAGTAGCATTTCTTTCTTCTGTCATGCAAACGGCACATAATCTATTATTTGATTCTAAATTCTCAATCAATTTTAGATGAATTTCTACATCATCCTTTTATTAAAAGAAAAATCTTTAAAAACTTCATTAAACAGTAAATTTACATCATTCTTTTTATTTTCAAAATTTATGAGCAATGAAGAAAAATAAAAAGTAAAGCATCCACTAAAAAAATCAACCAAATAAGGTAAACTCATTAAAAACATAATTTTTCTTTCTGAATAATGCTTATCCAGCTAAAATAAAACACTATTTTTATTTAAAGTAAACATAATTGAAAACTTTCCCCTCATCTTCTCGCTTCAACAATGCTTCTAAAATGGAAAATAAAAAAAAAGTCCCGAGAATCGCTGTTGTCAACAAAGCGTGACCAATAATATACCACTTTTCCAATTTCAAAACACCAAAGAAGCCTACCATTGTCAAAATAATTGATATGGTGTTGACAATTAAATAAAGCGGCATCTAAAAAAAAAAACTTTGATTTTTTTGGGGGATTTTATGAATTTACAAACTTTTCGCAAAAAAAAAAAGGTTAATCCTGCAAGTGAGGAAAAAACTTGAATTATGAGAGCATAAATGGCTTGGATTCTTTTCTGATATAAATATGCGGGAATGTTGTTAAATGTATATTCGTAAGGGAGAAAACTAAACAAATATTCCTCAATTTTTTTATTGAAGTTCATTTTAATAAAGTTATTTTTTCCCAAAACATTTCATTTTTTATATTTATTATTAAACTACAACTTAATTTCTCTCTTTTAAGAAAGTGATTTGATAGTTATTGAGTGGAATGTTAATTTGTTTAGCTTATTTCTATTAATATCATGCCTATTATGTCGTTCAACTTTATTTTTGGGTTTATATAGACATTATTGAACTTTTGGTAGCTTCTACACTCGAGTATTGGCATTATTTTCAAGAGGATCAAACTGCATTTTTTTAAAAATAATTAATTAGTTTATAAATTTTTGATTTCGTAAAATCGTTGCAGCACCGTGCTTTTTACAAACTCTTTGGGAAAATTTATCAAAATTAAATTTGGTTAAGAAATTTATTTTCTTTCAAAAGAACGAAAGGATTTCTTGTTTTGTTTCAATCATTGTTGCAACCATTTTTATTTCGATAGAAAATGTGTTTATTCTAAAAATTAATTTGATTCTTTTATAAATTTTAAAATTTTAGCTTTAATTAAGGATGAACCTTAAATTAAAAACAAACAAAAAAATTTTTGTTAAAAAATATTTCTATTTATTAAAAGTGATTACCTCTTAATTTTTTTTTCTGAATTCTTCTATAAACAAAATCCTTTTGTTTCTTCGTTTTTTCCATTTGATAAGAGCAAACAAAGTTTTGTCAAATATTGAATTCTGAATTTTTAGCATCTAAAAATTTCATCAAAAAAATTAAACCAAATAGATATTTTCAAGAAATTTCTAAATTTTTTTTCTGAAACTTTTTTTTTCAAAGAAAAATAAAAATCAAAAAGAATTTTTTTTCTTCTTTCAAAAAATTTAGACTTTAATAAAAAAACAATTTAAATTTTTTTTGTGAATTATTATTATTTTTTTTTTATAAGTCTGAATTATTTTTTTCTGAAACTCCTTAAAAAGACTTAATGAGCATGTTGTTGTTGTTTAATAGGTTCCTTTTGGGCTGGTGCAGTCTTTAATTCAGGGAACAAACCATTTCTAATATCTGGTAAACTTTCTTGAAAAGCCAGATTTAATCTATTTTCTAAAGTATTGGAACAGACAATTTTTCCGACTAAGCAAGTAAGAGCGATACCTCCAATGCTTTAAATAGATAGCAAAACAAATAAGAGTTTTTGAGAGAGAGAAAAAAATTTCATTTTAGAATTACCTGCTGTTGCTTTTATCATCGAGAGGATTGAAGTGATCAATCGTTAAATTGCATTTGATATCTTTACGACAGTCCTTTTTCACCATTTCCTGAAATTCCTTCACACAACTGTCTTTAACTGCTTCAACTAATGAAACATCTTTCTTCTGACACCTAATTTGTACTTCACTCTCCATTAATCCGATCAATGCCTTTAGAACAAAAAAAATAATTTTATGAAATTTTTCATATAAAATTTTGATTTTTTTGTTTTATTTACTTGAATGATCAATTTACTCAATAAGATTTTGTGAGTTTTTTCATCCTCAATTGTTTCAACAAGCCTTTGCCTTAAATCACTTTTCAATTTATTCATTAAGTCGAATCTTGTATTCATTTTCCTTATTCTGGATTCATTGATTTTGGCTGATCTTTGACTGTGAGTTTTAAAAGAAGAATTGTTTTAAATTATAATTGAAAAGGATGGCGTTTTATAAGTTATTATTACATTCTTTTCTGAACAGAGTATTGCTCAATCTTTACCTTATAATCTTGTGTGATTTTATCTTTTTGTTGGTTTATGATTTTATTTTTCTCTAATTTAAATTGTTGCATTCCATGATCTAAAATCTGATCGGCTTTCTCTTTGGCTTCACTTCGAATTGCAGCCACCATCTTTTTAACTCTATCTATGGGATTAAAATCGTTCATTTTTTTTTGATTTTTTTTTTTATAAACTCCTTTTTTAAAGTTTTTTGGATGATAAATAAAGATATACAATAATTTTTTTATTTTGATTCAAAAATTTATTGTTTTTTCTTTTTCTTTGCCAGAAATAAAAATTTCATAAAAAAGAAAAAATTTTTAACTAACAAAATCGAAAATTTGTTTTTAAAAAATCTCGTTTCTCAAATTTTTTCAGAAATAAATAATTATTTATATCAACAAAATATTGTTATTTTGTTTTTTCTTGTTTGAAATTAAAAAAAAAATAACTTTTTTTAAAAAAAATGAAAAAATTTGTTCATGACAAAATCAACGATTACATTCCCTATTTAGAGAACAACTACCCAATTTTCTTGGAAAATTCAGAAAGATTGATAGAGTTCAATTTCAATTTCGATGACATTGTCACAAAATTCATCGAGCATTACGAAGCCCTTGCTTCCAAAAAGCGGGAATTTCCTTTAATTGTCGATAATAGCATCAATGATCGATACACCGAATCCAAATTGCTTGAATCCAATCAAATTACAGGTGCCACAACTAATAATAACATTGGAATTAGCAATATACCGATTCATAATAACATCATAATGAGCACAAATCTTCAAAATAATAACAATATTCCAATGATTATTAACCAAAGCAATAACATCCAAAGCATTAGCAATCCAAGCAGCAACAATATTCCAATTAATAACAATCAAACAAACAATAATCAAAACAAAAGCAATAACAATCAAAGCAATAGCATTCAAAGCATAAACAACATCAATCAAAGCAATAATAATAAAAACAACAATCAAAGCAACAATAATAATCAAAATAGCAATAATAACAGTCAAAATCTCAATAATTTGACAGAAAAACCTGTTTTTGAGGAACATGAAAACGTGGTAAAAACTGATATTGTGAATCTCTTACAAAAAGAAGAACCAACACTATTATCGAAAAATGAATTAATTGATATCGATGGACTCCCGATTAGAAAAGATTTCTCAGAAGAAAGTGGTGATAGCCTAATACATACAAATGATAAAATGTTTCTGGAGACCATTTATACGAAGAAATCCAAACTAGATTTGACTCATAATGATTTGAATATAATTGATGGAATGATGCTTAATGATAATGATTTAGAAACTTTCTTTTGTGCTTTAGAGAAAAATGAGTACTTTGAAGGGAAACTCTTGTTTGTAGAGCAGCATTTATCTGATGAAGTATTTTTTTATTTTATTTTTAAAATCATTTTTTTTTTGCCAGACTTCTATAAAATTATCATCAATTTTGAGAAAAAATGTCCCAAAAATAATAGTTTTAGATTTATCGAAAAACTTCAGAATGAATAGATTAACAGGTGTTTACATTGGAGAAGCTTTGAGAGAAAATACAACTTTAAAATCGTTATTCTTTTCAAACATTAATCTAAGTACAGAAGGAGCCAAGTTAATTGAATGGCTAAAATTGTTGTTTAAAACTATTTTCATTTGATATTAGTCGATTGATTGAGAGTGTTCGTTATAATAAAACTATCAGAGACATTGATTTCGGAAATTTGACTGATTCCAGCTTAAAGGTTTTGACTGATTACATCAATGGGGAACATTGTTTGGCAAATATCAGCTTTGGAGAAGGTTTCTTGTTAATATCTATAAATAAGAAATTTAATTTATGCAAAGATGTGAATGAGACTTGGAAAGAACAAACAAAAGATGGGTTTATTTTGGCGTTAAGGAAAAATCAATTCAATAAAAAATTGCTTTCCATTAATGTTTATTGTGAAGATGTATGGACCCACTCTAAGTAAATAATTTATAAGTTTTATGTAAATACAACAACAAAATTTGAAGTTTATTGGGGAATGTGAGTTTATTCACTCAAAAAAATCGAGAAGGTTTTTTAAAAGAAGAGAGCAACAAATATAAAATGCGTGATTTAGAATACAACCAACCTGAATATTTCGAAGAGTATTAATTCTTATATTAATTCATTTTATTATTTGAATTTAGGGATAAAAATGTGGAAAATAAATATAAATTTTCTTGCAAAAAATATATTTCAAATGTGTTTTCCACTGTATTGGATGAAGGATTATATTACCTTGAAAAAGAACGTATGAATATGTTAAGAGATGCTGAAATTGCAAATGTAAAAAACGAAAAGGAGCATCAAGACAAATTCTTGGAAGATATCTGCACTGCAGATGGTTCAATCTTGTTTCTTTGTCAATTTTTATTAACCAAAATTGATAAATGAGAGAAAAATTCAATTAAAACTTGAAAAACTCAAATTAAAATTGAAAAATCTATTAATAATATTAAAATTTTTTCATTTGTTTTATTTTGATCATAAATCAGAGAAAAACTCTATTTTTTTCTGATGATTAATTTCTTTATTTCTGGTTTTCATATTCTTTGTTTTGAAGTTTTTCTTTGATTTCTCCATTTGGATTTCTTCTTCTATATCTTCCTCCTCACTATCGAAATCCTCATCATCATCCTCCTCGAAATCTTCTTCATTTCCTTTCTCTTCCTCAATATCCATCATTTTCTTCTGTTTGCTCAGTCTTGAAGATTTTATTTTGTCTTCATCTTCAAATTTCATGTTTTCTAAATCCAAAAAATCTTCTTTATTCAAATTTTGTCTTTTTTTCACAAAATTGGAAATCTCATAGAATTTTATTGAATTATCATGGGAACAACTTGCAACAAAATTCCTACAATGAGATAAAGATATCTTCTGAATAGGGAAATGCTCATCATCTTCTGAATGATTACCAAGAATATTGATGATTTGATTTGGGTAAATGCTGACACCTCTTAAATACCCATCTTCCGAGCCTGTTAAAATCGTGTTTTCATCCAATTTTATCATTG
>JFJP01002196.1_pt1 | contig 12980 bp, 6 predicted proteins | sample 431651 | NCBI WGS metagenome assembly JFJP01 (sample SAMN02602958, study PRJNA72255) | Microbial mat metagenome, whole genome shotgun sequencing project. | biome: fresh water; feature: sink hole; material: water; isolation source: purple microbial (photo- and chemosynthetic) mats found in...
AGAACCGCTGTTCTGCGAGGCTGCAATCGCACCGAGAAACGCGTTTGCCGAGTAAGTTTCATAGTTGACTCGGCTCCCAACAACTGAGGACGAGGCAACTTCAAAGCGCAAACGCACCGCGGGGACCGACTCTGTTCCGCGAAAGCGGTTGCCGAGGTAGCCTGATACCAGCATAGAGCCGTCCTCTGCGGTGCCTGTTCCGACAAAAGCATTGTTCAAAGGCGTGACGAGCGAGGCACCTGGAAGCAACGCGTAACGGCGAGGCAGCAGAGTGTAGGTTCCTGCGGCCAATCCAGCGTTGCCATCCAGGGTGATCGTATCCCCAACGCGAAGCCCCGAGCTCACATAACCCGAATCTCCACCCAAAGAGTCGGCATTCGACCCGGTGTTGAACGCATTGTAGGGCGCATAGGCAAGCGAAGATGCCGGAACAATCGCAAAGGATTCCGAAACCTTGGACCAGTAGGAACTGATCGTCGGAGTTTCCCCGGTGTGCCTCACCCGCGCGGACCATGTTCCACCCTCGAAGCTCACGAGATCTCCGGGTTCATACTCGACACTCTCCCCCCACGCCGCCGAAGCGGAGCCAAGAAGATCGATGCTGCCACCGTTGCCCGGCGCCCAGCGCGAGGCAAACAGATCACCGCCTCCCCGGATGTCCACCACGGCACCCGCCTCCATGTTGACGCTTTCGCCACTGATCGAAACGGACTTTTCAGGCAATCCGGATAGAGAAACGTTGACGCCCCGGGGATCGATCCAGGTTTGCCCGTCCGGGCTGATGCCGAATGGAGTGATCCAACCGTTTGCGTCACTCCCGCTTACTGCGGAAACGGAGGTCACGCTGCCCCCACCAAGGAGCAAATCCTTGGTGATCGGGGCTGCGATGGTGGATCCAGTGATCACATTGAAAGGTGAGTCGAGGTCACTATCGGTGGGATCGAGGTCGGTACCGTCCCAGCCGATATTGATCGTGCCTAGAGGCGCTCTAAGCACCCCGCTTTGATGAATGGTAGAAGCGTAGATCGAAAGACTGCCTCCCGCCGAAAGTGGAATTTCATTACTCCCCGAGGAATGGATTGTTACCGAACCGCTGCCCGCGACATGGTCGTAGGCAAAGATGGAGAACATTCCCAAGCTGGTGGGATAGATTTTCGATGCGTTCAGGGTGATATTCCCAGCGACACTGAGCGTTCCGTTTCCACGAATATCGCCAGCCCCAGCATTCATGGCTACCTGGCCGATATTCTGAAGCGAGAGATTCCCCACATCGATTAGAGACGCGGTGAACGCCAACTTGCCGGAACCATGCGTCGGGGCGAATGTATAGGCACCAGAGGGATCCGCAGGATTCACGGGGTCCTGCTTGAATGGCAGAACGACATCGTCCGGGTTCGCAGGCGCACGGAAGTCCTGACCGATGGAAAGATAGGCAGCGCTGATATTAACTGCGTCGTCAGCGCTTATCACCCCACCAGCGGCAAGGCGAAGCTCGCCGCTCACGTTCAAGTCGATCTTACCTTTGAAAGCCACATTACCGCCGTAAGGAACTGGAATGGCGGTCGCGAGATATTTCCCGCCGAGGCTGAGAGAGGAGAACGAGCCCGCGCCGAAACGATCCAAGGCGAAAAATCCGGAGTTGCCATAGGGCGTCCCGTTTGAATCGGAAAGACCAATACCGACACCCAAAGGAGCGCTCGGATTCAGGATGAGGTCACCACTCTGAGTGACCACGAGATTGATGTCAGCACTGGTGCGAGCTTCTCCATCACGATAATAAGAACCCGAGGAAACCAATAGTTGCCCTCCCACGGCGGTTGCACCACCGGCACCACCAAACAAGGTGGCGTCGGAAACCAGCATCTGGGATCCGCTGAGATCAATAGTTCCACCGTCACTGTCCAGCCGGGTCGCAACAGCCCCCCGAGTATTGCAAGGTGGAATGTTGATTCCACAGAGTAAAAAGAGAGGCTTGTTTCCGTTCCCCGCCAATACCGAAGGACTCAGGTCAAGAACGCCGGAGGAACCCGAAACATCCAACACCCCGCCATTCTCAGCAATGATGTTGCCTGAAATCGAAATGGTGCCTCCATCAAGAACGGAACCGACACGCCTGCCGTAAACGTCCGGTTTCAGCACGGTCACGCCGACTGCCGAGAGGAGCGTGGAACTGCCAAGGTGTACGGTCGGGAGCGCATTGGTGACGGAAAGCCTTTGCGATGTCGTCAACGGGAAGGACCCGGCGCCGGCGATCGAGATCTTGCCGCCGGGTGTCGTGACGGAACCCAGCAGGGTGATCGTCCCGGCCTTGAAGGAGACACTGGCTCCCGGCTCGGTGACGATGGACGCGCTTTCACTCATCACGATGTCGCCCCGGACCTCCAGGTTATCCAAGGTATACGGATCGTCGGAACCCAGAGCGGTGAAACTCAAACTCACCGGCGAGCGAAGCCCGTCCGGCTTTACAAACGGCCTGAGACTATAGGCGCCGCCAAGTGCCGGATCATTCCGGGCGATGTAGCTCTCGGCCACGGGACGGAGGTTCGCATTCGCCGCGATGGAAACCGCGGGGATGTAGGACTCGAATTGCCCCGCTGCCGGTGTGGCGGTGGATGCCGCCCCCACTCCGGTGAGAGCGTATTTGGTGAAGCCTCCGGTGCGGAAAAAGTCTTCGGACAGTTGAAGCGCATCCGGATTACTACCGCCCCCCACCTCGATGAGGCTGGCTTGGATATTCAACGTTCCGCCGGTCGAGCCGGAATAGCCACGCAAGGTGGATCCCAGCGTGATCGTTCCGCCGATCAACCCCGCGAAGCCGGGATCGGTCCCGGTGGTGAGCGAAATCGTTCCCGCCTTGCCGTAGGTTTTCGAACCCCTATCCGAAATATAGACACCACCGGACACATCGATCACCGACCCCTGCGCGAGTGAGGCATTGTAAGACGTGACCGTAATTTCCCCGCCGGAAGTGCTGATTGCCTCCGCCGTGGCCGACGGGCTTTCCCGGGTGTCATCCGCGATCAATCCCGCCGTCGAGAGAATGGCACCGCCACCCAACACAAACATACCCCGATCCGCCGCGGGCGACGGAAAAGGTGCCGAGCCCCCTGGATTCAGGATGGGATACTCCGAAGCGAAAGCGGGAGAAATGTTATAGGTTTTGAAGCCCAGGGTGCCCCCCGGAGCGATGACGGACCCGAACACGGATAGATTCGCCGCCGCGAGCGTCACGGATCCTCCGGGTGCCGCCGACAAGACCACATTCTCCGGAACGATGATCGAGCCGTCCGGGTTGTTGACTTCGAGCGAACCGAACCCCTCTTCATCCAGCAAATCGGCGGACAGGACCACGGTGGCCTGTCGATCTGCCGGCAGGGCAGCTGGCAAGTCATTGACCAGGGAGAACTCGGGAACGCTCTGAGTGCTGACATCCTCGGCGAATTCAATCTGTGGTGGTGTTGGAGAATGCTTGAAATAACTGATCGTCGTGGTTCCTGGAATCGCGAACGCCTGGTCCGCCTCGAAGGTGATTCTCAGGCTGCTGGCCACCGCGCGAACGGACCGCTGCCGGTCTCCCTCCACGGTGAGCCCGCGTAATACACCGTCGATCGCCATGCTCGGTGCGATCAAGGACAAGGTGCCACCGTCCGCGCCTTCGTTGTAAGATCTCTGGTTGATGCCCCTCGTCAAAGGGTTGCGGTAGGTTTCCGTAACCCCCCACTTTTCACTGGTGAAAACCGATCTTCCGCTATAAACACCATCATATACCCGGTCCGGAGTGGCGTTCCGGACGGCGACCTTCCTGCCATCCATCAACAGGGAGGATGTGCTCACCAAGCCGCCTTCATGGGTGAAAAATCCACCCGAAACATCAAGGACCGACCCTTGGCGCAGAACAATCGAGCCCCCGGCCTGGAGACTGATATTTCCTCCCGCCACAGTGAGTTGGCCGACGTTGCGTTCGATGATGCCCGCGAGCCCGGTGACATCGCCGAGCGGCGTGCCCACCCAGAATCTCCCGTTGTAGGCACCCGACTGACGGATATCCACGGTGAGTGGCTCACCACGGAGGTTGGATGAGCGTTGCAATGGAGAGTCCGCCAGCTCGGCACCGCGAAGCTCGACTTCCAAAATGCTTTGCGAGAGAGGTACGAAAACATCGACGCTTCCAGCAACGTTGATCGTGGCACCTTCATCGACATAAATCTGGCCGCCATCAAACAGGAACCGCTGCTCCGCCCCGGAATAATAATTCGTGATTCCAGCCTCTGCGCTGCCGCTTGCATCGAAAATCGTCCGGTTGCCATCGCCATCCTTGTAGGGCCAGACACCCGCACGGATGGAGACTTCCGCGTTCGGGGCGAGGAGGATGGACCCCTTGCCCAAATGAACCGCCAGTCCTTCGATGTTCACTTGGGACCGCTCGGGCAGCGAGGTTCCCGGGACCGCTTTGGTACTGGCATAGTCGGGAAGGATGCGGGTGACGCTTCCGCCGCCCAACGTCACCAGACCAGTGTATTGGTTGAAAAACATCGGTCCTCCGGCACCTTGCTCCGTCGAGCTGTCGAAATTCGGATTCGAGACGGCTCCATAACTTGCCTTCAAGTCGATGCGCCCGTTGAGACTGACCGAAGTACTGCTCTCGATAAACCCAAGCTGATAGATACTGCGTCCGGTGACCGACGCGCTGCCTGTTAGGGTTTCGATGATCCCCGTGTTGGCCACGGTTCCGGCGTAATCACCGACCGCACCGACCCATACGTCGAGGCCTCGCAGGCTTGGATCATTTCCGTCGTGGGCAGCCATCGCCACCTGCAATCCGGCGGCGAGAACGGTCTGGCCGGATTCCGTTGAAATCGTCCCCGCGTTGACAACATTCGGGCCGACGAGCGTGATCCTGCCCCCGTTGCCGCCGGCGCTGGCCGGACTGGTGAGAGTTGCGCCGGCTTGCACGATGACATCCCCGTACCGGCCGGAAGCCGGCGGAGGTTCCGGAATGAAATTCGGCGTACCATCCGCACCGCCGGGAACATCGAGTCCGGAGAAAAGGAACTGCGCGTCACGGTTGTTCAGCAATCCCTGTGAGACGAGATTCGTATTGATCGGCAGTGACGAGACAGTGAGTCCGCGGGCGTTGACCTGGCTGCTGCCACCGAAGATGACGCCGTTGCGGTTCATCAGATAGACCTGGCCGTCAGCATGGATCCTGCCGAGGATCTGGGTGGGGTTGCCGGAGGGGTCGGTGACTTGGTTGAACGCGATCCATTGACCGACGTTCGCGCCGCCGGCGGACTGGTCGAAGGTGAGGGTGGTGTTTTTACCCACGTTGAGCGTCTGCCAGTTGAGCAGGGCTTGCTGGGCGGTCTGGCGGATCGTGACGTTGACGTTCCCACCGTAAACGGTTTCCACCGGCTGGCTGGCACCGGACCAACGGGCGGGGTTGGTGGCGGCGTCGGCCGCAGGGTTGAGACCGCCGGGGCGGAGACCGTCAGGAACGACCGGAAGGTTGGCGCCCAGGCTGTTAGGGCCATTCTGGGCGGCTGCGCGGGCGGCGGCCTGCATGGCCCTCATGGCGTCCAGCGTCTGGCCGGTGCGGCGCAGGACGTCCTGGGAGTTCGCGCGCGCGGCGTCCGTGGCGGCGCGGGTGAGGGCAGCCCCATTGGTGGCGGCAGCGGCGGGCGCGGATCCACCGGCGGACGCATTGGGACGGAGGATGTCGCGAGCGTCCGAATTCAGCCCTGTTAAAAACACCGCCAAACCGGCGAAGACCGGCGCGCCGTAACACAACGGCGTGCCAAAAAGTGGAGTACTGCGGAAACGGAATCGTTTGGGCTTCATGAGACGAATGCGGTGTGGGATTTGCAAGCTGCCAGACTCAGGGCTTGGCGACAGCCTTCGTAAGTTCGATTTCGTTGATTGCAAGCGGATGCTCTTTGACCAATCCGGCGAGGTACTCCTGACGCTTGATGCGGGAACGTTCCGCCCTAAGCCGGGTGACGAAACTGTCACGAATCTCCCCGAGCGCGGGAGTGCGGGATTCGCGGAGCTCGAGCAGTTTGAGGATGTGCCAGCCGTCCTGGAGCCTGACCGGCCCGGTGACGGAACCCGGCGTTAGACCGGGTAGCTTGGCGCGCATCTCCGGCTGGATCTGTTCTTCGCCGAGCCAGCCGATTTCACCGCCCCGGGCGGCGCTGGCGGCCTCCTCGCTGTTGGCGCGGGCGATCGCGGCGAAGTCGGCGTTTTTGGCCTTGAGCAGCTTTTGCACGTTTTCGAGCTTCGCCTCGTCCTTGGCGATGTAGATCTGGGCGAGCTGATAGCTGCGGGGAATGACAAGCTTGGACTTGGAAGCCTCGTAGGCTTCAGTTAGCTCGGCCTCGGTGGGGTAGCCGGGCTCCGGCTGGGAGGCGTTCTGGAGATAACTCTCGGTGAGCGCGGCCTCGCGGGCACGGACGAGCTTGGCAATGACGGCGGGATCCTGATCCCATTTCTTGTCGAGGGCCTGCTTGAGGACGAGTCGCTGGACGAGCAGCGCGCGGACGAATTGACCGAGGGCGGCAGAGTCCCGGGTGAGGGCTGCCTGCTGGTCGGCTTCGAGACCGGCGACGATCTCGCGGATCTCACTGCCGGTGATCCCGATGTCCCCGGCCTTGCCGAGCACGGGAGCGGTGTCGGCGTGTGCGAGAGTGGTTGCGAGAAGGAGGTGCGCTAGGCGTTTCATGACTGGTGGGAGAAATAGGTCTTATAAAGCCTATGGAACCTCCAGGACCTATGGTTTGGCCGCGGGCGCCTGAATCCTTTGATCCAGGATCTTGTCCTTGTAGCCTTGCACTTGATTCTCGATTTTCACACGGGTGGTGCCGATGAAGGGCTCGCGGGCGCCGAGGGCTTTGCCGAGGGCATAACTTTCGTAGCGGTCGAGGATCTCCGTGGCGGTATTGAACAAGGAGATGTTCTTGGCTTGCAGGTCGGCGATGGTGCGTTTGTTGACGAGCACCTCGGCGGCGAGCTTGGCGCGCTCGTCCTCCTTGGTGTTGGCGACACCGGCTGCTTTCTGATAGCCGGCCTTCCACTCCTCGCGGTTCGCGGCGAGATCGGCGAGGCGCTTTTCGCGCTCGGCGACCTTGTTGTTGAGCTTTGCGATGGTTTCTTCGGAGGCGGTCTTGTCGGCAGCGCTCTGTTTGACGAGGGCGTCGTGGCGTTTTTCGAGGGTGGTGATTTTTTCGGCGAGCTCCTTGGATTTCTGGTCGGCGATGGACTGGGCGGCCTGCGCGTTGGCGGCATCCGTCTGGGAGGTGCGCAACTGGAGCATCACGCTGCGGAGTTGCTCGCGGAGCTTCACGGTGGGATCCACTTCCTCGGCGGCTTGGAGAGGCAGGGTGACTAATAGAAGAAGGAGCGGGACGCTCCGGCAACGGTCTGAGGCGAGACGCCCCAGCCACTGGGTGAATGATGAGGATTTCATGGAGTGATTAGAATTTCGCATTGATGTCGAAGAGCAGGGTGTCGCTGCTGAGGGGCGGACCTGCGATTTCATTGGAGCTCATCCAGCTGAGTCCCAGCTTGACGAACTGGGAAAGCGCGAAGTCGGCACCGAGAGTGAAGCCTTGCACGTTGGTGCCGCCGCCGCCGAAATCGGACTCGCTGAAGGCGTCCACCACGGCGTCGGACTCGACATAGCGGTAGCCGAAGCTGGCCTGCCAATCACCGAAGGCCTCAAGCGCGGGCTTGCCGACCTGGAAGGCGGTGTACCAGGCGAGGTCGCCGCCTTCATAAACATCGTCCGGGCCGCGGTTGCCGATGGCGGTGGCTTCGTTGACGTCGAAGGCGAGGTTCCTGGTGACCTCGCCGACGAGGGCGAGGGTGACGGGATCGAAGCCATGGTATTCGAGTTTTCCTGTCAGGGTCAGGTTTTCGAACTCGGAGGCAAGGCCGAAGTATTGATACTGATGGAGATTCCCGTAGTCGTTGGCGGAGTCAGGGACGATGTCACGCAGGGCGATGTAGGTATTGCCGCGCTGGGCGAAGCCGGGGCGGGTGGTATCGGTGTTCCCGGCATCGCTCGTACCGAGCGGGATGTAAGGATCGGAGACCCTCCCCTGGACTCCGTCGAAGCTATAGTAGGCGACGCTGAACTTGGTTTTCCAGTCCTCGTCGATTTTCCATTCGATGCCGATCTGGGCTCCGGTGAGCCATTTGTCGGTGCTCGGAAATTTGCTCGGCTGGTTAGAGGCGAAGTTGAAATCGGTGTTATAGACCGGGAAGTAACCGGCGGTGAAGAAGGCGGATGCCCGGTCGTTGATCCGGACCTTGCCGCGCAGGGCGAGTCCGTCGAAACCAATGTCGTTATCCCAGTGGATGTCGGTGGAGAAGAACGGATTGTCGAATCGACCGGCGAGGAGGGTGAGTTCCTGGCCATCACCGGGACCGGCGTCATAACTGAGGAAAGCGCGATCCAGCCAGATGGCGTATTTTGTGAAGTTACCGCCGGCGCCACCCAAGGTCTGGTTCGTGGATGTGGCGGTGTTGCTGTCCCCCGTGGCAATGCGGAGCCCGGCGTTGAAGCCGTCGCCAAGCATCACGTCCGTGCCGAAGCGGGCGCGCAACCGGACGCGCTCACGGTCTTGGTTGACGTTGTATTGGGAAGCGAAGTTGGGGTTGCCCGGCGAGACGTCGTAAGGCAGGCCGCTGTTGATGGCGTTGAAGTTAGGGAAGGCACCGGTGTCGTCGTTTCCGCCCTGGAAATAGTCGCCTTGAAAGCGCAGGCGGATGTCGCCGAAGGGACGGAAGCGCTCGGTCCACTCGGGGTATTTTTTCTCGCTCCATTTCTCCTCGCGGGCGGTGGCCATAAGTTCCTGTTTGATCTGGTCGCGCATGCTGTTTTTGACGACCTCGGGGATGTAGGTGACGCGCATCTCCTCCTCGCCGGGCGCGGGTGGCAGGGCGGCGATGTCGGCTTGCGCGGCGGCCTGTTGTCGGACGGTCTGCGCATCAGCCTCGGCCTGTTGGATCATCTCGGCGGCTTCGGCCTGGCTGAGGATGCCCTTCTGGACGAGGCGGTTGATGAGGTTGATGGTGACGTTCTGCGTGGCCGCGGCGGGTGCCACGGCGGCGGCGGGCTCGGCGGGAAGATCGCCCGGGCGCGGGGCTTCCGCACTGGGATCAAGAACCTCCGCAGACGGAGATGGGGCTTCCGCAGGCGACTCGACCGGGGTGGTCTCGGTGGCGACTTCCTCGGCGTGGAGCAGGCTGGCGGTCCCTAGCAGGGCGGCAATGGCGAATGGACGGGTGGCTGACATGGAAAAATGATTAGATACCGGGCTTGCGGCCCTTGATTTTGAAATCGATGTAGGGTGGCATTCCGGCGGGCGGTGCCTGCGACGTTTGCAGGCCGATGAGGACCTGTTCGATGGCGGCGAGGTTGCTGATGTTGCCTAACGGCTTGATGCGGATGACGCGTCCCTCCTTGTCGATCCACAGGCGGATGCCGTCGTCCATGACGATCTTTTTGGTGGACGGGCTTCTTTCGAGAGCCTGCTTGATGGTGGCGACGAGGATTTTCTTCGCATACCAGTCGATGCGGGCCTGCTTGTTGCCGCCTCCGCCGATGGTGTTGCGGTTGCCGCCGCCATTGCCGGATGCGCCGAGTCCGGCCATGCCGGGGCCGTCGCCCTTGATGCCGGTTCCAAGGACTTCGGCAGGTGGATCGGGATCTGCGGCTTCGGGCGGCGGTTCGACGGGGTCGGGTTCCTGCTCGACGAGTTCCTCCTTCTTGTCTTCGGGAGGCGGCTCGGGTTTCGGCGGCTCGACCTTCGGCGGTGGCGGCGGTGGCGGCGGCGGCGGAAGAGGAGTGACGGTGACGATGTCGTTCTTTCTCGCCACGGTCTTCGTGCTCTTTCCTCCGCCTAGCAGGAAAGAGACGATGCCGCCTAGCAGGACAACGGCGAGCAGGACGCCGATGAAAAACCGGTGCTTGTTCGGCTTGTTCGGCGGTGCCGGGAATGGAGGACGCGGGGACATGGGAAGAGATAGGAGATGGAAGAGAAGAGGCTTCTTCGTTCGATGTTCGATGTTCGATGTTCGATGTTGGACGTTCCTTACTTCGGCTGGGTGGCGAGTCCGATCTGGGTGATGCCGACACGGCCTAACACGTCGAGCACATCCATGACACCCTGATACTGGCTGCCGCGGTCGCCGCGGACGACGACGGGCAACTCGGGAGTGGCGACCTTGAGGGCGGCGAGTTTGGTTTCGAGGTCGGCGAGGGTGACAGGCAGGGTGTTGAGGCGGATCTTGCCCTCGGTGTCGATGGTGATGGCCTGGGTCTTGGGCTGGTCCATCTTCTGGGTGGCCGGCTTGCTGCTGGCGCTGGGCAGGTTCACCTTCACGCCCTGCACCCCGGCAGTGGTCATGATGATGAAGATGAGCAACAGCACGAGGTAGAGGTCCACCATCGGCGTGACATTGATGTCATCGTAGCTTTTGTCGTCGGCGGAGGCCATGGAAGAAGTTGAGAGTGGATGGTTGAGAGTTGAGAGTTGGAAGACTCTCAATGGGCGGAGCCGCCCGTTGGATCGGTCTCGGCGGCGGGTCGGTAGAACTCGGCCATCTTGGCGACGAACTCGTCGATGAAGACCTGCATGAGGGCGAGCGAGTTCTTGATACGGCCGTTCAGGTAGGAGTAGATGAACAGCGCGGGGATGGCGACGACGAGGCCGACGACAGTGGCAAGCAGCGCGGAGGCGATGCCCGGGGCGATGGAGTTGACGTTCACCTCGCCGGACTTGGCGATGATGGCGAAGGTGATCATGACGCCGACGACAGTGCCTAGCAGACCCACGTAAGGGCCGCCGGCGATGCTGATAGTCAGGTAAACGAGGCCGTCCGACAAGCGATGGCTCTCGTGGACGAGGCCGGCATCGAGGCTGGCGCGGATCGCCTGGATGGAGCGGCCGGAGAGGCCTTGGACGCGGTTGTTGTCCTTGTCGAGACGGTGGCGGATCTCCTCGGAGCCGATCTGATAGATGTGGTAGAGCGGGGATTTCTCGATGAGTTCCTGGTCACCGGGATCCACCTGGCCACCCAGGCTGCTGACGCTGGATTTGTCGTCCGGATTGAGCGCGGTGAGGTCGGTGGAGAGGGACTTCCACTGGCTGAGGAAGACCTTGGTGCCCTTCTCGATGGAGTTGAGATAGATGAATTTCTTAACCGCGACGGTCCAACCGACGATGATCATGACGACGCAGACACCGATGGCGATCCAGCCGTCGAACATCATGTTCTTGGCAATGTCGCCGAAGAGCATGACGTGCTCCATCATGCCGCTGTGGGCTTCGACTTCGCCGCCCTCGACCTGGCCTAACGAGAGAAAGCGCTGGGCGGCGTCGGTGGATCCCTGGTTGACGGAGGCAAGCCGGACCCAGCCGGTGGAGCGGGCCGTCTTGGAGATGGAGAGCTCGTCGAGCTCGCCGGTGAAGCCGTTTTCCGAGGCGCCGAGGAAGAGCGGGGTCGTTAGACCGGGGAGAGCGCCGTCGAGGGTGGCGTAGGGCGCGCCGTTGAGGAAGAGTTTCAGCGTCTTGCCATCTGCGACGACAACGAGGTGGCTCCAGGTGCCGGTGGCGACGGGTGCGCCGGGCTGGCTGCGGGCGGTGCCGAGTTGCATGACTGGCATGCCCTGGCCGAGCAGCAAGCGGAAGGAAGCGTTTCCATCGGCGCGGCTGAGGATGACGGCGTCGTCCTGGAGGGCGGCGGGCTTGATCCAGGTGGCGAGCGTCAGTGACTGGCCGGCCTTCCACTCGAGCGTCGGAGAGTTGGGGATGGTAACGGGAGCGCCTATCAGACGCAGGCCGTTACCGATGAGCGATCCCTCGGCGGTGGTCCCGGCGGTTCCGGCATTGTTGCCGTTGGCGGTGGTGTCTGCGGGAGCCTCGCCGCGGCCGGCGAAGTGATAGACGAGGAGGGTGTCGGGATCAAAGGCGTCCGCCGGTTTGACATCGGCGGGCATGGCGGCGTCCGCGTTGCCGAAATAGACGTGGAAGGTCTCCTTGGCGGCGGGATTTACGTCGGGCAATTTGACCCAGACGAAGGCTTCGTTGAGGATGTTGTCATAACTCTCGATTTGGTGCGACAGCACGGTCTTGCCGTCTGCGGCGACGAAACGCAGGTCGCTGCCGTCCTCGCGGGCACCGGCGAACTGGAAGTTTCCATCGAACAGGCGGACGAGAACAGTGGAAGTACCGGGAGCTTCAGTGACGTCCGCGGTGTCCAGCGTGAGCGGTTGGCGCTGGGCCCAGGAGGGATTCCACCAGGCGGATTCCTCCGCGTGGAGGGGACCGGCGAGCAGGAGCGCGAATCCGCCGAGGAACTTGATGTGGGAGCGTTTTGTCATTGGGAGAAATAGCGTGTTAGAAGTCAGCCCAGCCGCGGAAGCTCACGCGGACCTCGCCGGCTTCGGTATCGGGCTGATCGATGAGAGGCACGGCGACATCCACCGAGCCGTTGTAGTGCTTGAAGAGGTTCACCCGGCTGCCGATGCCGAAACTCGCGAGACTGAACTGCGAGTCCTGACCGGGAAGTGCGTCGTAAATGCCAACCATGCCGGCGTCGGAGAACGCATAGAACCGCCACTCGTCGGCTTTACCATCCGCCGGAACACCGGATTTCGCGGTGCCACCGATCAACGAGGGACTGAGGAACTCGATGGTGCCGAAGAAGCCGTTGTCACCGAGCACGGTGGCCTCGAGATAGCCGCGGACGGTGTCGAGACCGCCGCCGGCGAACTGCTCGGTATTGACGAGGGGCTGGCTGGCGAGCTGGCCCTGGATTTTCCCGAAAAGCTGATAGCCACCGTCGAGGTCGCGGGTGTGGGCAAGGTCGGCGCGCAGATAGACATAGCCGCCATCGGCGTTGTAGCGCTTGTTCGCGTATGCTTCCTCGTCGTCGCCGACGCCACGCAGGCCGAAGTTGAGCGAAGCGTTGAGAGC
>JFJP01039656.1_pt1 | contig 12980 bp, 21 predicted proteins | sample 431651 | NCBI WGS metagenome assembly JFJP01 (sample SAMN02602958, study PRJNA72255) | Microbial mat metagenome, whole genome shotgun sequencing project. | biome: fresh water; feature: sink hole; material: water; isolation source: purple microbial (photo- and chemosynthetic) mats found in...
CGAAATAGTCGAAGGAACCCAGTGGGACAGTTGTCGCAGTCGACCTATTGTCAGCCTACTCCGCATAACGCGGTACTTGCCATAAGAACGGTTATGCTGAGCTTTCCATAATCGTTCTTCTGCACCTCAGACCCCAATTTTTACAGGGAAATCAAGCGCCGCTAATTTCCGGCGGCGTTCCGGGGAGGTCGACGTCAACCGAAACCTCTGAATAGGCTGCGCTCGGCCTGTCCTAGCTCAACCACGGCCGGTTACGACACCTAGCAGGCAAAACGCTACACACCGTAGTCAACGCGCGACGTGCAATTTGCGCTCCCCATTATTTTGATAGGTACTTGGTGCGCCAAAACCGATATAGTCTTCATCGTGCTCCAGGCTTTGCTTTCGGACATGAAGAACCAGACGAGTTTGAGGCACAGACCAAACCTTGATTACCGCCAATGTGTTGAAATAGCGCCACCATGAAAGACAAACTCTTCACCAAAAAAAACGATGCTGAGCGTCGCTTGATTCGGTCTCCGGTTTTTCTCAATGCCGCCGAAAGCGCGACGATAAAGCATGCTGCTGAGGCCCGGCATCTCCCAGTTTCCGAATACTTTCGCCGAACTGCGTTGGGTAAGCGCACCGATGTGCACTATGAGATGGAAATTGTTCTACAACTCGGCAAGATTGTTCAGACAATCCGTGACCTGCACGCCGATCTGGTTGAACGCGGAATTGAACCCACGGCGGAAGAGCTCCGCCCCGTAATCGATGAAGCGATCGCGGCGATGTTGCGGATAGAAAAGTAGGGGTTTTGCGCGGTCTCGACGTAGAGGTGCCCCTGCCAAGCTTGCTTCGGCCCCCTCCTCCCTGTAATGCAAGCCGAACATGGGGGCTAAGCCCAAACCGCCGAATATTCCGTCGGTAAGCGTCATGAGCAATGTTTTCGGTTGCTTGAGCTTTCCAACACTGTTCACCACTTTTCTGGCCAATTGCCTCTGGTGTCGCGAAATACATGGTTTTCGACGATCGTTGAAGATTGATTTTGTGTAATCGTACGATTACAATCAGCCCATGACCTATACGGTAAAACGTCTCGATGAGTTCTCCGACTGGCTCAAGGGCTTGAAGGACGGACTGACACGGCAGCGTCTCATCAAGCGGTTGCGGAAAGCACAACTTGGCAACTTGGGCGATATTGAGCCGGTAGGCGAAGGGGTGTTTGAGATGCGCGAACATTTCGGACCCGGCTGGCGCATGTACTACATTCAGCGCGGCGAGGTGTTGATTGTGATGCTCGGTGGCGGCGACAAATCCACTCAACAGGCCGACATTCGCCGAGCGGCGGCGCTGGCGAAATCCTTGGAGGATTGACTATGGCAAAGAGAATCAAGAGTTCTGAACTTCCCGAATTCGATGCCGCCGAATATCTGAACAACGAAGAGGATATTGCGGCGTATCTGACGACTGTTCTTGAAGAGAACGATCCGGCGCTGCTAGCCTCCGCCCTTGGAGACATTGCCCGTGCTCGTGGAATGTCTCTGGTCGCAAAAGAGGCCGGTATTGCACGAGAAGCCTTGTACAAAGCGCTGCGGCCCGGCAGCGAACCCCGCTTTGAGACAATTAGCCGTGTTTGCGCTGCTTTGGGCGTGCGCTTGGTGGCACAGCCGATGCATTCGGCGCACTGACGCAATTCTCGGGGTTTTAGGCGTGCCCCTCCAATGGAATCGATGGCTTATGGTGCGGGCGCCTATCATCGTGATGCGCCAACGGGATGCCCGCCGACCGCCACGGATTTGACCCATCCTCCTTCTGTCGCCCAACCAGCCAACCGTCCCAATGATCCCAAAAATACCCAATCAGCGACAGCAAGCCGTCCGCGTCGGCAAGCCATTCAACGAGCTGCTGGCCTATATCGAAGAGAATGAAGAGCGACTACTTCAGCCGTCACCAGGCGTCGACCTCGAGTTTTCTGATCTGCTAGACTACACGACGAACCCCACCGACAAGCTCACCAACGTCAGCAAATGCCTCGCCCTCCGCACGCACGGGGTAGCAAGCCTCCGCACGGCCGCCCTGGAAATGAACGCCGTTTCCGTACAAAACCATCGTTGCCAAGATCCGGTCTACCACTTTCTTTTAAGCTGGCCCGAACACGAACACCCCCCGTCTGCCGCCATCTTTGACGCCGCGGAACACGCCGTCAACGCCCTTGGTCTTGGCGAACACCAATATGTCATCGCTATCCACGGCAACACCGACAACCGCCACTGCCACATCGCCATCAACCGCATTCACCCCGTCACCTACAAATCGCACAACATCGAATGGGCCAAGAAGACGCTCCATTACGCTGCGCGTGAAAGTGAAATCAAGCACGGCTGGACCCACGATAACGGCATTTACCTTGTCGAGACCGACCGTCACGGCCACAAAAGCATCATCCTCAACCCGGACCGTGGCGCAGGCAGGCACCTGCCCCACGCCAACCCGGAAGACCGCGAATCGTCGCTGCCCATCTGGCACGACCCAGATAGTCTCGAAAGTTGGCTAAAGCACATTGTCAGTCGCTCCCTCAAACGTACGCTTCCGAAACTACAAAACTGGCACGGCCTGCATGCTTTCCTCGACCAACACGGCATCCTCCTGACCGATACGGGGGGCGGCGGAATGCGGCTAACAATCACCTCTCAAGATACCGGCGAAATCCTGGACTTCCCCGCGAGCAAAGGTCTTCGTCTCCTTAAGCGTTCCGACCTCGAAAAGCGCTGGGGACCGTTCACCCCCAGCATCGACACACCATGCATCGTTCCCGACTTTGGCGACCTTAGCCAGCAAGAACTGGCCCGCAGAGCCCAAATTTTACTCAACAGAACCCTCGATCCCCGAACCGCTCATGACAGCATCCTTCACCTTGCAGAACATCGCGCAAAAATAGCGACCGAGCGCCAAAGAGGCCCACAAGAGCGGCCCACTGGCTACATGAGTGGTCAACGTGGAAACCGCGAAGAGTTGCCGGTGGATACGTCACCAAATCTCCTGGGCGATTCACGACCCGGGTCAGATCACGACAGGCAACCGAACGGCCCTGACGAAAACGGCAGCCAGTCGCTACGCACTCCCCACCGCAGCGAGGCCCAACGCCAACGGCGTGACGAAGAGTGCGCCGCTGCCCGCGCCGACCTACGTCAGCGCTATCACCAATACAAATCGCTGATCGGACAAAGCGATCCTCAGCACACCGCGACCCTGAAAGCCTTGCAAACCGAGCGCCGCACAGCGCGAGCGGCCCTAAGCAAAGAAAGCAACGCCGCCAAGCTTTCCGCGCGCAAATCTTTTCCTAACGAGATATCCGCCATCCTGAAAAGCATCGTTGCCATTGATGCGGAAACCGAGCGCCGCACGCGTCAGATCAATGAGCGTTACCAGCAGAAGGTCACTGAGCTACGTGCCAAGCGCCCGCCGCCGGCTGTCTGGCGTGAATGGCTGTTCGAACAATCCAAGCTCGGCGATCAAGCCGCTATCTCCGCCCTGCGTGGGATCGTCTACCAGGCCCAGCGCGACACCAAGAGAGTTGCCCCTGCCACCCCGGACGACCTCGACGAAGAGCGCGCCACCCGCGATGCTGAGTATCGCGAGAAGCAGCACCAGAAAGTCCTCGCTCGCCTGCTCGACGAAGAAAGAAGTGAAACCGCCATCCGCTCCGCGCGCATCAACGCCATGCGCCCCCACGAACTCGACGCGCTGCTGATTCGTTACGCCGGTCTCCAATGGCGAGTCACCGGTAACGGCAACATCGAATACAGCGATGCGATCGGTACCCACCTATTCACGGATCGTGGCAACCGTCTTACCTTCGACCGGCAACGCGTCAGCGATCAGGAAATCAAGCTCGCCCTGCTCCATGCCCAGCAAAAGTTCGGCAAACAAATCACCCTGACGGGCGATGATCCCATCTTTTCTGCCCGCATGGCTCGCCTGGCTGACGATATGGGCTTCACCGTCCTGAACACGGCCCTGCAAACGGTCATTGCCGAGCACCGGGTACAACGCCAATCACCGCAACGCCGGCCCCATCACGTGCCCACCGTACCCGCCGTGGACATGCCTTTTTCTTCCGCGGTGACCGAGGCGTCACCGCAGCCGCAGGCTCTGCCCGACGTCGCGCCTGTCTCTGCCCCGGAAGTCCGTGTCGACGATAGTCTGCGCTCCAAAGTCTCGACCATCGAGTCTCGCACGACCGTCATCCAGCCCAACCTGGCGGGGAGCTACCCAGGCTATGAGACCGCTGAGCAATGGCTTTCCAACCATCCAAAGTGGACCGAACGCAAGGACGCCCCGCTTAAAAGTTCGGGAAGTGTTCTTTATGTTGAGCCGGGTGGGCGATGGATACAGAAACTCGGCAGAGGTGGAACCGTAGCGATTCGCCAACCGGTCGATGGGCAGGTCCACATTGGTGATGTGGTCGAAATCGACAAAAGTGGCAAGACTAAAACAATTCCCCACGGTGTCGGTAAGGGCCGTGGCGATTGACGTCCTGCCGCTCTGGCCGCAACCAGCAGGCGAGCTTAATACGGTGTTCGCCGACACGCTATTTGCAAATGAGCTTGCATTCGACGGCCCATGCTTGCGTTCGATGGTGGCGTGCTCACAATAAATGCAAATGAATGAAATCGTCTCGATAGGGTCTAGCTGCTCAGGCAGAAGTGTCTCAAAAATGAAATTCGCACCCTATTGAAACCCGCAAACTGTCTTAACTCCTGCGGTACGTTTGGGTTTACCTCAGTCGGACACTGATTAAAGAGGTGTAAGTCCAAACCGCCGAAAACCCCAACAAAGAGCCATTGAACGGAATAAACGAGTTGTGTAGCCATGGCAGTGGTCAGCGTTCACGGCCACTGCTGGGCAGCGTGCAGCACGCGCAGGATGGCGACGTCGGTTTTGCTCTCACGGTAGATCACGACATGGTTGGGCCGGATGACCAGTTCTCGCGTGCCCTTCAGCCGACCCGGCTTGTAGAGTTTGGGGTGATCGATCAAGGCGTTGGTCTTGGCCTCGATGTCTTCGTCCAGTTCAAGCGCGGCGACGGGGTTGTCCTGGGCGATGTACTCCATGATAGAGGCGCGATCTTCGTACGCCAATGGTCGCCACACCAGGCGAATCATTTAGTGCCGGCACGCCGACGCAGCACGGCACGGCGCTCGGCGAACTCGACCACGACCTGTTCGTGCGGAATGCTCGGGCGCGGATCATCGATGGACGCCTGCACCTGGGCGCGGAACCACTTATCGTAGGCAGCGGCGGCATGCGCCTGTTTCATGCGCTGCGAGGCATCGGCCCGCGTCGAGCGGGTCACGTCCACCTCGCTGTGGTTGCTGGCATCGAGCAGATCCACTCGAGCGATATGTAAGTCTTTGCGCAGGTAGGCCATGCAGGTGTCCAGGCTGCGCCACAGGCGCGGCGTGTCGCGGCGCTGCGAGCCGAGGGCTTTTTCCGTCAGGCCGAGCTTGAGCATCACCGACCAGCCGCCCGGTACGCCGATGATGGAGGCACCCCGGATGGCGCTGGCTTCGACCAGACGCCGGGCCATCGCGGTGTCAATCGTTTGTGCACTCATGAAATACCTCGCGTTGGTGACAAATAATCTATAGACGATGGTACGACATTACTAAATGATTATGCAACACAGCAGTAAGTGAAGCGCCCGCCGATTTTCCATAAGACCTGATAGGCGATGTCGGGCATATCCCTTGCAAGTGAAGACCAAGGGTGATAAATCGGGTGCGCGTTGACGTGCCATAACCGGTTATGGTAAAATGACCGCATACGATTCCGAAAGTGTGTGATGACGCAACGTTATGTGACCGAGGGCGACAAAGCCGGGCTTAAACGCCGGATGGAGGACTACCGGACACGTCTGAAAGAGACGGGCATCAGCGCCCGGCAATTGTTGCTCACGGACGCGGAAACCGCCAGGGTGCGGGCCATTGTGGCGCTCTGGCGCACTGGCAAAGCCAATTTGGCAGATGAGTTGAAAACGGCGGCGATGGCCTTAAAGCCGGAGACCGTCAAAGCCACCGTAGTGCGGGAGTGATGAAATGATCAGCAGTAAAGACTTGTTCGCGGCCCAGCGCCTCACGCCACCCGACGAAACCGAGAAAGACTTGTGGCAGGAATTTCACGATACTGAAAGTGGGGAAGTGTCTTGGGTGCCACGGCTATTGTATGAAGCCTACGACCGGCAACAGATGGGACGGCGCGGCCTAGTCAGCATTTTCGGCGAGTGGACGCCAACGGCGGAAGATAAGCTCGGGGAAAAACCGTGAGACAAGAACTGATCGACACGCTGTACCAACGCTATCCACAAATCTTCACCGAATATACCCAGCCAGACGCGGAAAAAAATGGATACAAAATCTGGTGTAAGGATGGCTGGTTCGATCTGATCAATACGCTCTGCGAACAGCTCCAGTATTGGACGGATGCGCGCAGCGCTCCGCAGTACGTCGTACTCGATGTGAAGGAAAAAATGGGCGCGCTACGGTTTTCGGGTCGTTACAAAAGCGCTGAGCAAATCGGCTCGCTCAAAATGGCCTACGCCCTATCGGCGCGACTCTGCGAAGCGTGTGGGGCTCCAGGGCGTCCCGTTATCGATGGGTGCACGATCATGACGCGATGCGAGCAGCACACGCCAGAGGGCTCCATCTTGATCGCCGAAAACGAACGTCGGAAGTACACGATATGTTGATTTTCCTTGACACCGAATTTACCGGACTTGACCACCCCTGGCCACGATTAATCAGCATCGGCCTGATCGACGAGTCTGGCCAGGAGTTTTATGCCGAGTTGCCGCCTGCAAGCTACCTGCCGAAAGTGACGCTGTGGGTGCAGGAGATCGTCCTGCCGTTGCTGGATGGCGCGGGTGCCGTCCAGCAGGGCCAGGATCTATCCGAACGTCTGGCAAACTGGATCAATGATCGCGGACCGTCGCAAATCGTCACGGATGCACCAAATTACGATTTCCAATTCCTTGAGGCGTTGTTGTCATCGTGGCCACCGCACCTTGACCGCAAGCCGATACTTCCGCAATTCGACGCCGAAACAGGAGAGCGATTCAACAACGCCGTCGAAACAGCCTACACGCAAGGCCTACGCCGGCACCATGCACTTGACGACGCCAAGGCCAATCGACTCGCGTGGATTGCAGTGCAGGAAAACTAAAATCATGCTGATTTTCTTCGATACCGAATTCACTGATCTCGGCGTTGATCCCCGGTTGATTTCTATTGGACTGGTTTCCGAGGACGGTGAACGAACGTTCTATGCGGAATTGTGCGATACCTACCGGCTGTCGGATGTGGGCGAGTTCGCCCGGTTGGCCGTGCTGCCAAAACTGGAAGGCGGCGACGCGCTCATGACCCTGCACGAGCTGGGCGAACGTCTGGTGGACTGGCTGCAGGCCTTCGGGGAGCCGGTGACGCTGGCGACGGATTCGCTCGCGTGGGATTGGCCGTGGGTGCATGAGATTTTCGGTGAACTTGGGATCTGGCCGGATAACCTCGTCCCTAAACCTCTGCTCTTAACAATGAATTATTTGATCGACTACGACCGCTTCGTAGACGCTGTGGAAATAGCGTTCCGTAGCCTGCGCCGGCATCATTCTCTCGATGATGCGAAGGCGAACCGGCTGGGCTGGATCGCGGCGGGTGGGGATACCGACCGGGAAGCGCGGATGGTTGAGCACGTGACTTTTGTGGAAACCGCGTTCACAGCGGAACAAGTGGACGCGGCGATCCGGGCCGATTTGCAATTGGCAGCGACGCCCGTCGTGAACGAGATAGACGAATGGACGCAGCGAACAATGAAAAACATGAAGCGCATGGCCGTGGACGAGGAATACCGAAAATCGATTGCGAAAGACCTGTCTTGAGATCGCCATGAAAATTGCCCTGTACTCTGATCTGCACCGTGAGCTTGCCGCGTGGGAGTCCCAGCTTTGGGAGCCGCCGATCCTTGATGTCGACGTGGTGGTACTCGCTGGCGACATCGGCAGTCATACGCGCGGCCTTTTGTGGGCGACATCGACGTTTGACCAGCCGGTCGTCTATGTGGCCGGGAACCACGAATATTACGACGCACACCTGGGCATGCTGGACGAAATGCAAAAGCCCGCGTGGGAGCAGGCCGGCGTGCACTTCCTGGAGCGGCGCACGTACGAGCTGGACGGGGTGCGTTTTCTCGGTTGCACACTGTGGAGTGGGTTTGATCTACACGGCGCAGACAAGGCTGATGCCTATATGACCATCGCGAGATGCGACATCAACGATTATTGGATGATTGGTGCGAAGGGCGGCAAGCGCTTGCAGCCACGCGACACGCAGAAGCTGCACCGAACCGCCGTGCGTTGGCTGGATGAAGAATTGTCCAAGCCGTTCGACGGCAAAACCGTGGTGGTAACGCACTTCGCTCCGCATCGCAATTGTGTAGCGCCACAGCACGAGGACAGCACCGTATCCCCGTATTTTGTCACCGATCTGTCGCGGCTGATGGAAAAGCACCGGATTGATGTCTGGTGCCATGGCCACACGCACACAAATACCGATTTCATCGCGGAGGGCGGTTGCCGTGTGGTGTCAAACCAATTGGGGTATCACAGGGAACGGACGCAGATCGAGACCGGGTTTCGGAACGAATTGGTGATTGAGCTATGACCATTTCCACGAAAGCCATCCTCTTTGTTTGTTCACAGGGCCGCATCCGCTCGCGGACCGCTGAGGTACTGGCCGTTCGCGCCGGCATGGATGCCCGGAGCTGCGGAACGGACGCTGATGCGATGGTGCCGATCAACGACCACCTGATCCGTGAAGCAGACATCATCGTGTGCATGGAAGAGCACCATGCGGCCACGGTGCGCGAGTTCATGCATGCGGAAGGCAAGAGTATTCACGTTCTTGGGATTGAGGACATCTACGAACCGTTCGCGCCACGCCTGGTGGCCGTTCTGATCGAGAAGATTGGCGCACTGTCTCTTGACGTGTCGCGAGCGATGGCGAGGGAAGCGAAATGATTCTCTTCCTCGACTTCGATGGCGTGCTGCATGGCCTGGGGCAACAGGTATTCGAGCATTTACCTCGGTTCGAGGCAATCTTGCGCGAGTTTCCGCACATCGAGGTGGTGATTTCCAGCTCCTGGCGCGAAAAGTTTTCGTTGGAAGAGATGCGGGAATTTTTTAGTGAGGACGTGCAACCGAGACTCGTTGGCACGACGCCGGTCATCACAGCCAAGTGGCCTCCGTATCCGCGCCATGTCCGGCATCAGGAGATCCAGGAATTCATCGTGAGCCGTGGGTTCGAGACTCGCCCGTGGCTTGCCCTTGATGATGACATGACCTTGTTCCCGGCAGATTGCCCGTCACTGATCCTGTGTGAGCCGGTTACAGGTTTTGACGATGAGATGGCCGATGTTCTGCGTGCCCGACTGAATGACTCGATGGGGCTGGATCGACGGGTGATGGCGTATCAGGTTGCCGGCGAGGTGTCCGTGTTACTGCATACCGGCGAAATGCTCATCGATAGCGATCCGGAGGCTCTGGCAGCAATGTTATTCGAACGCGGGTTCCGAAGCTGCGATGTGCATAACGGGCAAGAGAGGAATCGCGCTCAAGGCGCGGGGCTGATCGTCTCGCTTAAACGAACACTGCGGCAGCTGGCGGAGGTGTCAGAATGATCCTGTTTCTCGACTTCGACGGCGTACTGCACCCAGACGAGGCTTATCTGATCCACGGCAGGCCAGTCCTACGGGCCGAAGGTGAATTGTTCATGTGGGCTCCGCTCCTGGCCGATTTTCCCCAGGTACGACTTGTTCTGAGTACCTCCTGGGCGCGTGATTTACGCTTTACCCGTGCCCGTGACTGGCTCCCGGAGGCGCTTCGCGCTCGCGTCATTGGCGCAACCTGGCACAGCGGCATGGCGCAGAACATGGAGGGGTTTAGCCATCTACGGCTGACCTGGTGGGACAGTGCCACTCGATATCAGCAGATTCGGCGCTATGTGGATCGGGCGAATCTGGCCGATTGGGTTGCCATCGATGACCAGCCGGAAGGCTGGGCGGAGGCCGATAGCGATCACCTTGTTCAGACAGATGGGGGTATTGGACTGTCCGACCCGGCTGTTCTTGAAGAACTAGTAGCTCGGTTGAGGGTAACGGAACAAGCGAAAACCGCGATCCAGCCCGGGAAAAAACGCTATCGGTTTTCTGAGATTCCTCTCGGTCCGATTGAACTGGATAAGGAAATGCGAGCGTGGGAAAACATGACGCCGATTGGAAAGGAGATTTTATGAGTCTGGATTCTACCTATCGCGTGCAGGATGGTTGTGCGAATTGCCGACACGTCTTTGTTCGCGAGGAGCACGACCACGGCGACGAACTGTATTGCAAATTTGGAGCACCGGAGCGTCCTCCATGCATGTCTCGCTTCATGGACGAGAGCATTTCTGTGACTGAAATATTTTCAGGCAAACTCGAAGAAGGGTATGAAAAATGGGATGCATGGAAAGAAATTCGAAGCGTCGTGCCGCAGGGAATTTGTGCTGAGTGGTCGCTAAAATCCGATCCGTAAATCGGTAGGAAGAAGAACCATGAACAACGTTATGACAATTGGTGAACATCAGGCAGCAATTACCTTCGATCTAGAAATTTCAATGTTTCGCGGCGAGTTCGTGGAACTGAATGGCGGAGCCGACTTTTACTCGCCCGATGTTGAAGGGTTGCGGCGTGAAGGAGAAACGTCATTACGTGTGCCTTTGGAAGCGTGCAGTCAGCGCGGGCTTGATCCACATAAAATCGAGGTGACTGAGTGAGCAGGGGAAAATTGCCGACATCCTTGGTGGCTGCGCACCTGGAAATTGAACGGTTGCGCTCCGCGTGCGCCGAAGCGTATCAAGTAATGGGAGTCGCGTTACTTGGTGACGCACGTTGCTGGACGGACGAAGACGCAGAACGAGCATTGGATAACATCGTGGCCGCAGCCATTGGCGAGACTTGTCCTCACCAGAATCTCCTTCCGTGGCCGAGGAATTCGCCAATGCGATCTGATCCAGTTCAAAATTCTGGCAAGCAACAAACATGAACTCCATCCTGTTTGTCGATTTCGACGGTGTTTTCCACGCGATGGACTCCCGCGATTTCGAGTATTGCGGCAATGCGCTGGTCGTGTCGGACAATCCCGATTTGTTTCAGTGGGCACCGTTGCTGTGGATGATCATCGAAAAGCATCCAGTGGATCTCGTTGTGCATTCGTCCTGGCGGCATCTGTACTCGGCAGAAGAACTGATTGCCCGGTTTCCTGCGACGATGCAGCCGCGCATTGTGGGCGTCACGGAAGGTCGCGAGCGGCACCAGAGCATCCTTAACTACGTCTGCATGAACGGCGTTCAGCGCTTTGCCGTACTGGATGATTCGCCGGAAGCGTTCCCGGATAACTGGCCCAATCTGATTTTGTGCGACTCGCAGCGAGGTATTAACGATGCCGGCGTGCTGGCTAAAATTCGGCAGTTTGTTGCGGAGTGCGGCAGTCGATAGACGCGTTTGGCAAGCACTAAAACGAAAAGCCTTGTAGCCTCATTCCGCTGGACTCTTACTGTCCCTGGAGAGCACTGCAAGGCATCTCGAAAAAACGGCTTACTTCTATCACTAACCTTAAAGGTGAAAGCTTGATTGGGGTGGTTCAGAAAGCACATAACCTAACACTACTCGTCATCCTGTGCCTGCGAGCATAGCGTTAAGTTAAGTATGCGGGTTGCGCCGCTTGGCGTCAATCGGCGCGACCCTTGCCGACTCCTTTGGGAATAATTTTGGCCTTTCCATTCTTGTCGATTGCGATCTCATCGCCAACGTGGACAACAACATCAACATCGGGGTGACGGATAGCCGCAAATTGGCCGAGGTTTTGTACCCAGCGTCCATCCTCCGCGACAAAAAGCACGTTTCCGATACTTGGAGTTGGGGCATCCTTGCGCTCGGCCAAATTTGGATGATCGATAAGCCATTGCTCAATCCATTGTTGGCCCATTGGGAGTGAAGCTGAGATTTCACGACATATAAACATTCGTTGATACACTGGAAGCAGCAGGCCATCTTTTCATGCTCATTTTCACACCATTGATGCCTTATAGAGAAGCAAACAAGCAAACAAGCAAAATTCAGAGGTGGTGATACACCAACAATTCCGCTTTACAGATTCCGCAACACGGAACACAATAGCGCATGATCCACTCGTTCAACTGTCTCGATACCGAGGCGCTTTTTAATAGCCAGGTTGTGGCCCGGTTCCGGAACATCGAGCGCGTGGCCCGACGTAAGTTACTGCAACTGCACGCGGCTACCGTGTTGGCCAGCTTGAGAGTTCCCCCAGGGAACCAACTCGAAGCCCTCAAAGGCGACCGCAAAGGGCAGCACAGTATCCGCGTCAACGATCAATGGCGCGTGTGCTTTGTTTGGAGAGAAGATGGCGCGCACCAAGTCGAAATTGTGGACTACCACTAGGAGCTGAGAACATGGCTGAACTACTTGACGAAATTCACCCCGGCGAAATTTTGCTTGAGGACTTTATGAAGCCGATGGGTATCTCGGCCCGTCAGCTCGCGGCCGATATCGACGTATCGCCCAGCCGTATCAGTGAGCTGGTGCATGGCGTTCGCCCCGTCACGGCCGATACTGCGCTGCGCTTGGGACTGTTTTTCGGAATGGAACCTCGCTTCTGGCTAAACCTACAAACTGAATACGACATGCGGATCGCTGCGCGCACCCTTCAAGAAAAGATTACGCCTCGAATTCGGGTTTTTCATCGAGCCGCAGCCTAAGACCTCACTTCAACCCGCTGAAGTCAGTCCGAAAGGGACCGGTTTCGGTCTAAGCTCCTACAGCCTTTTTTCTGCGGCTTTGTAAACGGTACTTCTTTCACGTTTTCCGATGGCTACAACGACAACGAGCAGTTGCCT
>JFJP01012438.1_pt1 | contig 12979 bp, 12 predicted proteins | sample 431651 | NCBI WGS metagenome assembly JFJP01 (sample SAMN02602958, study PRJNA72255) | Microbial mat metagenome, whole genome shotgun sequencing project. | biome: fresh water; feature: sink hole; material: water; isolation source: purple microbial (photo- and chemosynthetic) mats found in...
TAAGATAACCTGAAGAATTTACCCAGTTTGGTTTCTAATCCCCTCCTCATTTTGTGACATATATCACCTGAAAACTTGAGAGATTTAACTATTCTTTAATCTTTTTCTGAGTTAAAATGAAATTCTAACGCAACTTAGATAAATTTACCTAAATTGTCGTAAAAAATTCAGGAGGTGTGTTTTTAAATAGACAAATAATGAATATAAAGACAGTGAAACATAATCATTAATAAGGAGAATGTAGCAAATGACACTCAAAAAATTACTAGTACTGGTTGGTTTGCTGATCGTAACCGCTGTTGTATTAGCCGCTTGCGGTGGCGCAGCCACGACCGAAGTTCCCGTTGCTGTGGCAACTGAAGCCCCAGCCACACAAGCCCCTACAGCAGTCCCTACTGTAGACCCCGCTGAAGCGATTAAGCCCATTTTCGCTGCTTCGGGTCATGCGGATTCTGCGGCTGAATCCTTCGTCCACTGGGACGGAGAAGACCCGGCTGAAATCCCGACCAATTGTGCGAAATGCCACAGCGAATCCGGCTTTGTCGATTTCGTTACTGATGGCAAAGTAGACGCCGCTGTCGCAGCTCCTGGGCAGGCTTTTACCTGCGCCATGTGCCACAATGATGCGGCGGAAGCAATGACCTCAGTCACATTCCCCTCTGGCGTAGTCATCGAGAACCTTGGCGCCGAGGCTCGTTGTATGACCTGCCACCAGGGACGCGAATCCAAAGTAAGTTTGGATAAGAAACTTGCGGGCTTTGGAGAGAACCTCGACCCCGATGCCGTGCCTGCTCCCTATAAAGATGACGCAGGCAAAGATGTTGTACTTAGCTTTAGTAATGTCCATTACTTTGCAGCCGGCGGTATGCTCTACGGCTCACAGGTTCAGATGGGCTACCAATACGAAGGCAAGACTTACGACGCCAAGCATCAGCACGTTGAAGGCTTCGATACTTGTATCGGCTGCCACGACTCACACAGCCTCGAAGTCAAAGTTGAAACCTGCACCGAATGTCATGTTGATGCCGTCACGGTGGAAGACCTCAGGAATATTCGTGAACCCTCGTCTGCCGAGGACTATGATGGCGATGGCGATAAAACTGAAGGCGTTGCCTTTGAAATTGCAGGCTTGCAGGAAACTTTATTAACCTCAATGCAAGCCTATGCCCTCGAAGTTGCTGGCGCTGAAATCAAGTACGATGGCGCCGCCTATCCATACTTTATGGGCGCCGACGATAAAAACTACCCCAACTGGACACCCCGCTTATTGAAAGCTGCCTATAACTATCAGGTTTCAATCAAAGACCCCGGCGCTTTTGCTCACGGCGGCAAGTACGTTATCGAACTGTTGGTTGACTCCATCGAAGATATCAACTCCAGCGAAAAACTGACGACCAAGTTTGATGCCGCTGTATTGACCCGCAATGATGCCGGACACTTTGACGGTTCCGCCGAAGCCTGGCGCCATTGGGATGGTGAAGAAGAAGCCCCCTTTGTTGTTCCTGTAGCTTGCGCCAAGTGCCATACCGGCACAGGATTGCCCATGGTACTCGCAGGCGAGACAATGCCCGAAGAGGGTCTGAGTGCTGGTAACGGTTTGATGTGTACCACCTGTCACGATGGCGCCAATTGGCCCGCCCGCTATGCCATCGCAGATGTGACCATGCCTTCCGGCAAGGCTGTCTCTTTTGGCGACGGCGATGATTCCAATCTGTGCTTGCAGTGCCACCAGGGACGTGAATCGAAGGCGAGTGTCGACAAGACTATTGCCGGATTCAACCCAACCGACATGGATGCTGTTCCCGCGCCATACAAGAACGACGCAGGCACTGATGTCAAACTCGGCTTTAAGAACATCCACTACTTCCCCGCTGGTGTGACTATTTTTGGCACCGAAGCACAAGGCGCTTATGAGTTCGATGGCAAGACATACCTCGGTATGAGCGCTCATCCTGTCACAAAATGCGCTGACTGTCATGAAGTTCACGCGCTGGAAATTGATGTGGTTGAGAAGTGCGCCACCTGTCACACCGACGCTACCGATATGGTTTCCATCCGCATGACGGCTGAAGACTACGACGGCGACGGCGATATGACCGAAAGCGTCGCCGCTGAACTCGACGGACTGCGCGAAGCCCTCTTCACCCAAATCGTCGCCTACACCAAAGCCAAGGGCATCGACGGCATCACCTACAACGCCGCTGCCTACCCCTACTGGTTCGCGGACAAGGACGGCGACGGAAAACCTGATAAGAATGACACAGGCGGCAGCATTGGCTACTCCACATGGACGCCAAACCTGCTGAAGGCTGCCTTCAACTATCAGTACGCCACCAAAGACCCCGGCGCGTACGTCCACAACCCCAAGTACGTCTCCCAGGTTTTGATCGACTCCATCGAAATTATGGGTGGCGATGTGACCAAGTTCGTCCGCCCCGAGTAATTTCCCCGCAAGAAAAAGCGGCAGGCTGAAAAGCCTGCCGCTTTTTTCATGATAAACTGAATCGAAACATTCTTTTTGCTTTGGAGTTTTCATGACACTATCCTTCCAATTTGGCACAGTTGGTTCGCCATCTGGCACGCCCAAAAAACCAGGCGGATCCGTTGGCGCGATTGAATTCAGCAAATCCATCGGGTTGAATACGCTGGAACTTGGGTGGGTGCAGTCGGTGCGGGTGACCGAGGCAACCTGCGCCTTGATCAAATCTACGAGCGAAGAACAAGGCGTGGCTTTGAGTGTCCACGCGCCATATTTCATCAACTTAAATGCAACAGATGAAGAGTGGACCAAATCACGTAAACGATTAATGGATGCCGCGCATTATGGCTATCTGGCGGGCGCAACGGATATTATCTTTCACCCGGGCTCGTATTTTATGAATGATCCTCTTGAAGTGTTAAAGACCGCCATTCCGCGCTTGCAAGGCTGTGTGGATGAGTTAAAAAGAAATGGCGACCAGGTCACGCTTCGCCCCGAGACGATGGGCAAATCGGCGATGCTTGGCTCATTTGAAGATGCCGTGGCAATGAGCAAGGCAATGGATAGGGTACAGCCCTGCCTTGACTTCGCCCATTTACACGCCCGCCCTGGCGACGGCACAATGAATACCTACGATGAATGGTCGCGACTACTGGAAATTTATAGCCGTGAACTGGGTGAAAAATCCCTAAAACATTTGCACATCCACCTCTCAGGCATTGAGTATGGCGCCAAAGGCGAAAAGAATCACCTCCCGCTCGCCGAAGCAGATTTGGACATAAAAGCCCTGTTCAAAGCCTTGAGTGGATTCGGCTGCGGAGGGCGCATCCTGTGCGAAAGCCCCATTATGGAAGAAGATGCGCTGACGATGAAAAAGACCTGGATGAAGGTCAGCGGGCAAAAAGTATAGGTGAGTTCACTGCAAAAAGGTCTTCAAACACAAAGGACACGAAGGTTAATAGATGAAAGGCTTTTACTTAGCGACCTTCGTGTTTAATTGGTTTTTGCAGTAGAGTCATAGGTTTAATTATGTAGAAAACAAAAGGGCGCGGACTAAAATGTCTGTGCCCTTTTGCTTTTCAATCTTTACTTCTCACTTCTTCGGTTTGTACTCAAACCTGTGACCGTGAATTTCCACATACGGCTGCCAATGTTTGTAGCTGATGGCTCGAATTCTTCGTCTAATTTCGTCTTCGCTCATATCTGCTGTGATTCTGAACAACTCATCGAATTGCTTGCGCGAAAACGGCGGACGTGTCCAGGTCTCGGCGGATGTGGGGAGTTCCTTTCCTTCCGCCATAATCTGCGCCATCTCAAAAAACAGCGCCATTTGGTTTTCGTATGTCCGCTTTAGAATTTCCTCCACGCCATCTTCAGGGTAGACGGGGAAACGCCTGACCTTGATGATTCTGCCTGTGTCTACTTTGCCCGCCATGTGATGACAGGTCACGCCGTATTCCTTTGCATCTTCGTACAGGGCAAAATTATTACAGCCAATGCCAGGGTATTCCGGTGATGCAGGGTGAAAATTGACGGCAGATATTTTTGCCCGATTTAATAATTCTTGTGGCACCACCCAGCGCGAAAGATACGAGATGATGTAATCGCCTGCCCACTTGCGAATGTCTTCCGGCAGCGGGTCGCCCCACCTGCCAAGACAATAGGTCACATGCGAAAAATGTTTCTGGCAATATTCCAGCGCGCGGGCGCAGTCGGGGTCATCAGCTTTGCCGAGGAAGAGGAGCGGTGAGTTTGATTGAGACATAATATTCATTATAAAATTAATATGCGAATTGCAGGTCAGATTTACGGCATTTCAGAGGGCGCATTTTCCATCTGCTTGCGCGTGTTTACTGACTTCATAATTGGGCAACCAGCCCAAAGTCAGATGGGAGAAGCGAGTACATGTGTGCGTCGCAGACTTTCGTCCCCACCACCATTCTGTTGCGCAGAACCCCCTCGTAGTGCGCGCCGATCTTTTCTGCCACGCGCCTGCTGGGTTCATTCCCAACTGCAATGACAATTTCTGCGCGAATTAAATTCGCCTTTTCAAATGCGAACCGTGCCGCCAGTTGTGCCGCGCGCCCGGCGACTCCCTCCCTGTGTCGCGAAGTGCGAACCCAATAGCCGAGGTTACAAAAGTGATATACCGGATGGATGTGACTCAGACTACAGCCCCCAATAACCGCCCCTGTTTGTGAATCGGTGATGGCAAACGCGTACAACGATCCGCTCGACCAATGGGCGCGAGTCAGCGTGACAAAATTAAGCGCCACATCAATTGTGTATTTTTCGTTTGCCCACGCCATCCAAGGGGCAAGTTCGGGAATCGATTCGCGCACCGCACCCAGTAAATTATTTTCGTCGCCAAATTCGAAGGGGCGCAGGGTGACAACATCGTCGGTGAGTGTGATAAATGGAAACATGACTTCTCTTTGAACTTCTGGTGATTTTGATGATGTTACCACTCTTATGACAAATCAAATCAAAGCCCATTCTTGCAAACAACCCCTAACTCGGACAAGCCGACCTGCGGCAAAAAGGATTTGAACCACGGAGACACGAAGACACAGAGAAAATACTTAAAAGAACTCCGTGACTCAGTATCTCCGTGGTTAGCAAAAATTCTTGCCGCTGCGCGAAAAGCAAGCATTTAACTTCTAAGTTCCTAAATAAAAAAGAGACACGCCGCCGAGTTTTTATTCTCAGTGTTCGGGTGTCTCTTCTTTTTTAGAGATCAAAATTTATAACGAAATATATTCCCGCAAACTATGCTGCACGGCGTACGCGGCGGCTTCGGCGCGATTGTTCACGCTCAACTTCGAGAGAATGCTCGAAACATAATTGCGGACTGTGCCTTCGCCGAGGAACAAGTTCTTGGCGATCTCGCGGTTGGTCTTGCCTTCAGACACCAGCAAAAGCACATGCTTCTCCTGCTGACTCAAATGCGAGAAAGCCGAAGCCTCCTCCTCTTTTACCGCGCGCCGAACTTCCTGGAAGACGCGCTGGGTCACGGCGGGGTCAAGCAGAGCTTCGCCGCGCCCGACTGACTCAATCGCCTTGATCAAATCTTCGCTTCCGATCTGCTTGAGCACATAGCCCGAAGCGCCCGCGCGAATGGCTGAGAACAGCATTTCATCCTCTGCATACGATGTAAGCATCAACACCTTGGTCTCAGGGAATTGGTTGACAATTTGCTCGCAGGCATCAATGCCCGACGTGCCAGGCAGTCGAATATCCATTACTACCACGTCTGGTTTGAGCGACTCAACCTGCTCCAGCGCTTCACGCGCCGAACCAGCCTCGCCCACCACATCAAATTGCGGGTGACGCTCCAGCAGGGATTTCAAGCCGATGCGCACTAATTCGTGATCGTCTACTAGAATAATTCGTTGCTTTTTCATGGGGCTATTTTACCTCTAAACTGATAGGAAAAGGTGGGTTTCAATTGACTCCCGACCGCTTCACTGTTTTCAAATGCTCCTCAATGTGCGCCAGACTGCGCTCCACCCACAATTGCGCCGTCAACTCGCCGCCCAGCGCTTCGTGACGGCTTTCGCGTGACCAAGCCTCCTGCGGCAAGCCAGCTAAAACCTGGCACAAGGCATCTACATCTTTCATAAACTCGCCCAGAATTTTTCCCAGAGGCTCCTGTAGATCGTAGTGTTCCGCCATCCATTTATCGGCGTCGAAGTTTTTGAACTCGGGCTTATCCTCATTCAATGTTCGATAAATACGCTCGCCATATACCAACTTTTCCACATCGCGCGTGTGCGACACAATTTGATGCAAATTCCAATCCCCTTCAATTTTTTCAGACGGGTCGCTGACCGCCTCACAGGCAGCGCAAAACTCCCGCGCGGCTTCACCAAAGCGTTGGATCATCTTTTCGCGGTACTCAAGTAATTCCTTCATTCTGCCTCCAGTATTGACATTACAACCTTCACCACATCTGTTGAGTTTTGAATCGTGTGGATTCGAATCCCATGTGGATTGAATTCCGAATCAGCCAGGCGGGATAATGTCGCCAGCCCTGCCATACTGGAACGATATGCCACACCCAAGCCTGATTCTGCGACGATGTTCAGAATCTCGCCTCTGCCTCTTTCCTTCATCACCCGCGCCGTAGATTGCATCATCAGGAACGCCCCCGTCAGGTTCACATCCAGTGTGCGGTGCCAATCCCACTCATCCATCTCCAGCAGCGATGTGTGCGGTTCCACTGCCGCATGATTGACCAGAATATCAATCCTGCCAAAATCCTCTTCCACGCTGTTGACCAAATATTGCGCGCCAACCTTCTTGGCAACATCCTCGATGTAGGCTTTGGCTCGTCCGTTGCGCGAGACAATTTCCGCCGCCACCTGATCCACATTGACTGGAGAAATATCATTCGCGGCAACAATTGCGCCACGCTCGCCAAAAGCCAATGCCAGCGCCCGCCCGGCGCCCTTCCCCGCGCCTGTAATCAAAACCACTTTATCTTTTAGTTGACTCATCTTTTACCTTTCAACCTGCAACGTATAACTTGTAACCCAACTCACTCGCAAACAGGAATTGTGTCGGGGTTTGCGTGGGCGTTCAACGGCAAACCAAAATATGGCGAGGGGTCGTAGGTATTTTCGATCTCAAGTTCATTTTTGAAATGACCAAAGCCATCATCTTCGACAATTGAAATGTGCAAATGCACGCCAACCGGCGCAGCGGGCGTACCTGAATAATTTCCCTGATAGCCAAGGAATGTTCCAGCTTCTACATAAACTTCCTCTGTGCCAGAGGGGAATTCTGGCGAGATAAAAGAATTTCCCTGCGCATCAGCCATGTGAGTGTAATACACCCACACCTGCCTTCCCAATTGAAGCGGGTCATCTGGCACGCGGATGATGAGCGACGACCTCCAGTCTGCCTGACGGGTAAGGTAACCAGAATATGCCGCCACAACTGGAGTGACGCCCACATCTGTCCCTGCGAAAATATCAATTCCCGCATGACGATGCCCAGGTCGAAATGAATCATCCCAGATAAAACCGATCAGCCCATCGGTAGGGAAAATGAAAGGAGCGTCGCCGCAGCTTGTTCCAGAAGTCATCATCAACTCAGGGCGCGAAGATGGGTCGTTGAACCACTCAAAAACCTGCTCGGTGCGAGCCGAACTTGTTTCGTCGTTATAGTATAGATAAATCCCTGCAGCAGCAATCGCCACAGGGATGGCAAACACAAGGAGTTTTTTTAGCATTTCTGGAATTATACCCACTTTATAAATCGCATTATTTTTTTACGCGTTCATCCACTTGAAATTCATCTTAAATATCTGAGTTGTTCCCGATAGACAATGACTTCACGGTAACTTTTGTAGGGAAGAGAGGCTGGGTAAATGGCACAGTACCCGGCGCGCGCTATGAATCTCGATGACGTGAGAGAGGCGGGTATGATCGCGCTGCGCAACGTGTTTGCTTGGTCAGGCAACGCGGTCATGATTGTCACTTTTGACGCCCCAGAAGAATATAATGGCTATGCTGATTTCTTTACCGTACAAATGTCGTTGCGAGGCGTGCTCTTGTTCTGCCCTGGCACCGCCCGCCAGGGCAGGTGTGTAACGAAGCAATCTCAGCGCGATACGAGACTGCTTCGTTCTTTGCAGTGGCATAGCTTTTGAAGTATTGGAAAAGACTTTTCTGGATAACTATAATCGCGGGTCAGTTTTATTCCCAGACGAAAAAAACTGTTTGGAAAGTTCCCCAAACGCTTATAAAATTTCTATTTTTTGCTGACATTCTTTTAACGTATTCCTACTAAAATCATCCTAATTCAATTTACTTGTATAAAGGAGAATATAAAAAATGACACTCTATATCCAACCTTATCAATATCGTCGTATGGCTCGCCGCTGGGCAGAACAGCCCCAGCAGTCTGAATATCGTACGCTGGGTGTAAACATCAGCGAACAGGATGATACCTATGTACTTTCTGCGCTTGTTCCTGGCTTGAAAGCCGAAGATTTGAATATTCAGGTGCTTGAGAATGTTGTGAGTATTGAAGGCGAATACCGTGCCGCGGATGCTGAATACTTGCTGCATGAACTTCCCAATGGAACTTTCCGCCGCGCCCTGCGCCTTCCCACTGAAATTCAGGCGGAAAAGGTTGAGGCGAAGATCGCCGACGGCGTGTTGACCTTATCCCTGCCGAAGGCTGAATCTGCCAAGCCGAAGAGAATCAACATCTCGGTAAATTAGTTTTTCCTTGTTTTAGAGACGCGCAATTATCGCGCGTCTCTTTTTGTTTAACGCCAACCTCACTCAATGCTTTTGGTATCCAACAACTTGTATTGGTGCAAAAAAATGACAAAGTGTCGATTATGTCCCCTCGCTTTAAAAGCATCCTTAACTTTGAGAAAGCCCATACCTGCTTTTCTATTTTGAAATAAAAAGAAGGTTGAGGCTTGAGACCTCAACCTTCAACCTGTAACCTTCAACTTTATTTCTCAAACACAAACTGCCCGTTCTTATAGAACAATTCACCGTCCACAAGGATTTCAGAATCTGTCCGCAGGTCGCAGATCATATCCCAGTGGATGGCGCTCTTGTTTTTCGCGCCAGTTTCCGGGTAGCTTGCTCCGAGCGCCATGTGGAAGGAACCGCCGATCTTTTCATCGAACAGAATATTGCCGGTGAACTGCTGGATGTCAAAATTGGTGCCGATGGCAAATTCACCCAGATAGTGTGAGCCTTCGTCTATGCCAATGGTCTTAAGCAGGAAGTCTTCATTCTTGCTGGCATTGGCAGTGACCACGCGCCCGTTGGAGAAGGTCAATTCTGCGCCCTCTACGCTCGTGCCGCCATAGTTGGCGGGGTAGGTGAACTTTACCCAGCCATTGACCGAGTCTTCGACGGGTCCTGTGTAGATTTCGCCGTCGGGCATGTTGAACGTGCCGAATGAGTTCATGAAGGTGCGCCCCTTCACAGAGAGCGTCAGGTCAACATTTGGACCGCGCAGAATGATCTGACTCTTGCCCTTCATATAATCAACAGCAGACTGTTGTTTGTCTTTTACGGTTTTCCAAAATGCAATTGGGTCGTCTTCGTTGGTATGGATTGCGCCAAACACAAAGTCTTCGTATTCTTTGAGACTCATGTTTGCATCTTGAGCATAGCCGTCGGTGGGGAAGAGGGTGGTGACCCATTTGAATGAGCCGTCTGCGCCTCGGCGGAATTGCGCTTCGGTGATGGATGAAAGCGCTTTGCCATGCCGCTGGAGTTTTGCCGGGTCAATGTTTGTTGTGCCGTGCGTATTCGTTGCAGAATGAACGCGAATGCGTCCCTCAAATTGTTCGTATGCCAGTTTGTAGAAAGTAGGCACGAAATCAAGCTGTGTGTCTTTTGCGTAGGTCAAATATATTTCTTCCTGGCTAAAGGGCATCAAGCCTGGCAATGTCATCATCAGGTGCGGATGTCCTCCTTTCTCCAGGATTTGGATGTACAGTTCGCGCAATAAGGGCTCGGCGGCGGTTGTGCCCTCAAGCAGGATACGGTCACCCGGAACAACTCGTGCCGAATGTTCCACCAATACTTTTGCAAATTTGGATACGCGTGGATCAGCCAATGGAAATCTCCTGTAGTACAGAATAGTGAAATTATATCGCGTTAGCGATGAAGAGCGTTTCCTTTGTGTTCCTTGTATGCAAGCAAAGGTTGTCAGGAGCGGAGTCGAAAGTCACCCGACTTTCGAGCAAAATCAGGAGATTTTGCAGTCCGTACCGACATGCTTTGCGTGTTTGATGGTTTTTTGCAGTTTTGTATTTTGGTTTTCTATCTCATGCCCGAAACGGTAATCAGCCCGCTGCTGATGTTGATATTCATAATCTCTAACCCTGGAGCCTGTTTGTTGAGTTCCTCAACCAGCATTTGATTGAACCAGGATTCCATTTGCGAAACCAGCGGGCTGGGAATTGTCTGCGCCCCGACCTGCATCGATTCAATTTCGATTTTTAGGTTTTTGTTTGAGTCAATTCCGAGATTTCCAACGATCAATGCGGATGTCGAATCGGCGCTGCCTGTTACCATGCCCCAAATTTGTATTTTCTCATCCCGCAAATAAACCTGCGCGTCACTCAGCGGTAGGTCAGGATTGTTTTTCATTTCCATTGCAAGCCATGAGGTGAGTTGTATTTCGGTCAACGCTATGGATGATAATGACCCAAGCGGCGGAACGGCTTTTTCGACTGCGTTTTTGGCTTCCATTCCTGTGGTGTCTGATGGGGTAATTGGCGCGCCGGGTCGTTCGGGCGCGCCCTCCAAACCGCCTTCGGCGCTATTCATCGCAAAGCCGATCAAGGCATCCACCAGCGGCGCATACTGCGGATATTCTGCGCTGACCTCGGCGCGGGTTTGCTGGGCAATATTTCCCGTGATGGGGATTTGCGTGTATAGCGTTGGGGTGGCAATGACCAGTAATTTTGCAACCGCCGATTCGGGGTTATTCCGCGCGACCACGTACGAAGTTGTGCCGAAAACAATTGCCAGCGCTGTGAAGATTCCAATTCCGCGCAAAAGATTTTTGGACGGGCTGGGCGTTTGAAATTGATTTTTATGTGCGACGTGATGTTTGGGTAAAGTTGTTGCGGGAAATTTAGTGCGGGCAAGCCATATTTTTGCTTCCGAATTATTTGGGTTGATCTTAAGCGTACGCTCGTAACATTCGACCTGGCGTTCGGGTTCTTCCACAATACGCGCCATCAACATCCACGCGGATTCTTCGTTGGGGTATTGCGCCAGAAAATCCGTCAGATATTTTTTCGCCAGGTCGCGGTTTCCGCGCTGGAAGGAGTAATCGGCTTGCTTGAAGAGTTCTTGTTTATTCATTGTATAAAAACCCTAAAGGTTTCAAAAACCTTTAGGGTTTGTTAATTTTACAAACTCGGCTCGGGAAGAGGAGCTTCGGATTTATTGAGAACCAACTCGCCGTCTTCGTTGATGTCCACCTTGATCGCGTCGCCGTTCGCAAATTCGCCAGCCAGCACACGGTCTGACAGCGGATCTTCCACTTTCAACTGGATGACACGGCGCAGCGGGCGCGCTCCAAACTCTGAGTCATAGCCTTCTGTCGCCAGCAGGGACAACGCCTCTTCAGAGGCGGTCAGCGCCAGTTCGTGATCCTTCAACCGTTCAGAGACTTTGTCCAGTTCGAGCGAGACAATTTTCTGAATGTCTTCCTTGTTGAGCGCGCGGAAGATGACGACTGAATCCATGCGGTTGATGAATTCGGGGCGGAAGGCGCGTTTGAGCGATTCGTTCAAATTCTTGCGCATGTCATCATATGACAGCTTTTCTTCGGTGGCTTCATCACGTTTCATGGCAAAGCCAAATGAAGTCTGGTTCTTGATCATATCTGCGCCGATGTTCGAGGTCATGACGATGATCGCATTGCGGAAATCCACTTTGCGTCCCTTGGCATCGCTCAGGTGACCTTCTTCCATGATTTGCAGCAGCATGTTGTGAACTTCGGGGTGCGCCTTTTCGATCTCATCAAAGACGATGATCGAGTAGGGGCGGCGGCGCAGGGCTTCGGTCAGTTGCCCTGCATCTTCGTAGCCGACATATCCGGGAGGCGCGCCCACCAAACGGGCGGCGGTGTGACGTTCCATAAACTCGGACATATCCAGTTGGATGGCGGCTTCTTCACTGCCAAACATAAACTTGGCGAGGGTCTTGGTCAATTGGGTCTTGCCGACGCCTGTGGGTCCGAGGAACATGAATGAACCAATTGGGCGCTTCGGGTCTTTCAAGCCAGCGCGCGCGCGGCGGACTGCGCGTGAGATGGCAACGATGGCATCTTCCTGACCGATGATGTCTTTGCGAAGTTCATCTTCCATTTTGAGCAGGCGCTGTGATTCGGCTTCTGCAAGCTGCATCAGCGGAACGCCCGTCCACATCGAGACGACTTCGGCAATATCTTCGGCGGTTACCACGGGGCTGTTGGCGCGATCCCAGCCAGTACGCAGACGTTCGATCTGCTGGCTCAAATCGCCTTCGCGCTCTTCCCATTCCTTGATGTCTTCCGAGTTGCCTTCTTCTTGCGCGAGGGTGCGGTTTTGACGCGCCTGCTTCAACTGACTAAATAAATCCTTGGCGTGTTTGGCGGCGGGACTTTTGTACATGCGCACGCGGGAGGATGACTCGTCAATCAGGTCAATTGCTTTGTCGGGCAGGAATCTTTCGGTGACATAGCGCGAGGATAAATGTGTGGCGGCTTCGAGCGCTTCGTCCGAAATTACCAGATGATGATGTTCTTCGTACGCGCCGCGAATGCCCTTGAGGATGGCGATGGTTTCCTCTTCGGAGGGTTCATCCACCTGAACGGGTTGGAAGCGGCGTTCGAGCGCGGCGTCCGATTCGATGTGCTTGCGGTATTCGTCCAGCGTGGTCGCGCCGATGACTTGTAACTCACCGCGAGAGAGCGCGGGCTTGAGGATGTTTGCCGCATCGACAGAGGAGCCTGCCGCTC
>JFJP01039657.1_pt1 | contig 12978 bp, 14 predicted proteins | sample 431651 | NCBI WGS metagenome assembly JFJP01 (sample SAMN02602958, study PRJNA72255) | Microbial mat metagenome, whole genome shotgun sequencing project. | biome: fresh water; feature: sink hole; material: water; isolation source: purple microbial (photo- and chemosynthetic) mats found in...
AAGAATATGATGAAGAAGATGAAGTTTAATACTTTTTATAGATCAGAGATGGATGGAGGAGAGTGGTACGTATACATTTTTCAACCCTCTTGGTATCATGGGCACTATGGAAAGTGGGGTTCAACTGATAATGCTGGATTCATAAATAGTTTTCATCATAAAGATGTTTTTGATAGAGCAGAAGAAATAGAAGGGAATGAACCATTTCTTGATAATTTGAAACAGTTCATAATAATTGAATTATATAAGACCGAGTAAGTATAAAGGAGACATGAGATGGTATATATAGCTTTATCACAGCCTATTAAGGGAAGCAACATAGTGAGAATAAAAGAAATTCACATCTTTGATTCAGACTTTGAAAAAGCACCCGAGAAAATTACATTTGGATTCAGATATCAAGTGTGTTACTTACAAGATGGTAAATATATAGAAGAATATGATAAATTTGTGACAGTAGATTCTGTCTCTGAATTGCTACAACACTCTAGTTCTAACTTTGGTCACTATGATAGTCTATGCAAAATATGTTTAGATTATATTGTAAAAAAGGGTCTAGAACAGGGTACTATCGAGGTAAAATAAATGGCAGAAAACACTTTGCAAATAGTTTGGGAAGACAATCCCGATACTCCTCTTAAAGCATCAAATATCTCAAAAATTGTACAATCTTACAAAGAAGACGATTTATTGTTTATTGATACTAATGACTCAAAATTAAAACTGAGAGCAAATTCTAAAATATCTATGAAGGTTAAAAATACTAGTGCATTTTTTGATTTTAATAGGTCGTTCGCAACGAATGATAGCAGCGATTATTTCTATCCTGTTCAGCATGATAATTTATCATTTAGAAGAGAGGGACCTAGAGAAGATAGTTTATATAGTTTAGCAATAGAGTCAAACACTTCGAACCTTTTGATAAATTCAAATTTTTCTTCTGGACTGAGTAGTTGGACCACTAGTACGAGTGGTTCTTCCGTAATAAACATAGAAGACAGTAAGGAATCATTATTTGGATCGTGCGTCAAGATGGTAACAGATTCATTTCCCCATCCTATATCTATGTCTCAAAATAAATTGATTTCTATTCAACAAAATTTTTCCGTGTCATTTTATTACAAAAGCGATAAGTCAATGAAGTTTCAATTGATGGGAAATCCCAATCTTGCAAATAAATGGCTAAGAGATATTGATTGGATTACTCAGGAATATTATTTTGATCTTCCTTCTACATCTGGAGTGTGGAAGAGATACGAAATCAAAAATATTCCATCAATGTCAGGATTGATTTTTATAGAAGAAGTTAAATTATTATTTTACTCCGATTCTATTTCTTGCACCTCTTATATCGCAAACGTTCAATTAGAATACAATGATTATTGTTCTTCTTATACATCTACATCAAGAAACAATCCTGTATTTTTATTGAGAAAAGATTCTATTAGAATTGATCAGGGCATGATTGATTTAGAGATGAGAGTGAATAGCTTTAACACAGAAAGAAATTATATTCTTTATGCAGAGACTGCAGACAGACCAGCAATGAAGTTATATTTTGATGTAGAAGAAAAAAAATTAGTATTTTCAGTATTGAATTTAAGTTCAAATTTACCGGAAATTACAGATTCAGAAGTAAATTATGTAAAATGCGAATATCAATTTGATATCAATACGTTTGCAGCTTTAATAAATAAATGGATTAGAGTTTTGATATCATGGGATTTTACACTAACTACTAGAGAAATGAGAATATTTATATACAATGATGTAGCAACTTCTCAGTTTGAATTTATTCCCTCTGCTACAAGTTTTACAACATGTACAGATTCTGATATCACAAGACTTTCTTTTGGAGGAACATATTCTTCTGCAGACAGTATGCTATTTGAAGGACTCATCAAGAATCTGAAATTTAATTTATTTAGTAAATCTGCTCAAAAAATAAATTATGATTTAGCTAGGGGAATCTATCCAGAAGAAAATGATTATAAATTATATGAAGTTGCAAATAAAAACGTAGTAATAAATGATATTTCTTCATTTGTCCCACTATCAACTCATTATATCTGGTTGTGTATAGATCTTGACAATCATCAAGACGCGAGTATAATAGTTAATACATCTAGTTTATCACCATATAGTTATTATCATCACTTTAGCAAGGTTATAGGATGTTTCAACACAGATACAGATGCAAATATTATTTCAAACTCACTTGTTGATATGACAGTTGTGGGATCTAAATGTACGATATTAAAAATAGAGAATACAATTCCCACAGATATTGGAAAGAATGGAGAAATAAGAATATTGAACACAATAAATGCTAAGAGAACAATTATATACTTAGATAATGTTGGATGGGTGTAATTTATGAATATATGGTCTAAGAACACTGAAGATATCAAATATCTTTTTGTCAAGGGCTACTATATAGAAGACATATCTCAAATTAAAAAATGTATAGATAAATTTATATTTTTAGATATTCATGAAGATTTGATGACGTCATTAGATCTAATAGATATCATTAGATCTAATCATAACAATGTTGTTTTTTGTTTGTCATATTCTATAGAAAGCACAGATATTCTATGTCAACTGTCAAAAACAAAAGAGTTTATGACTGCGATCAAATTAACACAACCTGATATTTTTGCAGTGAATATAGTACTTGAAAGTGGAATAGATTACATTTACTTAGAGAGTCTGGACAAAGATTTTATTTCAAAGATTAAAAAAATAAGAGATGAAGGACTTTATAAGACTAGAATTATGTGTGATTTAATAGATAAATCTAATATTTCTGAGTATATTTCTATCGCTGACGTTGGAATTATAAATTGTATATAGATAAGATAATAATATGAACAGTGACGATGATCAAAATCTCGAAGAATACATAGAAGCAGTAAACTCCATAAGTAGCAACATCAAATTGCTAGAGAGCTCCATGGTCAGAGTTGTCGTAGATTCTAGTAAGAAATCTGAAGATGTGTTGAAAGATCTAACTGCGTTTTTGCATGCTTCTGCTACAGAGCTGAGACAACTTAGCTCCCAAATGAGTCAAATAACAAATATTTCCAACATTTTTAATTCTACTGTCATTAAATTAGACAATATAGAAAACAAAACATCAGAAATTCCAAAATATATAGAAGAATCTAGTGCCAAAATCGTTGCTAATATTGAGAATCAATTCAAGAAGAACAATGATATATTAATAAAATTATTCGGTGGAATGAAAAGAATAATAGACAACTCTAATGTCAGAGATGTTTCACTAAATCAAAAAATAGATAAATTACAGAGTGATATTGTGATGATGGGAGTATCTGTTAAAACAATATCAAAACTGACCGAAAAAAGTCAGGAGTCAATGAATGATTTAGTGAAAAAATTGATAGACAGCAATGTAGACATTGCTAGATCGAGCGCCGATACAATGAATCAAGAGAAAGTAGAAGAAACAAAATCAAAAAGAGACACAATTAAAGCAAAGTCTGACCTAAGAACAAAAGTTATTTTATCGGTAATAAGCTCCGGAGGATTATTGTTCTTCATACTAGAAATGATATTCAAATTACTGGGCCGTGAATGAAGTTATCGATCATTAAACATCATATGATCTTCTCACGCACAAAATTCATTCTTATTCACTAATTCAACTCTTAAAAATACAAAAAACAGCCGTTTATATAAAGATATATTAAATCACTGATTCTTTTAATGAGGTGTGTATATGTCACTCGACGACATGCAAAATGCTTTCAACAGAATAAAAAATACTATATATAATGAATCGCAAAGTATTGTACAATTTTCAGATTTAGTAGAATTAATACAAAAAGAAAATAAATCTGAAGAAGATGTACAAACAATGAAAAATATATACAAAAATGTATCAATATTGAAAGATTCTATTAGTAATCTTGGAAATAAGATTTTAGATTTGAATGGAACCAGATCTGATGCAGAAGATGGTATACAGGTTAATAAAGACAATTTAGATATTCATACAAGAGATATAGTTTTTTGCTTAGATGATTTTATTGATGCTGTTGCAGCACTCAATAAGACGTATAATTTCAAAGAGAGCAGAATAGAGCTAGCAATGATAGAAGAACTTTTAAAAATTAATAGAACTTCAATACTTGATAAATCTAGAAAATTTAAACAGGGCATTTCAATGAGACCAGATCTTGATGCAAAAATAACAAAAGAAGAGTATATTAAGTTTCTAGAAGACATAATTGATATTGTAACAAAAGAAGCTGTTAAATTAAGCGTTCTTAAGATACACAAGATTATTAAAAAAAATATAGATTTAGAAGAGACTAAGAAAAACCTAAGGAATTCATAGAATGATCGAAAATGTGATTGTGACCAAGCTAGGAAGTGAATCAGATTCTTTAGATAATACAGTGTTTACTTCTACAACTCCATGGTCAGATAATGCAGCTGATCTCATTGTCTATAGAAATGGAGTGCTTCAGGTTAAATCTCAAGACTATTCCTCAATAGATTCTTATACAATAAAATTCAATTATTCAGTAGAAGATGGTGAGCAAGTTCAAATGCTTATCACTAGATTGTCTTCTGACAATTTTAATAGAGATAGAATAATACAATTAGATAGAGTAAACAAGAAACTAGAAAATAAAACACAGACTACAATAGACAAGCAAGTTTTTGAAGAAGAGCTACCAACCTCTCTGATAATACACTCTAAAGATGTTTGGTCAGATGATATTAATCCAGATCCAACAATATCTATGGCTGATGGTACTATTAGAAAAATGGATCTAATATTGGATGAAGATATTACAGTTAGAAATCATTGTGGTTGGTTTGCATCTTCTAATCATCTTATTTCATCAACAGTAAAGAATTGGATTCTACCAAAATTTGGTAGAAACTATATAATTAGACTTTATGATGGAGACAATGTAGAAATACCCTCTTCAGATCCGATGGGCTGGCACTGGGATTACTCTTCTGGATATTTGACAATATCTAATTCATATACTAGATCTAGACCATTTAAAGTTTCTGGATATGTTTATCAAGGCAGAACTGGAGGAGCAGGTTCGGAAATTGGATCTGGTGTATGGAGAGAACCGGTACAATATAAACAACTTCTTCCCACTGCAAATATGGTGGCTGGAGAAGTAAGACTAGTAATAGATGAAAGTCAACTTTATAGATATGATGGAGTAAAATGGGTCAAAATATACAATAACTCATCATTTTATAAAGATCCTGTCAATCTGATGTCGGATCTTCCCTTGTTAGAAAATCAAAATGGAGATTTCAGACTAGTATTATCAGAAAACTCTATCTATAGATGGTCTTCATCAACGAATGAGTGGCTGAATGTATTAAATAGACACAATCATGATGACTTATATTACAGAAAATCTGCAGTTGATAGTGCTATAGCTAGAGCTTCAACTCTTCAAGTTCACACTCATGACAATTTATATTATAGAAAAGAAGAAGTAAATCAACTTGTTAGATGGAGACCTTCTGTTGCTAATTACAATTTATTACCTCCATATACTGAAAATTTAGACGGTGACGTGATTCTTACTAGAGATACTAACACTATCTGGAGATTTGATTATTTTGGCAATCCTGCAAGATGGATAGCAATAACAAATGCACAGAGTGTATGGAAAGATCCTGTTCAGAATCTTGCTAGTCTACCAACAATCAATAACAGAGTCGGTGATGCAAGATTAGTATTAGATATTAAATTATTATATTTTTGGGATGGAACTCAATGGTATGCACAAATTCCATCAGATCATAATCATGACAGTTTGTATTATACTAAAACATATATAGATGCTTTGAATTTTAATTGGAAATCTCCAGTCACTAAAGAAAATACACTTCCAACATCGGGAAATGCTTCCGGTGATGTTAGAATGACTCTAGACACTCTCAACGCTTATTTTTGGGATGGAACAACTTGGACAAGATGGACTGCGTCTCCAAAATGGAGAGAGCCTGTAGCAACTTCTTTACTACTTCCAACTTTTGGTAATCGTGATTCTGAAATACGACTAGTCAAATCGGAAAACTATATATATATTTGGGATTCAATTACAAATACTTGGAAGCCGTTGTCTCTACCAAATCATACTCATGATGACTTATATTATACAAAAATAGCATTAGACTCTGGTCAACTAGACACTCGATATTATACTAAAACTGTAATAGATGATAAATTTAATTCGGATACTGGACATGATCATGATGGTGTCAATTCCAAAAGAGTAGATTACAATAACTTGTTGAATATTCCATATTTTTATTGGAAACAGCCCGTTGTTGATCTAGCTTCATTCCCAACATCTGGGAATGAACTTGGAGATGTGAGAATATCAATATTAGAAGAAAATTGTTATGCTTGGAATGGAACTGAGTGGAGACTAATAGGAGAGGGTACTTTTGCTCAAAAAGATCATGAACATGATGCCAGATATTATCAGAAACTTGAAGTAGATGTGATGATTCAAGAGTTGAGCAACGACTTCAATTCTCAACTAATGACTAAAGCAGATAAAATACATTTTCATGACGACAGATATTATCAGAAATCAATAGTAGATTCACTTATTCAAGATAGATTTGATTTAATAAATGGACACAATCACAACGGAAAAAATTCTAGACAAATAAGTTATTATGATTTATTAGACATTCCTTCTGTATATATGACTCATAATCATGATGAGAGATATTATACTAAAACAGAATTACAAACTGCGGGACAATCTCAAGTAGACTGGATAAATATTTCAAACAAGCCAGACTTGGGAAACACTCATTGGAAATCTCCAGTTCAAACAGTATTAGATTTGCCAACTATCAATAATGAAGTTGGAGATATCAGACTCGTATTGAACGATTCGGATATATATGAGTGGGTGGGAAATCAGTGGCTCAACATTGGTCACTGGGACAATAAATATATTCAATACTGGAGAGAACCAGTTGATACATATCAAGACTTACCAATAATACAAAATGTAGACGGCGATGTGAGATTAGTACTATCAGAGAATATATTCTATAGATGGAACCAGTTAATGAGGACCTGGATCGTTGTGCTACAAACAGAGTCAGATGCTTTAGTATTTTTGAATGGTGATCAGCTATTTGGAGAGGGTGTTGAGTGGGTCAGAATAAGAGAAAAAGAAGTTCAACTTGCGATACCCGCTAAGGCTGGTGATCAGGTTTCTTTAATATTAAAGTATGATTATAAGACTCAAAGAAAAGACTTCTTAGCATATTCTGGACAAACATTATTTAATTTTGCAACGGGATATTACAGAGAAGACTTCTTAGCTGCACCAAGTCAAACAGTGTTCGTTAGACAGCACTCATTTATTAAAGATGGAAATGCACTCTTAGTTTGGCTCAATGGTTTATTGCAGAGAGTTGGAATTGACTTTAGAGAAACAGATGCATATACATTTGAATTTTTAAATCCCTGTGAGCAACAAGATAGAGTAATTACTATCTCTTTAGATCATGCAAGTGGAGAGGGAGAATACATAAGAGAAGACTATATAGTTTCAGAGCCTACGCAAAAAGATTTTATTCTATTGAATGCGTTTGCTTTGGGAGGAGGAAATCTTATAGTCTTCTTAAACGGTTTGTTACAGAGACCGAATGCAGATTACAAAGAAGTAAATAATTCTAAGATAGAGTTCTATAATGCATGCAAGCCAACAGATTATTTAACATTTATTATATTTTTCTTAGATGCTGTAAAAGGATGTTGTGATGCAGATCAAATAGCACTGGGAAATGCATCAGATCGTGATTGGGCTGATGGATTATTTCCATTTTATCCAGAATATAAAGTTGCGAATGCGCTTGATGATTTAAATCAAGCACTTCTAGAAATAGCACCCCCAAAACCTAGATCACTCCAGTCTTTAGCATTCACATCAGAAAATATAACATTGTCATCTGGATATGAATCAATTGGAAATAATTCTTATGAAGGTATTCCTGGAATTTATAGAAATTATCTAACAGAAGATGGAAATTTTCAATTATTTATGGGTGATGCCACATCTATTTCTGACTCTGATAATGGAATATTATCTATGTATATAAATAATATTAAAGTGGATGAATTCAATTTATATAATGCTTTTGTGGAGAATAATAGAAAAGAAATACAAACTTCAATGAATTATGGAATTCAAACAAACGGAGCTAGATTTGATGAAGGCCTTCCCGGTACCAATGGCGCACTAAGAAATTCATCTGGTGGTCGTATTTCTATAATGTCTGTAGTCCCACACAATGGATTTTCTATATATCAGAGAGCAAGAATAAGACTGAATATAAGTCAAGATCTATTAAGAAGCGGATATAATTATATTCATCTTACACACTCTTCAGAATCATATTTATTAACATCTCTTCAATATAAATTGTTCTATGATAGTGCCGATACTAGACCAGAGTTCATAGATGATGTGCACATTCTAGAGTTTAGTTTGACATCTCAGAAATATGTTTCCGGAATTAGATATTATAGTATTGGAGACCAGTTTAGAACGGATTATAATATAACTTCTGTATATAATAATTCATTTTCACAAATATCAACCACCATGGAAATGCCGGGATTATCTAAGATAGATGTAGAATATAATGATCCCAATATTAGAGGAGTTAGTGAAAAGCCAGTTATTGGAGAAATATTAAATTACAACGGAGAATTTAGATTGAATAAATATGGTGATTATAGTATAAATGCAAATCTACATGTAGAATCATATGATCCATTTGGAACTGGAGAGATAAAAGACACTTATCCAGTAAATAGACTTGTGAATACATATACAAATGGATCTACTGATAAAATAGAGTACTTTAGAGATGAAGTGTATCGTCTGTTGCCAGGAGATTTTGATATTATTCCAACAAATAAAAAAAATGTGTGGAATTCTAGAGATCCTTTATTAGAGGGAAATGCTATGTTGTTTGATATGAAATTATCATATGCAAACAAAAGTTTTTCTGACTATAAGCCGGCGCAAACTGTAGATTATAGCGCATTTTCTCAACAACAGACATATTTTAGATCTTTTTATGATAGACTGCCTCATAATAATGGAACGTTAGTGATAAGAGGAATTTCAGAAGATAATCTTATAAAGAATAAGTTATTGATTGATATAAAGCTTCCAACACAAACTGGATGGTTATCATTGAACAAAAACTATGATGTTATAACATATCAAGGAGTTGATGGAGATGGTTGTCTATTGAGATCACAAGATCAAAATTTCTTATTTTCAACTGGTAGATTTTCTACCGCAAGGAGTGGATATGTGATTATTGTAAGAATAACTATAAATAACAGCTCTCCGAATGTGTCTTATATGGAATTGATTTAACCGGAGGAACATATGCGCCTTAAAAATATAAATATAGAAGAAAGAGCTTCTATATATTCATCAGAACAAAAACAAAGCCTAAAAAGTATATCTGCTCAGATAAATATTATTGGCAAGATCTTTGATATAATTGTAGATCTTGAAAATTTTGTCATACAAAAAATAGAAAAAAGTATGACAGACTTTATAACTGTTAAAATAAATATAGAATCCATAACAAAACAAGAAGGTCAGGAAACTTATCTTAAATACTTCAATACTGCAGCTAAAAAACTAGAAAAAGATATTGATGATGCGGCAAAAGAATGGGACGACGAAATGAAAAAACAAGAAAAAGAACAATACACAGTTGAAAATATTAAGATGTCTGTAGATAAATATAAAGAGCTACACAAGTTTATTGTGCCTATTTTAGAAACTACAAATATTGGATTAGAGGGATTCGGTGCTCTGAAAATGATTATAGAAGAATTTGTAAATTTTAGAATATATAAAGTTATAACTGATAAAAACATCGTGCAAAGGTTGCAAACTCTAATTGATTTGAAGGGAAAAATTGAGGGTGCAACGAATGTCAAAAAAATGACTATAGAAGATCTATAAGAAGTGGAGGTAAATATATGGACGCGCATATCAATAAGATTGACCAGAAGTTGAAAGATTTTGAGAATAAAGTTTCTAATATATTTTCTTCAGAAATGCTGAAGAATATGATTGTTTTTAAAATAGGGTCAGAACAAATAAATAGAATTCATGTTGAAATGGAAGGAAACATGGACTCATATATCTCTTTGTTCGAAGATTCTTTGTTGACCGAAATAGGAGAGAAAAATAAAGAACATTACTATTATAGATTGAATGAAATGATGGGGAAAAAATAATGGATACTTTAAATTTTGATTCTTTGATAAAGAAAAAAGTAGCTCAGCAGGGCAATTTTCTAAACTTACCAGATCGCTCTTCTAAGGAGTCAGATGATAAAATTAAAGAAGGAATATCTTTAATTTTGGAATATATAAGTCACTTAGATGAAACAATAAATAAAAGATTGGACGCTATAGATATAAAGTTGCAGCAATTTAAAAAGGAAGAATAGTGTTTACTAGAAAAGACATCATCACAAGCGTTCTAAATAAAAATAAGAAGAACTACTATATTGGCGTAGATGGCATTATTATACAGGCTTCAAAAGATTTTTTTAGAAGTAGATCGAGTATGAATGTCTTAATAATTTTTTCAGATCCTAAATCATGGCCAACAGTTGGAGGAGACATTCCCAGAATAAAACAACAGTTCGATCATTTAGAAATTGAAGATTTTAAACAAAAAAAATTAATGGAAGAAACTATAATCGATGACTTAAATAATTTTTTATATTCGAATAAAAAAGCATTATTTAAAATAATATTTGAATGAAAGAGAGAATATGTTAGAATCACTTAAAACCGACATTGTCTATAAAAAATATCTCAAAAGACAATTCACCAGTGCTAATAAAGACTGGCACGAAGAAATGTCCGGGAAGTCTTTTAATATAAAATATTCTGATGTATGGACAGATGAAATTCCAGTTATTCCACCTGCTTCATCAACATCAATAGTACAAAAAATAGAAAATTTATATCTCACTTTAGATGTAACAGTTCCAGAAAATAAAACATGGCTTGCTTGTACAGTAAGAGATGATATTACAACTCAAGTGGGAGATTTTATAGAACCAGATAGAGATCTGTCTCAAGGATATTTTATCAAGTTATTAGATTCTATTGGAAAACAAATATTCGTGGGAGATCCTGTAAATTGGCAATTTGACTATGCCAATGGAGTTCTTACGTTTGAAAACTCTCCTGCATTATATATTCCTCCCTTTAAAATAAGTGGATATCGATATGTTGGTATCAAGGGAAGAAATATAGCTCATGAAGTAACATCTCTAAATGAAGCTTATCATGGTCCATATCTAGATGGTGGTGGAAGAACAATAATAGCTGATATGGGTCCTGTAGAAATACAATCTCAGCCAGATATCGTACCATTTAAAATTACTCCTTTGAATGTTCCACCAACTCAAGGTGTAGCAGATGGTGCTATGTTTACTAAAGACGGACAAGTATTCATAAGAGATGAAAGTAGACAGAAGTGGATAGCAATGAATAGACAAACTATAGCATTTGGTTCTAAGAGAGCCGATGGCTGCTATCTTAATTTAAATAATTTTTCTTCTCATATGTCCGGATGGCCAGCCCTTAGAAAGGGAACTATATTGGGAGTGACATGTCAGGCATCTGGAGGATGTAGCGACAAGCAATTTATTATAATGAAAAATAACTCCGCTGATGCATTATATCAATTTAATTTGAATCAATATTATTATAGTAATGGAGACTTAAATATTGATTTTGATGCGAATGATTTAATAAAGATATTTGTATCTAGCAGATATGCTACAACATTTAATGTTATTTTAACTTTGGAGATATCATGGACGGCATAGAATCTCTGCACAATTTCATGACTCAAGCTCCCAATAGAAATGGAATAGTATGCTCTGTCTTTAGAGTTTATAATATAAAATATCTAGACTTTGTAGATGTTTTTGGAGAGCCTCACAATATAGATAAAGATGACAATGAGGCTAGCTGGTTATACGAAATGTACAATGGATTTAAAGTAGAAGTTAGATATGATAAGCGTAACTATGCGATTCATGAATTAGAAAGATTGCAATTAAGATCATATCCTAGAGTGTTGTTCGAAAAAATTGACTTCTTAGATGTTATGACTAGTCACGAGAATGCTCCTATATTTATTTCTCTTCTACTTTCTATTTTCAATGATTCACGTTATAAGAATTTTGGAGTGTCAGATAGAAGAGACGTAATAAAGAAAGTACTTAACAATGAGGATTCATAGTGTATTATATGTCAACTGTTAAATCGGGAAAATATTTTATTGCAGAAATGCATACGCTAACTAGCGGAGTTCATGAGATTATAAATATAATCACAACAAATGAACCCAATTTATTTTGGCCAGAAGGAGATATACTTAATATCGAAGACTCGCTCATAAGCGATGAAAGTGGAATAATTGAAAAAATATTTACAGTGAATATTAATTGGGAGAATTCATGATCTGGTATTTTCAAAAACAAAAAAATGTGTTTTCAATCTTAGAATTAAAATATGTAAAAGATGAAGACTATTATTATTATGAGGTTATTGATCATATTGATTCTGGAATGGCTATGTATTACAATGGTCATTGCTTTAAATCTACAATAAAAACATTATCAGATAGACAAATACTGTCTGTACTATTTGAATAGTTGTCAAATAGAATGGAGTTAAAATGACATTAGGAATACCAGCAGATAAAATAAAGAAAGATGATATTTTATATTTTGAAGGCAAAGAATATAAATCTCTTATTATAGTAACCAATATTCGAAATATATTTATAATGTATTTCGATATTGAGTTTTACGAAGACGAAATAATTGTGATCAAGGACAAGAGTGTTAGCTTTCAAAAATGGA
>JFJP01041462.1_pt1 | contig 12978 bp, 12 predicted proteins | sample 431651 | NCBI WGS metagenome assembly JFJP01 (sample SAMN02602958, study PRJNA72255) | Microbial mat metagenome, whole genome shotgun sequencing project. | biome: fresh water; feature: sink hole; material: water; isolation source: purple microbial (photo- and chemosynthetic) mats found in...
GCGTTGTTTAGGTTTACCATATTGGGGATAATCCTGATCTTGGCAATCAGGTCGCCCTTCTTCACCTTGTTGCCCGCTTCGATATACAATTCCTCGATAATTCCCGAGACTTGCGGCTTAATGGCGATCTCCTTTCGTGGGACCACCGACCCTGTAGCTACTGTTTTTTTGATAATGTCGGCATAGACCGGACTTTTCAGCTCGTAGATAATCGGTTTCTTCCTCGACTTGTCGTAAAGATATCCAAATGTGGCTACCAAAGCAGCAAGAAAGAGTACCAACAGGCTAATCCGAAAAAACTTTTTCATAATTGTATATGTATGTGTAATAAAATTTCATTCATAACGTAGCGCGTCCACGGGCTTCATTCCCACGGCTTTCCTCGCGGGGATAAGCCCTGCAATAAGTCCTGAGATTATCAGCACAATCAGCGCCGTAACCGCAACCTGTATATCCACCTCAGGATTCTTGAACATCTCACCGTCTCCTCCGGAGGATACAAGGACTTTATTTATCATTTCGAGCAGGAATACGCCGAGCACCAGACCAAAACTGCCCGCAATAATTGTAAGCGTCACCGATTCTGTGATAACCTGTGAAACAATTCGCCAGGGAGTTGCCCCAAGAGCACGCTGCACCCCTATTTCCCGGGTTCTTTCTTTAATGATGATAAGCATAATGTTGCTGACTCCGATTACTCCGGCCAGCAGGGTTCCCGTACCCACAATCCATATTAGGATTCGGATTCCAAGAAACAAACCGTTCATTTTTTTGAACTCTTTCTCCAGGTTGAAATGCCCGAAGGCCTGCTCGTCGTCCGGGGCAATATGGTTTCGCTCGGCAAGAAGCTTCATGGATTTCTCCTCCACCACCGATGCCGATTTGTTGGGCTTGGCTGTCACCAGAAAGTAGTGGACAGCATCGCCCATATTGTAGCTAACCTGCATTGTTGTAAACGGTATGAAGATCGACTTCTCTTTGTCTCCCCCGAAATTCATGTTTCGGTTTTTAGGTTCAAAAACCCCAACAACCTGGTAATACACTCCGTTAATACGGAGGTACTCCCCAAGTACCGGCTCGCCCGGCTTGAACATCTCATCCCTGACCCGGTTACCGATTACGGCTACTTTCCGTTTGTTCTGGAGGTCGATTTCATTAATGAATCTCCCTTCCAGAATGTTAACCGGGTCGATTTTGTTGATCGCGGGATAATCGCCCGTTATACTGTAAGCACCGGTTTTCAATCCATAAACAACATTGTTGGTATTATCACCTCCCCAAAGCTGAAGTCGCGGGGCTAACTGGTCGATCTCAGGAATGTTTTTAAGTAGCGCTTCCATATCGGAGGAGTGAAAATTCCAAAAGCGACCTCTGGGGAAGCCTTTGTAGGGAATGGTGGTCTGCCGGGTAAACATGATAGCGCTGTTGGTTGCGAAATCGCCCATGCCTCCCATGACGGCATTGCGCAAGCCATTTCCCGACCCGAGCATAATGATGAGCATGAAAATCCCCCAAAACACGCCAAAAGCGGTAAAGAAGGTTCGCAGCTTATTGCTTTTAAGCGAACTATAGATTTCCTGCCATTTATCCCTGTCGAACATTTTGGTTTTTATATGTTTTATTCGTCGTGCAATGCAATAACCGGACGGATGCTTGCCGCCCTGAGTGCAGGGTACAATCCCGCCAGCACACCGGCAAATACCAAAACAAGAGTGGCTCCAACGGCAATTGAAAAGTCGACCTCCGGATTCCTGAAAAACTCGCTGGGCGGCATGAAGGCATTAACAAGCTCCAGAAGGCCTATACCGCTTACAAGCCCAATATACCCGGCAAATGATGTAATAATTACGGATTCAAAGATGATTAAAAAAACCACCGACCAAGGGGTTGCGCCAATGGCCTTGCGTATGCCGATCTCTTTGGTTCGCTCATTCACCACAATAATCATGATGTTGCTGACGCCAACCACTCCCGCGATTATAGTGAAGATCCCGATAACTGCAACAAAGAGCTTTATCCCCATAAACATATTCTGAAACTGCTTAAATTCCCGCAGAGTGTTTCCAATATACAAAGCGCCTGTATCCTCGCTGTTGAAGCGGTGGCGTTTAGCCATCTTCGTGCGAATGGTCTGCTCCAACACCTCACTCTCTTTGGCTGAAAGATTGGTTGTGATGGTGAGGTTGTTAATCCGGTTTCCCCCGTTAAAAATCATTTGAGTAGTAGAGATGGGAAGATAAATCCGTTGCTGATCCCTGTCGCTCCGATCGCTAAAAACCCCTACCACCTGAAAGGGCACCCCGTTTACTTTAATGTACTCGCCCAATGGGTTCTCCCCGTTTTTAAAAAGCGCATCCTTTACAGGAAGGCCGATGATGGCAACTTTCCTGAATTTCTGGATATCTACCTGATTCAGCATTCTCCCATCTTCGATTATGATTTTCTCGATGGCCTGCATGTCAGGATGCACACAGATAAGGTCGAAGGAACCGAAGTTTTTCTTGTAGGAGATGATACGGTTTTGCCAGATATAAAACCGGGCAGATACTTCTTCAACGCCCGGAATGTTGTTTTTTACAAAGTCGTAATCTTCGTTGGTGAAGGTAATCCTGCGTCCCGGCTTCATCCCCTGTCCGGCCATGGTTGTTGCGCCGGGGTGCAGCCAGAGGGTATTGGTGGCGTCGGCTTTAAACTGGTATTCGACACCGTTCTGTAGCCCGTTTCCCGAACCAAGGAGTATAATGAGCATGAATATCCCCCACGCCACGCTGAAACCTGTCAGAAAGGTTCGAAGCTTGTTCTTTCGGATGGTTGCAAAAATCTCCTGCCATTTATCCAGATCAAACATTGGGGCGTTTTAAAGTGATGTTGCTTTTTCCTTTTTATCAAGGAGTATATCCTCCTCGATCACCCCGTCTTTTATGCGGATGATTCGGTCGGTGAGCATTGAGATATCGTGCTCATGGGTAACGATGATAATAGTGATGCCCTCCCGGTTTACTTCCCTCAACAAGTCCATTACCTCTAAGGATGTTTGGGAGTCGAGTGCGCCGGTGGGTTCATCGGCAAGTATAACTTTGGGTTTGGCAATCAGGGCTCGGGCTATTGCCACGCGCTGCTTCTGTCCGCCTGACATTTCGCTCGGGAGATGGTCGGCCCACTCGCGCAGGCCTACCTTTTCGAGGTATTCCATTGCGATGGCATTTCGTTTTTTACGACTGACACCCTGATAATAAAGAGGCAGGGCAACGTTTTCAAGAGCATTTTTAAAGGCTATGAGGTTAAAACTCTGAAATACGAATCCAAGGGTTTTGTTTCTGAGTTTTGCAGCCTGGGTTTCGTTAAGGTCGCGGATAAGCTTCCCCTCCAGATAGAACTCGCCCTCGTCGTAGTTGTCGAGGATACCAAGTACGTTAAGCAATGTGGATTTCCCGGAGCCGGAAGAGCCCATAATAGATATCATTTCACCCGCACGGATATCCATATCAACTCCTTTAAGCACGTGAAGGCTGTTCTGACCAATATAGTAGGTCTTGTGAATATTTTTGAGCAGTATCATCAGAACGGATTTATGGGGAAATTTCGACAATAACAGTGCCAATGTTTTCCCCTGGCTTGAGAATGGGACGCTTTATAACGTAAGCATTGCAAATTTAATTATTACGGGGGAGGGAAAAAAATATTTTTTTATGCTTTGGAATGAAATAAGGCGCTGAATGAAGACCCTGACAATATTCAAACAACAAAGCCAGGCCTGTTTTTGGGGGGAAACCAAAATAAAAGTCTTAAATCATTTGGTAGGTTCATTTTAAATCGTTTATCTTTGTGAGCGAACATTCACTCACTCATGATTTATTAAGATGAACAACGATTTAACCGGACGCCAACAGGAGATTATCAAGGTGTCATTGGAATTGATCGCGGAAGGCGGGATACAATCATTGACCACAAAAAACATTGCAAAAAGAATTGGCTTTGCAGAGTCAGCGATATATCGTCACTATGAAAACAAAATTCAAATTTTGCTGGCTATTCTCGACTTCTTCAAAGCTAATTCAGAGCGCATCTTTACCAGCCATTTAGCTTCAAGCGGGAGTGCCCTTGAAAAAATCGAAATACTGTTTCAGAGTCATTTCAAGAAATTTTCAGACTCACCTTCCTTGGTTGCGGTTATTTTTTCGGAAGAGATTTTCCGGAACGAGCCGGAACTTTCCCAAAAAGTAAAGGAGATAATGGATCTCAGTATCATGAATCTAAAGTTGATTCTTGAAAACGGTCAAAAAAACGGGGAAATCAGACCCGATATCGAAGCATCCCATTTGTCGGTCATTATCATGGGCTCGCTTAGAATGTTTGTAAAGCAGTGGCACATGTCGGATTTACGTTTCAACATTACAGAAGAAGGCTCCCTATTTATCAACTCCATTAAAGTACTGGTTAAAAAATAATTTATATCCTGATGAAACCCAAAAAAAATTTCTCCGGAATGTTAGTGAATATTCACCCGCAAAAATGGGTGAGTATAAGTATTGTGCTCCTGTTGACAGTGTTTGCAGGAAAGGCGCAAACCTGGACCCTGCAGCAATGTATCGACTCTGCACAGATTCACAATAAAAGCCTTGCGATTGGCAGCAACAATATTGCAATAGGTGAGCAAAAGCAAAAAGAAGCCCAGGCAAACCTCATCCCCAAAGTAAATCTTGCCGGCGATTACAAATACTTCACCGATTTGCCTTACCAGCTCATGCCGATGTCAGCTTTCGGTGGACCCGAGGGACAGTTCAAGGAGACTCAATTTGGAGTGCCTCACAACATGAGCGCTTCTATTCAGGTTACTCTGCCAATCTATAACCCTCAACTCTATGGAGGTTTAAAAGCCACAAAAATAGCAGTCGAGATTTCGCAACTGCAATATAAAAAGACGGAGGAACAGGTATTTTTCGATATATCCAACCTTTATTACAATGTTCAGATATTGCAGCATCAGCTGGCATTTATCGACAGCAACATCAGCAACACCAAAAGACTCTTGGGGAATCTGCAACTCTTAAAGGAACAGATGATGGTAAAAGGAACGGACGTTAGCAAGGTGGAACTGCAAAACGAGCAGTTAAGCACGCAACGGGAAACCGTATCCAATACAATTGAACAGGTATTGAACGCATTGAAATTCACAATCGGTGTCTCCACGGATGAAATTATACAGGTTGAATCGCTGGCTCAGTCGGATCAGCTGAAAGAATACAACAGTAATCCTACCCTTGACATTCAGCTGACTCAGATGCAGAATAAGTTTCTAACGAGTGAGCTGAGTACCCTTAGGACCTCCAGACTTCCCTCGCTTTCCTTGTATGGGAGTTATGGGCAAACCGGATTCGGATACGATGAAAAGCCCAACGACTTTCTAAAATTCTTTCCGGCAAGTTTTGTGGGTTTACAGCTTTCGTATCCAATCTTTAACGGTACGGTTACGCACCGGAAAATAAACCAGAAAAAGCTGGAGCTGCAAAACAGTGAACTCCAAATAAACCTGGTTACCGAACAAAATGCCATGTTGATTGAAAATGCAAAGCGGCAAAGAAATCTGGCAGAGAAAACCATTTCCAATTCCTTGTTGCAGATTACCCATGCAAATACAATATACGAGCAAACCCTTTTGCAGCAGAAGGAAGGAACAGCCAACCTAAGCGATGTTTTATTGGCCGACACCGCACTTCGGGAAGCCCAGCAAACCCATATAAGGTCAATTGTGGATCTTCTAAAATCGGAATTGGAATTGAAAAAATTAACAGGAAATATCCCATCACAAAAATAAAATCAGAACCTCATGAAAAAGATTATTTATATTGCTTTGGCCCTTGCGTTGGTAGCCCTTACTGTTTTCCGCCTGAAAAGCAATAAAGAAACCACCCTGAAGAGAGTTTTTCAATACGATAAGAACAGCGCTGTTAGTGTTCAGGTCGACACAATTCGTCAGAAACGTATCGATGCGCAATACACCTATCCCGGATCGTTTGAACCAAATAAAGAAACGAAAATCAGCGCCGAGATTCAGGGGAAAATCAATGCGGTGCTTGTAGATGCAGGCAGCAGCGTGAAAGCCGGCCAATTGCTTATCCAACTCGATAACTCCCTGCTTAAGTTGCAGCTCCAGTCTATTGAAGTGCAGATTGAAGGTTTGCAGATGGATTTGAAGCGCTACTCCGTTTTAGCCAAGGCGGATGCGATTCAGGGTGTGCAGCTGGAAAAGGCTGAACTGGGCCTGAAGTCGGCGGAAGTTCAAAAAACGATCTTGCTGGAACAAATCAACAAGACCTCTATCAAAGCCCCATTCAGCGGCATTGTAACCGCAAAAATGACCGAGGAGGGGGCGTTTGCAGCTCCCGGAATGCCCCTTTTACAGATTACCGACATCTCCAGGCTGAAATTCACCATCAATATTCCCGATAAAGAACTGGATCGCTTCACTATGGGCGAAAAACACAGGTTGACGGCCGACGCCTTGCCTCAAATCGATTTGTTGGCCGAGGTCTCTATGATCGGAAGCAAAGCAAACATGGGAAACAGCTATCCGGTTCAACTGACTGTTGGCAACACTCCCGACTTCAGAATCAAATCAGGCATGTCGGGACTGGTGGAGGTTACAAATGGAGAAAGTGACAAGTACATCTATATAGCCGCATCGAGTATAGTTGGAACAAATCTCAAACCACAGGTTTATCTGATTACGAACGGCAAGGCCTCCCTGAAAAACATCAGCATTTCAGAAAGATTTGAGAATAAAGTTGTGGTCTCAGAGGGACTGGAGGAAGGAAATCTGATTGCAACCACAGGTTTCATCAATCTTTTTGATGGAGCTAATGTAACTATTAAATAAAACAGCGATATGAATATTACTGAAATTGCCATAAAACGCCCATCCCTGATCATTGTTCTGTTCAGTGTTTTTACCCTGCTGGGTATCATTGGCTACAAAAACCTGAGTTACGAGCTTCTACCTGATTTTAACCAGCCTGTGGTGGTGATCAGGACGATTTATCCCGGCGCCGAGCCGCAGGAGGTAGAGACCTCCGTATCGCGAAAAATTGAAGATGCACTATCGAACCTCGAAGGTGTCGACTACCTTGAAACCAAGTCGATGCCAAATGCCTCGGTAATTATTGCCAACCTGAAATATGGCACCAATGTCGACAAAGCCATGCAGGATGCACAACGTTACATCGACAACATTCGAAAAGACTTACCCACCGATATTGAAAGTCCGGTGATGAGCAAGGTCTCGCCCAACGATTTGCCGATTATTTCCATCAGTGCCACCAGTAACCTACCCGAAACCGAGTTTTATCAAAAAATGAAGGACGATTTCCTGCCACAGATCCAGCAATTAAAAGGGGTAGCGGAGATAACCCTCCTTGGGGGCGAAGAGCGTGAGATACAGGTAAAAGTGAATCAGGACAAACTGGTGCATTACAAGATTTCCCTGAGTCAGGTAGTCGATGCCATAAACCCTTCGGGCATAGACCTTCCGGCGGGGAAAGTGCAGACTCAAAAAGAGAACAACGCGGTGCGAATTACCGGCAAGTTCAGCACTGTTGACGACATCATGAATGTTCAGGTAGCCATGCCTTTTCCCAACAGCCCGGTGTATGTTAAAGATGTTGCCAGCATTGTTGACGGGATTAAGGAAATTGCCTCGGTAAGCCGTTACAATGGGGTAAACGGCATAGGTCTGATGCTTAAAAAACAAGGCGACGCCAATGCGGTGGATGTTTCGGGACTCGTTCGCGCGAAGCTCAAAGCCATTGAGGAACAGAATACGAATGCAGAGGTGAAGTTTATCATTGCCGACGATTCAACCGACAAAACGATAGCTGCTGTGAATTCTGTTGTTTTCGATTTGTTTCTGGCCGTTTTGCTCGTCTCCCTCGTAATGCTCCTGTTCCTGAGGAGTTACCGCAACTCCCTTATCGTTCTGATATCTATTCCAACCTCCCTCGTAACAGCCTTTGCAGTAATGTGGCTTTTGGGTTACACACTGAATCTTATGACACTGCTTGCCATGTCGTTAATTATAGGGATTTTGGTCGACGATGCCATTGTAGTTCTTGAGAATATCCAACGCCATCTTGACAAAGGAAAAGAAAAACGGACCGCGGCGATGGATGGCCGTATGGAAATCGGGTTCTCAGCGCTCTCCATAACCCTTGTGGATGTGGTTGTATTCCTGCCTATCCTGTTTCTGCAGGTTTTTGTAGGGGATATGCTCAAACAGTTTGCGGTTGTTGTAATCACGTCCACCCTAACCAGTTTGCTGGTTGGCTTTACGCTTACTCCCTGGCTGGCCTCGCGTATTGGCAAAAAAGAGGATCTGCAACCTACCAATATAATCAACCGGTTTCTGCTCTGGTTCGAACAACAGCTGGAAAGCTTTATCAACTGGTACGGCCGACAACTCAGCTGGGTGTTAAAGCACAAACTCGTTTTCGTGGTATTCGTGCTCGTTCTTTTCGCAATGACTTTGGGAATGATGAAGCAAGGCATCATCGGGAAAGAGATGATGTCGACCGGCGATCAGGGCAAATTCAGGCTGAATCTGGAGTTCGACAAAACAATAACCGTTCAGCAGAACAATATTATTTCCCAAGAGGTAGAAAACTTCATCATCCAGCAGCCCGAAGTCGCCACTCTCTTCAGCAACATAGCCGGACCCAGCACCGGAATCGGGAGTCTGGGTGTTGGTGCGGCCAATATATCGGAGTTTACCATACAGTTAAAACCCGCAGAAGAAAGGGTGATGGAAACTGAGGATTTCATGAAATACCTTCGCGCCGAGTTGGGTACCCACTTTCATGGCGTCAATTTCTCTATGGCTGTGGTAGGCTTGCTACCTAAGGGGGCCCCAATAAAAATCACCCTGAGTGGGGCAGATCTGGATTTGGTGATGGCTACCTCAAGGGAACTGAAGGCTATTATCGAAACCGTACCGGGTGCCGACAATGTGAAGCTATCGGTTGAAGAGGGAAAACCCGAATACAAGGTTATACCCGACAAAGACAAGATGCAGAGGCTTGGGCTTACAACAGCTTATGTGGGATTGAACCTCCGAAACGCTTTTACCGGAAACGACGCCTCTTCGCTAACTGAAGACGGCACGGAATATCCGGTCAGAGTTTGGCTTGATGATTTCGACCGGAAAGACTTCGGGGATGTAGGTCATCTTATGATTGTTACTCCCATGAACACAGCGGTTGAAGTGTCGCAGTTTGCCGAGGTTCAGCAAGACAACTCCCCCTCGCTTCTGGAGCGATTGGACCGACAGGCTTCTGTAACGCTTACCGCCGAATCGTTTGGCCGACCTTCAGGAACCTTAGCAGATGAGGTGATTGCCTACTTAAAAACGAAACCTTTGCCCGAGGGCGTCAAACTCAGCTGGGGGGCCGACATTAAGACCCAGAACGAAAGCTTTGGCGCACTGGGCTCTGTACTGCTCATTTCATTCATCCTGATTTACCTAATCATGATTGCGCTATACGACAGTTACATCTACCCTTTTGTAGCCCTGTTCGGCATTCCCGTGGCAGCCATCGGTGCCTTCCTGGCCTTGAACCTCTCGCTCAACCATCTCACTCTTTTTGCTCAGCTTGGACTGATAATGCTTATGGGGCTTGTAACCAAAAATGCCATACTTATTGTCGATTTCACAAACCAGCTGAAAGCCCAGGGGGTTTGCGGGCAAAGAGCGGTTACGCCCAATTTTAATGACCACTTTAGCAATGGCCATTGGGATGCTGCCCATTGCCCTTGGCAAAGGAACTGCCAGCGAATGGAAAAACGGATTGGCGTGGGTTATTATCGGGGGATTACTTTCGTCGTTGATCCTTACGGTGTTTCTGGTCCCTCTGGTTTATTATGTTGTGGATAGTATCAAGGAAAGGCCCGTCAAGAAGAAAGAGGGTATTATATAAGTTTCACCTTTTTCTATCATCCAAAATTTCGGGAAGACATCGGGCTTTTTATGCAGTATTACAATGGATCCGATTATTATAATATGCATTTCAACCATCAGCCGAATGTTTTGCGTTTTGGCTTTATGACCGAGAAATTGAGATTTTAAGCAAAGTTCCAATGTAAAAATCCCCAAACTCCCGAGCCTTCAATATTTATTGAGGCAGCGCCCGTTATTCAAAAAGATAAAAGGGAATTCATAGTTCGAGTGGCAAACAAATCAAAACAGAAAACGTGGTTGAAACTTCTAATGTGGGAAATACTTGTATATTTTATCGCGGTGAAGCACTCGTGTAAACTCAACAACTTTGTTTACGATATAAATTCCAATTCTATACCTGCCTATCCGAATGCGAAAGGCGGTTTTATCACCCTTCAATTTTTTTATACCTTTTATATTCTGTGGCTTTTTAGCATTTTCAACATCCTCGATTGCTTTAATAATAGCATCCAGAACGTCGGTCATCAATGCTTTCAACATCTTTATCAAAACTGGCCTTAAACTTGACTTCCATTAGCTTTTAAGCCTTTTCATAACTTGCTCTCGCGTAACATAGTCGCTTTTACTACCTTCCTCCATTGCTTTTAACATACCAATATCCAGCATTTCATCTTCTGAAAGTACTTTAACTTTAACGCCAATCCTATTTGCGAGGTCGGTAAGCAACTTAACATCGGTTTTTTTCGTGGCTGAAATTAATAAATTGGTCATAATGCTAAATTTTGTATCTGCAAATATAATACATAAGATAGAATTATTACGGCGCCATAACAATCCTGAACCCCAAAAAGTAGTTGCCATCATCGGGGAAACTGCGGTACCGGATAGCCGAACGACAGTATTGTGCCCGGTTGGCCCAACTGCCACCCCGAATTTCGCGGCCCAAGCCTTCGGAAGGACCTCTAGGGTTGGTTTGCTCAACTGTTGGATAGGGGCCATACCAATCGCTGCACCATTCCCACACGTTACCATGCATATCAAACAATCCGAAAGCATTGGGTAAGTAAGAACCAACCGGCTGGGTTTTGCCGGGATAGTAGGTCTTGTTGTTAATGCAGGTGCTGTAAGGATTAGACCAATCGTAATTGGCTTGTTCGTTGCTTAAACATTCCCCGGTATTAAAAGGTGTTGTGGTATATGCGCGACAGGCGTTTTCCCATTCCGCACCGGTTGGCAAACGACCTCCGGCATACCTGGCAAACTCCATTGCTCCATACCAGGTAACATTTATCACAGGATGGTTTTCAAAACCGACTACAGGTACCCATTGCCTTTTGGTATAATGCAAGCCCCAATCAAAGTCGCCTGTGCTGGGGAAAATCAATATTTGATTAGGGTAATCCCCTGCTTCAAATATACCATCGGCTCCAATTTTCCATTCATTCAGAAAATTTGCGTACTGGGCATTCGTAATTTCATACTTGCTCATTTTGTAGACACTGAGCGCTACCGGGTACTGACCTTCATTTTTGTTATGGTTTACTTCCGCATCGGGACTACCCATTACAAATTTACCGGCAGGGATTTGCACAGTTTGTATTTCCAGGCCTGAAACAGCTTGCTGCTCCGCGACGATAACCTGGTTCACTTCATTTTGCTGTATTGAAGTATCTGCTGCAACAGCAGCTTCTGAGCCTTCGCTTTGAGAATAAGCAATGCCTATTGACATAGCCAAGCCCAAAATACTCAAAAAAATTTCTTTTCTAATCAAAGAATTATCCTTAAACGCAGTCATGTTTAGCACTTTATAATTGTATTAGGATTCTATTTCCGCGTAAAAGTACGTGATAAAAAGGTTTCATTTGAAAGTTAAAATATTTTTTATTAACATTATTCTTTGGATCCACCAACCTAATGCTTTGCTATTTTGTTAAGGAAACGGATCTTTTATCCCCCGGAAAAATGAATAAGCCCTCCCATACGCTTCACTCAGAATTTGAAAAGCTGTTCAGGGATTACTTTACCCCATTGGTCTGGTATTCCATGAAAATGGTTAAAGATCAGGATACTGCCCGCGAAATCGTGCATTCGGTATTTGTTAAACTCTGGCAAAATATTGAGTCTATTGATTTTTCAAAACCTGTTAAACCATATCTTTATACTTCGGTTTATAACCGCTCCTTAAATTACCTCCGTGATCATAAAAAATTCACGGGGGAGGAAAATATCGGCGTCGAAAGTTTTGCGCAGAGTGGAGACACTCTCGAATCGATGGAAACCGAAGAAGCTATTTACATGGCAATTGCTGCTCTACCTGATAAAACCCGGAAAATTTTCGAGATGAGCCGTTTTGAGAATAAGAAATACCATGAAATCGCAAATGAGCTTGATATCTCTGTGAAAACTGTTGAAGCCAGAATGTCGGAAGCTCTTAAAATATTACGGGTGAAGCTTAGTCATTACATTAAAATATTTGTTTTTCTGATATTGGATTTTTTCTGAAACTAAAATACAAAGATTAGCGGATCGAATCTTTACTGCAAAAAACAATAGGGTAAAACCTAGTTCGGGTGTGTATAGAATATTGAATAAATAAAATGCAAAACGGTAACGAAAATAGAATTCCGCTTGACCTTATCAGCAGGTTTCTCTCGGGGGAGGCAAACCTGAAAGAGACTGATGCGCTCAACGAGTGGATTGCCCAATCTTCCGAGAACCTTAGGGTTTTTGAAGAGTATAGGAAGGTTTGGGAGGATGCCGGTGTATTGAAGGGAAAACCCGCATTCGACCTGGATGCCGAATGGGAATATTTGCAATCCAAAACCAGCACGACTCCAAGCCGGTCTGAGCTCAGCAACTTTCTTGCCGGGCCGAAATTTTTCGGTTCATTTTACCGTATTGCAGCCGTACTGGTCATAGGACTGGTTTTTGGATACAGCATTTATTTTATTACCAGTCGCACCTCAACATTAACCTATACTTCTCTTTCAGGGAAGGAAACTATTAAGCTCCCAGATGGCTCAATGGTTACT
>JFJP01006049.1_pt1 | contig 12974 bp, 10 predicted proteins | sample 431651 | NCBI WGS metagenome assembly JFJP01 (sample SAMN02602958, study PRJNA72255) | Microbial mat metagenome, whole genome shotgun sequencing project. | biome: fresh water; feature: sink hole; material: water; isolation source: purple microbial (photo- and chemosynthetic) mats found in...
GTCAGCGGGTACAAATGCGGCTGCGGCGTGGAAACATGCGTTTGCATGTAATCAGCAAGTGCGTTCATTGGGGTTTCCTATTGGGTTTATTTTCTGGTTCCCATGTGTCGTATGGGAACTCCGATGCAGATGTTCGGCCCAGCGTAATAACAGGGTTTGCAGGATGTCTAGTTTAATCGGCTTGGTCATGTAATCATCCATGCCGGCTTGTAGGCACAGTTCGCGGTCGCCTTCCAGGGCGTGGGCGGTGACGGCGATGATGATCGGGTGTTCGGCAAAACGCGGATCGGCGCGTAATTGGCGGGTGGCTTCTAGGCCGTCCATGTCGGGCATTTGCACGTCCATGAATACCAGATCGTAGGACTGGCGTTGGACGGCGTTGACGGCTTCCAGGCCGTTGCCGACCACATCGGCGCGGTAGCCCATTTTGCCCAGCACCAACAAGGCCAGCTTTTGGTTGACCGAGTTATCTTCTGCCAGCAGGATGCGCAGCGGTAGCCGTTGTCCCAGTTTGCTATCAAAAGCGTGGCTGGTCGGGCGGCGGGTGTTGCGGGTGCGGACGCGCTGCGAGTCGGTGAAGACGCGCACCAGTGCGTTGTAGAGTTGGGATTGTTTCACCGGTTTGTTGAGGTAGAGGTTAAACACCGCTTGCAGGTCTTGTTCGCGTTGTTCGGGTCTGCCGACCGAACTGAGCATGATCAGCGGTAATTCTTCGGCGCTGAACTGTTGGCGCAGGCTGCGGCCTAGGGTAAAGCCGTCCATTTCTGGCATTTGCATATCAATAATGCCGAGATCGACCTGTTCGCCCGCTTGGAGGTAGGCCAGGGCTTCTGCGCCTGAGGCGCAGACTAAACTGCGCATCGCCCAGTTTTCGAGTTGTAGGCTGAGTATGCGGCGATTGGTTGGGTTGTCATCGACGATGAGGGCGCGTTTGCTGGTCAATTCCGGCACGTTTTGGATAAATTCGACGTGGGGCGGCATTTCGGCGGGCGTGGTGCGGATGGTGAAATGGAACGTAGAGCCTTTGCCTGGCTGGCTTTCTACCCACATCCGTCCGCCCATGAATTCGGTGAGACGCGCACTGATGGCTAGGCCCAAACCGGTGCCGCCGTAGCGCCGGGTGATCGAGGAATCGACTTGGGAAAACGGTTTGAACAGGCGATCCAGGCGTTCGGGAGGAATGCCGATGCCGCTGTCGCGCACTGCAAATTCGAGCAATAAGCCGGTGTCTGCTTGCACCACTGGATGGTGTTTGATGGTGATTAAAATCTCGCCTTGTTCGGTGAATTTAATCGCATTCCCGACCAAGTTGACCAGCACTTGTTGCACGCGGGTGATGTCGCCCAGCACCGCAGGCGGTACGGTGGCATCCATGAAATACAGCAAATCCAGGGTTTTTTCACGGGCACGCGGGGCCAGTAAATCCAGGGTTTCTTCGATACAGCTATGCAGTGCAAAGGGATGCAGTTCCAGTGCTAAGTGCCCGGCTTCGATTCTCGAAAAATCTAAAATATCGTTGATGATGGTGAGCAGACTTTCGCCGCTGCTGCGAATGGTTTCCACATATTCGGCTTGTTCTTGGCTCAACTGGGTGCCCGCCAGCAGGCCGGTCATGCCGATGACGCCGTTCATCGGCGTGCGGATTTCGTGGCTCATGGTGGCGAGGAAAGCGGCTTTGGTCTGGGTAGCGGCTTCGGCAATTTCTTTTTCTTCACGAATCCGCTGTTTTTCCTGTTCGAGTTGCTTGATTTTGTCGGCCAATCCCAAGGACAGCACCATCACCCCGATCATCGAGCCGATTTGCATCGACCATTGGCTGACGAAAGTCAGCGGCATCCAGCCGAGCTTGGTGATCGCAAACACCAACATCCCGGTTAAAAACAACGACCAAGCTAACATGTAATAGCGGGCGGAACGGTAACTCACCACCAGGCACAAGCCCCCGACCGTCAACAGCAGCAGCGCACTGACAGCGCCGCTGGCGATGATCAGGCGGGTGGCCGCGCTGTATTCCAGACTCAAGCTGGCGACGGCCAGCAAGAGGGTGTAGCCCAAGTACAGGCGCAGTCCCCAATCCAAACGCGGGAGATGCAAGCTGGTGTGTAAAAAACTGCGTCCAAACTGGATCGCGGTCAACATCATCAAAGCAAAGAAAAACAAGGTGCTGCGATTGCCCCACCAGGTCGCGGTCGGCCACAAATATTGGTAGGCCAAGCCGCTGAGCGAGAGTTCCGTCAAGATCAGCACGCTGATAAACAGCACATAATGCCAGTAGCTCAGCTCGCGCATCGCCACCGACAAAAACAGGTTATAAATCAGCATCCCCAGCATGATGCCGTAATAAATCCCATGCATGAGCTGGAGGGTGTTGCGGTGTTCGAGAAAAGCCAGGGGCCGCCAAGCCGTCACCGGCAAATCCAGCGAACCGCTGGAAGTCACGCGCAAATAGTAGTCTTGGCTGCGGTGGGCGGGGGTTTGTAAGGGGAAGATAAACTGGGCGTCACGCACCAAGCGGTTGGCAAACGGCTGCGAATCGCCGTAGTGCATCACTTGGTAGCCGCCGCCGTCCTGGGGATAATACAGGTCTAGGGTGTCTAGCAGCGGATAGGCCACCTGAATTAACCAGTCGATAGGCTGCGCACTGTCATTGTTTACCCGCAAGCGCAGCCAGTAAGCGGCGGCAGACACGCCAAAGTTGAGATGGGGTTGCGTGCTGCGCTGAAAGTTTTGGGCCAGGGGTGCGCTCATCACGGCGGACAAATCCCACTGTTGTTCAGGATCGGCCAGCACCTCCACATAAGTCCCCAACGCAGTCTGCTGCAACGAAGTCAGCGCCAACTGAGGCGTTTGTGCCGCTGCTAAACTCGACCCAGCGTAACAGCAGCAGAGTCCCCAAATCACCAGCAACAGACTGCGCATCGCTTACCCCAAATGAGTTTCGAGAAATTCCCGCACCCAATGCGGGGGTCTAGCACTGCTGAATTGGGCTGTGATTTCACCGTCACGAAACAGCAACACCGTCGGAAAGCCGCGTAGCTTATAGCGTCCCGCCAGCCGCATGTTTTCATCGGCTTCGACCTTAGCCAGCCGCCAGCGTCCCGCATCCTCTGCCGCCAGCCTTTCCAGCACGGGGGTCAAGGCGCGGCAAGGCGTACACCAGTCGGCCCAAAAATCCACCAATACCGGGGTTTGGTGGGAAAATTCGATGACTTCTTGAAGAAAGCTGTGTTCCGTCACATCAACTATCCAAGGACTACCCGCAGGGTGCGAATGTGGCTGTTGCATGGTGTGATTTCCTGTTGTCCAAATGAGGGCTGTTTGTAACCAAAAATAACTGAAAGCCGCGAGTAAATAAGTGCCAGACTCTAATTGTCTTAACATCTAGCTCACCACAGAGGCACAGAGACACAAAGGTACACAAAGACTGATTTCGCAGATTAAAGTCAACAAAACCAGCGTAGCCGAAGGGAAGAGTTGTTATTTTGTTAGATTTTATTGCCTTTGTGTGACTTTGTGCCTTCGTGTCTTTGTGGTGAGCACCTGATGTTAAGTGAGTTAGATTCGTGTCATTACTCAATTTCAGAGAAATTAAGGTAATTACGATCTGAGACTTAGGAATGGGCATGAAACAAATCCGCCAGGACGGCAGTCCTGCACGGCTACGAAGTGTCGGGGGTTATTTACTCCCCATTCCTTAGCGGGACATTCACATGCAAATCGGGGCGCTAAGCCCCGATTGGTTTTAATGTCCGAGCAACGGGCCTAAACCCGTCAGTCTCAGGGGCACACGTCTTTGACCACCTTTTTGTTGGCTAAGGTGTGGTCTTTTTTGAAGGTGTAGATGCGGCATTCAGTGCCTGCTTCATTCTCGTACATCCACGTCTTGGCGTTGTTGCGATCATCTTCGTTGTCGGCATAGTCCGGCGCACGTTTTTCCTGTTCCAGGGTTTTCAGACGATCTGCCTTGAGTGCTTTGCGCATGGTTTGAAATTCTTCATCTGCGCCATCGCTTTCTGCTGCCGCTTCGTCGTCTGCAACCGGAGGAGCTGGCTCCTCATCATCGGGGGCGGTGGCGGGCGCTGCTGTTTTCTCATCAGGAGTTTTAGCGGGCGCTTCTTCGGCAGCGGTCTCAGTTTCCGCAGGCGGGGCTACCTCTGCATCAGCGTCAGCATCTGCATCTGCATCTGCATCAGGCTCGGCTTCATCGGTGGGCAAGGGCAGCGTGTCAGCATCCGCGTCATCGGTGCCCGCATCGGCATCGGCATCGGCACCTGGATCGGTCTCGTCTGGCAGGGCGACATCTTCTTCCGCAGCCGCTGGCTCAGTACCGCTGTTTTGCTGTTCCGCAAACACGTTTTCGCAGTATTCAAACCACTGCATAAACAGTTTGTTGACCTTGCCCACTTTGCTGGTGTCAGCATCCTTCATCAGATTTTCGTGTTTGTTTTGCAAAATCCCCGGATAAATTTTTAGCGCTTGGTCTTTAGCGTTTTGGTAAGCCTCGCTGTCTTGCTGTAGTTTCGCGAGAAATGCAGGATCGGGAGTCACAGCCGCTTCGGTCTGCACATAGGGCGCACAGTATTTGTCCACCGCCATAGCGGCAAAGGCCTGTGACTGGGCCGAGAGTTTTTGGATCAAATCAACCCGCGCTTTGGCTTTGGCTTGAGTCTTGGCCGCCAGTTGTGCCACTTGCTCTTCTGCTTTACTGACCTTGCCCGCTAATTCGCTTTCGCAATACTCGTACATGTCGTGGTAGGTTTTTTCACCCACAAACTGACCGATATAACTTAATTCCGCTTTGGGCAAATCGGGGGTGATCGCCAAGGCGGCATCACGGTATTTTTCGTATTTTTGATAATAGCGTTGTAATACCCGCAGCGACACCGCCGTTTTAGGGAGCGGTGCGCTCAAACCCTTTTCGCATTGGGCAAAAGCGGTGTGTAGTTTGCTCCTGGCGGCAGCCTGGGTTGCCTCGTCAGCACTGACTAGGCCCGTCCAGAGTCCGACCAGCACAACACTCATGATACGCACAGTGATTTTGTAATTTTCCATAGACTACGGCCTGGGGGTTGGAAGGTCTGTGTGGGATCGTGTCTGGGTCGCAAGACAAGGCGACCAACCAGACTTTGGTGCGCTGATTAACGCATCACGGAATAGACACCAAAGCGATAAGCCTCACAGTATAGTGACCTTGCTTTGGGTTTGTCACCTTGTATCTTGTAGCGCAGCCGTTTGAAATCAGACTGCCAAAAAAAAACGGCACCCCAGATGGGGTGCCGTTCCTAGAGTGAGGTCGCTAAACCTCGATTACTGCTTGTTGGTCTTACGAATCGTGATTTCCACACGACGGTTCTGAGCGCGACCTGCTTTGGTCTTGTTGTCAGCCACCGGTGCCAGTTCGCCTTTACCAGATTCCATGATCAGGCTGGCAGGTACACCGTTGGTGCGCAAGTAGTTAGCCACAGCCTGAGCGCGACGCTCAGACAGTTTCTGGTTGTAGCTTTCCGTACCCACGCTGTCGGTATGACCGACCACGGCGATGTCTTGGACATGGCTCAGGTCGCCGTTGATGAATTCAACCAGTTTATCCAGCTTCACTTTACCAGTGGGCTTGAGGTTAAACTTGTCGAAGTCGAAGTTCACTTCGTCGTTGCTCAGCGTGGTCTTGACTTCCATGCTCACCACTGCGCAACCATTCGCGTCAACTTGGGTATCGGCAGGCGTACCTGGGCACTTGTCAGGGCAACCTACTACACCGTCACCCGGCACACCGTCACCGTCTACGTCTACTGCACAAGGATCGGTTTCAGACGCCACTTCCTTCTTGTCACCGCAAATTTCAAACATCTTGTCTTTTGGGTAAGCAGGGGTGACTACGCAATCCGGTTTTTCGGCGGTGTGCGTGCCAGAAATCACTGGGGCACCAGCCGAATCCAGCAAATAAGCGGGGCCTTTGTTTTCTCCGGCAAACACGGGTGCCGTTACGTTGAGCAGAGCGCTCGCAACGAGACCTATCAACAGATTATGACCAATAGTTTTGAGCATGAATGATTCCTTCCTGTAAGTTTAAGCAAAAGTCGATGACCACACGTCGCACAGGCTATGTTACTTATTGTGGTTAAACAGCCACTCTGTTGTGGGATTCCAACGGACAGAATAGCTGCCCAACTGGATTGCCGGCATGCCAGCAATCCTTGCCAGCCACCCATTCCTTTGTCCATCATACCAACATTAACGCCCTATTCTAACAACCGGGCAGGCGTTCGTCTAGATTTTTTGTATTTGATTGCAACAGAGTGTATCTGAAAAACCACAGTCTGTTTTTCAACACCGCTGATACCATTTACTGGAATTTGCACAAAAATGCAACCTCTATCACACATAAAATCTGTAACCTGGGGTAAATCACTGGTTTTTTGTGGCATGGGCGCACCGTGTCGCGGATGCGCCCAGGTCACTGTCCACTGCCATTCAGTTAAGCTCCAAAGGGGCGTAACATCTACAACCCAGGGCGGCTCTTCGACTGCGGGAAAGGGAGTGCCAAACCGTAGTTTGGCACAGCGCCGCGTGTGTTTGCGGCGCTCACGCGGCGCTGTGCCCCGCAGGACACGACGCCTAAACCCCCGTGCTGTGTGTGTCAAGGCTAAGGTCTGTGCGCCAACCCTTCGACCGCGCTCCTTGCCCTGAGCGCAGCCGAAGGGGGACAAGTCTGCGGTTTGGCACGCCAGGCAAACCGCTTAATAATGACAGTGAGCCGAAGCGGAACGAACGCCTTATGTTAAACAATTTGCACTCACATACTTACGCACTTATTCTCGACGATGGTAAATTCATGCACACTTGTCTTGAACCGCAGACCCCACAGGAGGACTACGCATGATTTTGTTTCCGTCCAAAGCCCCCGCTGATCCCAAGAGCGGCTCGATTCGCCGCAAACTGTACACCGGTTTTGGCATCATGATTGTGCTGCTCAGCTTGGTGGCTGGTTTAACGCTGGGGGCCTTGTGGATCACGAAACTGAAATTTGTGAGGCTGGTGGAACAAGACGCCCCGGTGTTGATCCGTTCTCTGGCCCTGGCCCGCCAAATCGAACACAGCCAAGCCGCACTGGGCTTGTTTTTATTGGGCAAAGAAGCGGTTCATGCCAGCGCTTACCAAGACAGCTTGACCAAACTTGGCAATGAATTAAACGCGCTCAAGGCGCTCCCCAACCTGACCCAAGATGAGGAAATGGCGCGTTGGTTAAGCGAAATCGACAGCGGCTTACAACGGTTTTTAAGTTATCGTGAGCAGATGTTGCACTTGGCCGCTCGCAACGCCGACAACTTCCCGGCCCTGGGCTACGCCGAAGCGGAAATCAATCCGCTGACCCAAGAATTATTGCAAATTTTGCTGAATTTGCTGCAAGAAGAAGAGGCGGATCAGCAACGCCCAGCGGTGCAGCAACAACTCCAAGAACTGCGTTATTTATGGGCCACGCTCACCAGCAGTCTGCGCGGTTATCTGGCCTATCGCGGTGATGAAGCCCGCAGCAATCTTGAGCTTTATAAACAGAGTTTTATTCAAAAAGCCCAGCACTTTGAAACGCTGTACCGAGATCAACTGAACCTGATGCAAACCGACGATTTAAGCCGTCTCAGCGAACTGTATCGCTTATTTTTTGAACGCCTGGAAACCTTGATCCAACACCACAGCGGCCCGCAATGGCGTCGCGATGCTTATTTGTTGCGCACCGAAATCAGCCCGCTGATGAATCAGATCAACACCGCGATCAACAAATTAGTGACGACGCAACAAGCCAACATGCAGTACACCCAAGCCCGTTTGTTGCGTTTTAACACCGGCGTGTTTGGCGTTGCTTTACTGTTGCTGGCGCTGTCGGTGTTCAGTGCGGTCTGGGGCGCGGTGCGATTGGTGCGCAGCATTATTACGCCGTTGCACACCGTGGTGCGGATCAGCGAACAAGTCGCCGAGGGCGAGTTAGACATGGATATTCCCATCCACAGCCACGACGAAGTGGGACAAGTGCTGCTTGCCATGCAAACCATGATTCGACGCCTGTCGGGACTGGTGGCACAAATCCAATACTCTGGGACGCAACTGACTCGCTCCACCAGCGAAATCGCCACCACTTCCCGCCAACAAGAAGCCACCGTCACCGAACAAGCCGCCAGTGCGCACCAGATCATGGACACGGTGAAAACCATCACCCAGTCCACCCAAGTGCTGGCAGAAACCATGAACGAAGTGACTCATCTGGCAGAAACCACCGCCAGTTCAGCCGCCACCGGTCATCAAGAATTGTTGCGGATGGAAAGCGCCATGCGCAACATGCTGGACGCCACCGCTGGCATCGGCGGCAGATTAGAAATGGTCAAAGAAAAAACCGACAACATCGGCACGGTCGTGACCACCATCACCAAAATTGCTGACCAAACCAATTTGCTGTCACTCAATGCCGCGATTGAAGCCGAAAAAGCCGGGGCTTACGGCCTGGGTTTCAGTGTGGTTGCCACCGAAATTCGCCGCTTGGCCGATCAAACTGCCGTCGCGACTTGGGACATTGAACAGATTGTGAAGGAAATGCAAATGGCCGTGGCAGGCAGCGTCAAAGGCATGGGGCAATTCAATACCCAGATTCGGCAAGACGTGGAAAATATTTACAAAGTCAGCCAACAACTGCTGGAAATCATCGGCCAGGTACAAGCGCTCATTCCGCGTTTTGCCAGCGTGCGGGAAGCGATGAACGCCCACATCCTCAGTGCTGGGGAAATCGACGACGCCATCAGCGAACTCAGCGACGCTGCGCGCCACACCGCCGATTCTATTTTCCATTCCAATCAAGCGATACAACAGCTTAACGACACCGCTGGACTGCTACACCAGGAAGTCTCGGTGTTCAAAATCATCAAGCCAACTGCCTGAGTTTCCAGGCAATAATTATCTTAACCTCTATGGCACCACAGAGGCACAAAGACACAAAGGTACACAAAGACTGATTTCACAGATGAAAATCGAGAAGAAAAGTGGTTATTGTTAGATTTTTTTGCCTTTGTGTGACTTTGTGCCTTCGTGTCTTTGTGGTAATGTCTTATGTTAAAGAAGTTATGTGCATGTAATTATTCACCAGACTGGCAGTCCTGCACCACGCCCCGTGCGCACAAATCGGCCAACAAAGCACGTCCGGCTTCCAGCAAAGTCGCCGATTCCGCATAGCCGAGAGTGTGCGCAGTCTCTTGAATCAGGGTGTCGCGGTCGGTGACGGGCGCGGCTTGTAAACGCGACAGCAAAACAAAGCCCGCTGGACTCAATTCCACAAAATGTATCTGGTCTGCGCTGTCTCGATACACCAGCAAATAGGTCGGCTGGGCGAGCGGCGTTTGCGGCTGATAGGCCGGGCCAATCCGCTGCACCGGGAAGCGATAGGCCAGCGGCCAAGCCAAAGGCGATAAATGCAGTCCTGGCGTGCTGGGCAGCGGGCTGTCCTCGGCGATACTCAGCGCCAATTCGACCCATTCGTAATGTGCCAGTTCCAGCATAAACGGCGGATCGCTGGCAACGGTGCCGCGCTCTTCGGCCAGATAATGCAAAAATTCCTGGCCGATTTCAGCGAACAAAGGGGTTTGGCAGTGATGACCGGCAAAGAAATCCTGCACTAAAGCGTGCCATTGTTGATCGGGCAACAGGGCGCGGAGTACCGGGAAACCGCTGGCGATGAAAGAAGCCACATTGTTATAAAACAATTCGCGATAGACGGCCATTCGCCGGGGCGGCACGCCTGCTGGAGTAGGGCAGCGTTGCGGGTCACGAATCGCGGCGGCGAAGGCGGCTTGGAGTGCCTGCGTGGGGTTAAGCGGTGCAGAGCCGTGCATGGGGGCGCTCCGAGGCGGGGGTGGCGACTGCATAAGCGCGCTGAGTGGCGGCGATTTGCTGCACTTCGCCCAGCAAGTCAGGCAAGGGCGGCAGATTGAAATCGCGTTCTAGCAAAGTAGGCAAGCTGCCAAAACGCGCATAAGCGCTTTCCAGTAACTGCCACACCGGATCGATGACTGGCGCACCGTGGGTGTCGATAATCAGGCCGTCCGGTTCGTAATAATGTCCGGCCAGGTGGCAATAGGCGAGGCGCTCGGCAGGCATTTGTGCCAAAAACGCGGCGGCGTCATAGCCGTGATTGTGGGCGTTGACGAACACATTATTGATGTCAAGCAACAGGCTGCAATCGGCTGCTTCTAACACTTGCTGGATAAACTCGGCTTCGCTCAGTTGCGCACCAGGGGCGGCGTAGTAGGAAATGTTTTCGATCACCAACCGTGTACCCAGATAATCCTGGACTTCACCGATCCGCTGCGCGGTGAGCTGCACGGCTTCTTCAGTGAACGGAATCGGCATTAAATCGTACAATAAGCCTTGATCGCCGCAAGCACTGAGATGTTCGCTGTGATAAAGGCCCAATCCAGCGGCGCAAAACCGCCCAGATTCAGCGACAAACCATGCAGCACCAGCGGATAATCGGCCACTGCCTGGCGAAATTGTTTGCCCCAGCGTCCGCCCAGGCCAATCCAGTTTTCCGGGGTCACTTCCAAAAAATCAACCGGCGGTGGCTGGCGTAAAAACTCCCCCAGGAAACCGCGCCGCAAGCCCAGCCCGGCACCGTGTATTCTGGAACTAGACATGGGTCGCCTCCCAGTGGATTAAGTACATGAGTATAACTCGTTTAACTAAGATATTTACCACAAAGACACGAAGGCACAAAGCCACACAAAGTCAAAAAAAATTAAATACTAACAGCGAGTTATTTGTGTAATCAGTCTTTGTGTACCTTTGTGTCTCTGTGCCTTTGTGGTGTGGTAGATGTTAAGATAATTAGAGCCTGGTACTTAAAGCTTGTGAAAACGCCTTGCCGCCGCCGCTCTCAGCGCAGCGGCAAGGCCGCTCCTGCCTCAATTACTCTTTTTGGTTTCGTCGTCAGGGGTAGCGGGTTTTTTCATTTCCCCGCATTTGCCTTCGCCGCACTTGCCTTCTTTGGCTTTATCGTCTTCAGCGGTGGCAGGGGCTTTCTTTTCCCCGCATTTACCTTCGCCGCACTTGCCTTCTTTGGCTTTGTCGTCTTCAGTGGTGGCAGGGGCTTTCATTTCTCCGCATTTGCCCTCACCACATTTGCCTTCAGCCGGGGTGCTATCCGCCACCACCATATAGCCTTGCGCTCTTGCACGCCGCCCAAAGCCGCGCCCATTGCTAAAGCCAATAAAGTCGGTTGTGTTTTGAATGGATTCATCAGAAAAGGCTCCTCAATAAATAGACAGGAAAAACACCGGTCTCAAGCGACACACGCCCGTTGCTTGGCCTAGTGAGTTAGAATAGGCCGAACGTCGGCGTACCATCAATCTGGGTTCACCACCCAATCACATCAACCACAGGAACCCAAAAACATGGCAAAAAAAACCGCCCCCAAAACCACTGGCAAGATTGGCGGCTTCCTCGCGGCGCTATTAGCGCTGCTGGTCGGCGTGGGCTTTGTCTCGCCGGATACCCGCGATTGGTTACTGTCCTGGCTGGGCGGCAGTCCCAGCAGTCAACAAACCGGCCCCACTAGCACCCCCGTCGATGCTTCAAAACTCCCCAAAACCCCCAGCAGTTTCGACAGCGCCAAACGCATTTTGTATGAAAAAATTTACGCCGGTCACAGCAAAACTTTCTACTGCGGCTGTGATTTCGATCCCAAACAACGCACAGTTGATCTAGCCAGTTGCGGCGTCACCCCGCGCAAAAACGCCGAACGCGCCAGCCGCGTCGAAGCCGAACATGTGTTCCCCGCAGAATGGTTTGGCGGCTTTCGCCCTTGTTGGCGTGACTCTGAAAAAGTCTGCGGTTTAGACAGCAAAGGCGAGAAAATTCCAGGCCGCAAATGCTGTGAAAAAGACCCGGTATTCATGACTGCGCACAATGACTTGCACAATCTCTACCCGGCAGTGGGCGAAGTGAATGGAGATCGTTCCAACTTCAGTTGGGGGATGATTCCCGGCAACAAACAAGAATATGGGCGTTGCGCGATTAAAATTGACAGCAGCATTCGACGCGCAGAACCCCCAGATGCGGTCAAGGGCGATATTTCCCGCACCATGTTTTATATGTCAGCCACTTATGGTTTTCGCTTATCCCGCCAAGACGTGCAGTTATTCAATGCCTGGGACAAACAAGACCCAGTGGATGCCTGGGAACAAGAACGCAACCGCCGGATTGCCGCTGTGCAAGGCAATCTCAATCCGTTTATTACAGAAGATAGCAAGCAATTAGACAGCAGCCATGTGAGCGATGCCCCAGCAGGCGCAGTGACGCCGACGGCGGTCGCCGTGACACCAGCCCCAGCGCCGGTTTACCGCTGCGAACCGAAAAAGACCTGCGGTCAAATGACCCGCTGCGAAGAAGCCCGTTATCACCTGACCCAATGCGGCAATACCGGCTTAGATCGCGATGGCGATGGGACGCCCTGCGCCAGCTTGTGTGGTGGCTAGGGTTGGTGTGATTTGAAAAAACCGGACTGTCAGCCGCGAAAGAGGGGTTTCGGCGCGGTTACGTCCGCATCAAGATCAAGTATCGCGGTGCGCCTCTACCCATCCTACCGCACTGCCGCACTGCCTGCGGCCCCACCCCCAGTTTTGCCAGCACAATGTCGGTCCAAATTAAAACCGTAAAACCCTTTTAAGCACTGAGGTTGACTGTGTGCGGACTGCACGGGAAAGCCTGGATAGAGTCCCGCCTTCAGGCGGCCTTGCTTGCAAGGACACCGGCTGAAGCCGGGACTCTGTGGCGGCGCACCCGCGTCGCGCAACAGGACGCTGGTGCGTCCTGACTGCGTGCAGCCCCTGGTGGGGCTGCACGAGGGAAAGACGCTCAGCCCAACCTACGCGAGCTACGGGGTGCGGGGTACGGGGTGCCATGCCTTTAATCGGTTGTGGGGGTATACACAAATTTAC
>JFJP01022089.1_pt1 | contig 12972 bp, 7 predicted proteins | sample 431651 | NCBI WGS metagenome assembly JFJP01 (sample SAMN02602958, study PRJNA72255) | Microbial mat metagenome, whole genome shotgun sequencing project. | biome: fresh water; feature: sink hole; material: water; isolation source: purple microbial (photo- and chemosynthetic) mats found in...
AAATGAGGTTCTTCGCTTCGCTCAGAATGACACCGGAACGGTTCAGAATGACATGACATTAAAAACAAAAAGGAGGAACTATGGATATTTACAGAATTTTCAGGATGTTTGTCGTATTGGCAATGATTGCCGGTTCGGGATTTTCTGTCTCTGCTCAGGAACTGCCGGGAGCAACGCAATTGGCAGACATCGCTCTTGATGAAGAACTCAGATGGATTAAAGCGGAGGCAGATGCGGTTGTTGTAACCATTGCAACCAAAACGCAGATGACCGAAAAAGAAGCCCCGTCAATTGTATCAGTCATTAGCGATGAAGACATCCGGAACACGGGCGCAAGAACTATCGTTGACGTATTAAGAACCGTGCCGGGATTTGACCTGACGGATCTGGGATTTTATCCCTTGCATAAGACATACATCAGGGGCATGACTTCATCGGGAGTCGAAAAAATCAAAATTATGATAGACGGACACGGTTTTCAGCCTTTCTGGGGAGACGCCGATATTTTTTTTGACAAAATACCTGTCGGCAATATCAGGAAAATCGAAATTATCAGAGGACCCGGCTCCGCGCTTTACGGGACAGGCGCATTTCTCGGCGTCATCAATATCATTACAAAACACGGAGGCGATAAGCCTTCAAGTCTCTCTGTCGAATACGGAAGTTTCGACACGGTAAAGCCTTACGCGGAATTGTCATATAAACATGACTATTTGAAAGCTTATTTATATGCAGAATACTACCGGACAGACGGATATGACGGAACCGTTGAATCCGACATGGCATCTGATCCGGCTGCTGTCGCCATGTACGGCGGAAGACTTGCGCCCTCTGCTTCAAGAGAAATGACAGGCGAAACACAGCATCACTCATTTCATACCAATCTCAGTTATAAGGGACTGTATTTTTCAGGTTTTTTTCAGAAAACCGAAACCATGTCGCCCATCGGCGTCAATTTCATACTGACTGATGAAGATGATATGAAGATGAGTTATGCTTACGGCGAACTCGGTTACAAATTTCCGATAAGCGACAAAGGAAATCTGCTGATAAAAGCATATCATGACTACTCTGTTTACGAAGGAGATTATGAAGGTTATCCCGAAGAAACAGCAGCGCTGCATATCGGATTTCCGGCAGATGAAGGCATAATCGGAGGCACTTACGGCAAGTGGTCTGTTTCAGGAATGGAAACCACGGGCGATTATGAACTGTATCCGGGGATTCAGATGGTCGCGGGCATGTCTTATGAGCATACAAAGCAGTTCGACATAAAAACATACTCAAACGCCAATATGACCGGAAATTTTCTCGAACTGGGCGACAGAATTTACGATCCCTTTCCATATCAATATTTTCCATACACAGATGTCTCAGAACACGGAAACTGGAACAGAGATGAAGACAGAGATATTTTTGCCGGATATTTTCAGTGCGTTTCAGATTTGAAAAAACTGCTTTCTCTGAAAAAAAACGTGGAAAATCTGATAATTACTGTCGGAGCAAGATATGATGATTACGATGATGTCGGCTCAAGCACCAATCCCCGTTTCGGCATTGTGTATGCGCCCGCAGAAAATCTCTGGTTCAAAGCGCTTTACGGAAAAGCATTCAGGGCACCCAATTTTGTAGAACTTTATACGGACAACACGCCTGCAAAGGGGAATCCGGACCTGAAACCGGAAAAAATAACAACTGCCGAAGGTCTTATCGGCTATAATTTCACGAAAAATATCACCGGAACTGTCACGGGATTTTATATCACGGGAGACAATCTGATTGATTTTGTTGTCGCTGATGTTAGTTACAGAAATGTCGGAAAAACAGAATCTTTCGGCGTTGAAACAGAGTTGAAAGCCTCTTTCGGCAAAAACACTTCCGCATATCTCAATTTTACATGGCAGGAGGTGAAAGACACAACCGGAGCAGTCATTGAAGGTACTGATATGACGCAGAGTGATTTCAACCCCGGCAACATCCCTGTGTTTTACGGCAATATCGGTATCAATCACGGACTTACCGAAAAGATTATCTCCAATGTCTCGCTGAATTATGTGAGCAAAAGAGACAGAAGCGAAGAAATGATATGGGATGGTGAAAATCTTGTCCGCAAAGACAGCAGAGACCCGGTAAATGAACGCTGGCTGCTGAATATCTCTTTGAGATTCAAAGATATTTTCACAAAAGGCATGGAATTTCAGATCAGCGGGTTTAATCTGCTGAATGAAGACCACAGAGACCCGGATGTCTCAGGGTTTGTTCCGAATGACATACCGTGTCCGGGAACAACTTTTATGGGAAGACTGTCATACAGTTTTTAATCGGCGAAGAAAAACGGGAAAAAATTCAACGGTATAATAGACATTTTCGGAAATAAAAAAAGGTTCTCGCGTCTATTCTTAGCTTTGGCGCAGAGAGCGCAGAGGAAGAAAGAGAGAATGCGTCTGTTCTGCGATTTCCGGCGGCTTTGCGATCTTTGCGTGCTTTGCGAGACCGATTTTAATACCGATTTTAATATCGTTTTTAATATCCATTTTAATAAAAAGGGGGCATCGCTTATTTCCGAAAATGTCTGATTTTTATAACAACAGGATACGGCTTGTATCAGTATCACCGGCTGAAGTCTGATAAAACGACATATCACTCCGTCTGCATCGCTGCCGTGAAATGAATTAAAACAAAAAGGAGGTGAGACAGTTAAGATTTTACTCCATGAAAGAATTGAACAAGAGTTGGAAATGACGTGAAAAAAACATTTTAACTGAAACAGAAGGAGGAAAAAATGAAGAAAACATTGTGTCTGACCGGTGTAGTTGTACTGGTGTGCTGGAATGCGGCATTTGCCGAAGGGATCAAGGTCATTATGGATTACTATCCCCCCTTCAGCTATGAAGAAAACGGAGAAATCAAGGGGATCAGCACGCAGATTGTCAAAGCTGTACTTAAAGAAGCCGGGATAGAAACCGGGATTAGACAATATCCCTTTGCCCGCGCCTATCAGATGTCGCAGAAAGAAACAAATGTCTTTGAATACTGCGTTGTCAGAACGCCTGAACGGGAAAAACTATTTCAGTGGGTCGGTGTGGTCGGTCCTGCCACACAGGCGATTCTCTCATTGAAAGAAAGAGATATTTCAATTAAGCAACTGAATGACCTGAAAAAATACACTGTCGGGACGGTGTTGGAAGATGTGATTGACCAGCATCTCCGAAAGCATGAAAAGCAGTTGGGGCTGAAATTGGATCGGGTGGCGGATTATGAACTGAATATGAACAAACTGTTCTCTAAAAGATTTGATCTCTGCGGCATGAACAAACTGGTAGGAATGTATCTGGCTAAAAAGCTGGGACATTCTGAGAATGACATCAAATCGGTTTACATGATTGAAGAACTGAGCGGAGAATACTATCTGGTGACAGGTCTTAAAACGCCTCATGAAACGGTGAAAAAATTACAGACAGCTTTTGAAACTGTCCATAGCAGCGGAATCTACCAGAAGATTATTGATGAGTACTTTTCAAAATGAATGAAATAAATTCCCTTTGATCTTTCTTTCAGGATAAGGATGAATTTCTGGTAGCGGTGCGATGTAGGTGATGGGGAGATGTCGCCCTGAGCGGAGCGAAGGGGCAGCGAAGAATGACTAAAAGCAGAACGGGTTTGAAACCCATTTTACTGAAACCAAAAGTAGAACGGGTTTATCTGTTTTAGCCGGGCCGTTTTACTGAGATTCTTCGCTTCGCTCAGAATGACATGGAGGAGATTCATCACTGCCCCGACTTTCAACTCCGTATGATCCAATGCGGTCTTTCTTTTGTCCGCCCGGCAATGACTTCTTTGAGCCATTCCCCCAGCCCCTCAGTCATATAGAATTTCGGGAAAAGCAGGTCATCATCCGCCGTGATCCTGCTTTCTCTGACTGCAATATCCGCCAGCCTCGTATGCGGATAAATCCGAATGCCTCCGGTGATTTTCACAGCTTCAAGGTCTAAGTCATCCATAAAATCAAGACTTTCTTCAACACTTTCTTTTGTCTCCCCGGGACCGCCCAGCAATAAAAATCCCATCTGACGAATCCTCTGTTTTTTAAGCATCTTTGAAATGCGGCGCACATCTTCCGGTCGGAATTTTTTGTTCATTCCGGCAAGGATTTCGGCAGAACCGCTTTCACATCCCAGACTGACTTCTCTGCATCCGGCTTTTGCCATTTTTTCAGTAAGCTTTTCTGTAACATTGTAAGGATACAGAATGCAGCGCCATGAGATATTGATCCCCGATGCGATGATTCTCTCGCAAAGTGCTTCCGCGTAGGATGCGGGAAAATTGAAGGTGTTATCCACAAAGAAAAAACGAGTAAATCCCGCGTCTGCATACTGACACAGCAGACTGACCGCACGTTCCGGCGGAAGTTTTCGCATGATGCGCCCTTCAATCGTGGGAGTAGAACAGTAACTGCAATCCATAGGACATCCCCGCCGGGTCTGAAACGGCATAAAGATTTCCTGATCTTTCAAGCCCGAAGGCAGGCTCAGATGAACATTCGGGAGCGGCGGCGCATAGTCGTCAAGAGACTTTGAGGGTGAGACATTTTTCCGGCATCCGGCATTCGGGAGCCAAAGTCCCGGAACATCTGAGATATCCGCTTTTTGTTCAAGACGTTCCAGCAGCATGACAAAAGCTTTTTCGCCTTCGCCCTGTATGCCCATGTCGGCGTTGAGATATGCCAGCACACTTTTCGGAAAAATGCTGTAGCCCGCTCCGCCCAGAACTATCGGCGCGCCTGAGAGATGGCGGCATTCGGCAACAAGGTCTTTGACCGGCTTTAAGAGAAATTTGGGATTTTCCATCGCCTGATCGTCAATATTTCTCACCGATATGCCGATGACATCAGGAGATAAGTCGCTGACAGCCTGTTCCAGCAAAGTCCGAATGTCTAATTGCTGCGCCATCAGGTTCAGCGTGCTGACCTCATGCCCTGCGTTCTGCGCCGCTGCGGCAATACAGGCAGTTCCCAGCGGCAGCACAGGCATGTTCATCTGTTCCGTATTGGCTGAAATCAGAAGGATTTTCATCGTGACTACTTCCTTTATTTTTAACTCGCAATTTGTATTATAGATATCATCTGAAAGTCTCTCGCAAAGACGAAAGACCGCAGAGAAAAGCTTTTTTTATAAAAAAATGAGCTTCTCGGAAATCCTCCTGTATTTCTTTGCGCTCTTAGCGTCTTTGCGAGAGATTTTTATTCTGAATATACCATACTATTCAGGAAAAGTGCATACAGAAAATTTGTTTTTTTTAGGCGTTACACAGTTGAATCCGCCCGCTTATGCTCGCAGCTCGGACTTTTTCAGAGAATATTCTATCTGCCGACACTGTTTATAATAGCTTTTTTCTATACGATACATATTAAATATAGATATTATCAAATTGACAAACATTGTTATATAATATAATTAAACTGTTTTTAATTAAATCTGCTTGTCAGGTAAAAATTCATGTTTCTGTTTTTCGGCTTCGGCTTTACATGAGCAAGGTTCAAGACTTCTACCCAGGTCAGGTAGTAACGGGGCAGTCCGAAAGATCACACATTATTTTTTTCATGTAATCCACTATTTTTACAAGATTTATTTCCGGCTGTCCCGTATGTTTTTTATATTCGGGCAAAGAAACCGAGTTTCTTTAAGAAACTCGGTTTCTCAGAAAACTTATGATGAACCTATCCCAGTATTATGTCAGACCGCAAAATACAGTTGTAAAAAAATTTTCAACATATTCTGTTCGGCAGGTTTTTGAATACTGAGATAGGTTCATGATTTACTTGGGAGAATAAAATGAAGGAAACAGCAAAAGTGAGGAAACGGACGTGAGGCATTCTCCCTGCCATTTCCGAATCACTAATATTTATACTACTTAAAGATAAGGCATAAAAAATGACTGAAAAATATCCTATTATAATCAACGGAAATCCGCTCTCCTTTCATGCCGGAGAAACGATTCTTTCAGTTGCAGAGCAAAATCATATTGATATTCCGACATTTTGCTACCTGAAACGCGCCGTTTCCTCGGGTGAATGCGGAATGTGTGTGGTTGAAATTGCAGGGTTTCCCGACCTTGTACGCGCATGTGAAACACCCGCATCGGCAAACATGGTGATTCGCACCGAATCGCCGAAAGTTGTTGAAGCCAGACGGCAAGTCATTCGGGCAATGCTCGCTTCGGGAAATCACAACTGTGCGGTTCTCGGTTCCGATAACAGAGACAATTGGACACAGTTTCAGATTGAGACGCAGCGATACGACAATAGTGCTGAATTATGTCCGGTCTGGGGCGATTGCAGGCTTCAGGAACTTGCCTACCGTTATCTCGTTGCCGGCGGGAAATACCCGAAAACAGAAACAGCCTATCCCATGGAAACGATTAACCCTTTCATTATCCGGGATTTTTCACGCTGTGTCGGATGCGGTAAATGCGTCAGAGCCTGCAATGAAGTTCAGGTCAACAATGCCATTCGATTTGCTTATGAAGGGACAAAGAGAAAAGTCGCAGCCGCAGATGACAAAGCCCTGAAAGATTCGGACTGCGTGTTCTGCGGAGAATGCGTTCAGGCATGTCCGGTGGGCGCGCTGGTGGAAAAAGATGCCCGTTATAAAGTCCGGCATTGGGAGACAGAAAAAGTCCGCACGACATGCAGTTATTGCGGCGTAGGCTGTCAGATGTATCTTCACAGCAAAGGAGATGAAGTAGTGAAAGTCACAGGCGTGGATGCAGATGTCGCGCCTAATCACGGAAGCCTTTGTGTCAAAGGAAGATTCGGCTTTGACTTTATCAACAGCCCGGAACGGCTGAAACATCCCTTAATCAAAGAAAACAGCATGTTTCGGGAAGCATCATGGGACGAGGCATTGAATCTTGTCGCGAAAAAATTCGATGCGTTCCGAAAGGAACACGGCAGCAACAGTATGGGGCTGCTTTCCTCTGCCCGTATCAGCAATGAAGATAACTACATTGCTCAGAAATTCGCCAGAGCTGTATTGAAGACAAACAATGTGGACCACTGCGCCCGGCTCTGTCATGCTTCTACAGTTGCCGGATTGGCTGCGGCATTCGGAAGCGGAGCGATGACCAATCCGATTTCAGATGTCAAAAACTCGGATGTCATTCTGATTACCGGTTCCAATCCTACCGAAAACCATCCGGTCATGTCCAACTTTATCAAACAGGCTGTAAGATTCGGAAAGACCAAACTGATTGTCGCGGATCCGCGTGAGATTCAAATCAGCAAATTTGCAGAAATAAAGCTTTCGCAGAGACTCGACACCGATGTATGCTGGATTAACGGCATGATGCACATCATCATTAAAGAAAATCTCTACGACAAAAAATTTGTAGAAGAACGAACAGCAGGTTTTGATGACGTTAAAAAATGCGTGGAAAGATATACGCCTGAGTTTGTAGAAAATGTGACCGGCATTCCCGCAAAAGACCTTATTGCCGCGGCAAGAATGTATGCCGCTGCGCCAGCGGCAAGTATTATTTACTGCATGGGCATCACGCAGCACAGCACAGGAACGGACAATGTAAAATCTCTGGCAAATCTTGCGATGCTCTGCGGAAACATGGGAATACCGGGCGGCGGCGTCAATCCGCTTCGGGGACAGAACAATGTGCAGGGCGCGTGCGATATGGGCGCGCTTCCCAATGTCTTTTCCGGGTATCAGCCGGTCACGAATCCCGATGCGGTAAAGAAAATGGCGGCGGCGTGGGGTGTTGAGGGACTTTCGGACAAGCCCGGCAATACAGTCACTCAGATGCTGCCGATGGCTCATGAGGGAAGTCTGAAGGCATTGTATATTATCGGCGAAAACCCCATGCTGTCCGACCCTGACCTGAATCATACTGAGGAATGTCTGAAAAATCTCGATTTTTTGGTAGTACAGGATATTTTCATCACAGAAACCGCAAGGCTTGCCGATGTGGTGCTGCCTTCTGCGTGTTTTGCCGAAAAAGACGGCACAGTTACGAATACGGAACGGAAAGTTCAGCGTATCCGGCGAGCCATTCCGCCGCCCGGAGCGGCGCTGTCTGACTGGAAAATTACCTGCGAAATCGCCACGCGTATGGGATATGCAATGTCTTATGAAAACACGGAAGCTGTTTTTAATGAGATGGCAAAGGTAACGCCTTCATACAGCGGTATAACTTATGACCGCATCGAAGATGACGGGCTGCACTGGCCCTGTCCGACATCGGAACATCCGGGAACGCCGATTCTGCATATCGGTCAGTTCACCTGCGGAAAAGGAAAGTTTCATGCGATTGAATATCTCCCGCCTGCTGGAGTAGCGGACAGCGAATATCCGCTTTATCTCACCACCGGCAGAATTCTCTATCATTATCACACCGGAACTATGACGATGAAATCCGAAGGCTTGAATGAGCGCGCGCCGGAGTGCTTTGCTGAAATTTCATCAAAAGATGCAGACATTCACGGCATCTGTTCAGGCGAAAAGATTCGGGTGGCTTCGCGCAGAGGAGAAATTGAGGTAAAAGCAAGGGTATCTGATAAGATATTGCCGGGAAATATCTTTATCCCCTTCCATTACGCAAACGCCGCAGCTAACCGCCTGACAAATGCCGCTTTGGACCCGGTGTGCAAAATTCCGGAATTTAAAGTTTGTGCAGTAAAAGTGTCGGTGGAGTAAAATAAAAGGTGAGAGGTGCGGGGTGAGAAGATGCCTCTGACTCCCGACATCATTTCTCACTTCTCATTTCTCACTTCTCACTTAAATAAGGAGCATCTTATAATGAAATTTAAGGTAATTATCTCTATTTTGGTACTATTTTTTTGGACTCTATCGGGTTTCGGGGCAGAGCAGCCCCCGGATGCCGCACAAAGCGAGCCGAGCCTGCCCGCGGCTTATTTTGCGGAGCCTGATTTTGACTTTCAAACTGCTGTGGAAGGAACTGAAGTTCCTCATGATTTTATTGTGGAAAATACCGGAGGCGCGACATTGCTTATCGAAAGAGTCAAAACAAGCTGCGGATGTACAACTGCTTCTTATACAAAGGAAATTCCGCCGGGGAGCAAAGGTAAAATCAGCATTAAGGCAAATACCGAAGGATATGCGGGCAGCCGATTTTCAAAAAGCATAACGGTTTCTTGCAATGACCCCAAGCAGAGAGAAATTCATCTCCGCATATCGGGACAGGTTGAGAAATTTGTCAGCATTGAGCCGAAAAATATAAGTCTGAGCGGTGTCGCAGGGCAGAAAATTCAGGCGGTTGCAACTATCAGATTTGAAACAAAATATCCCTTCAATGTCTTGGAAAGCCATGCACAAAAGGGAGGAAACATCCGTTTCAATATGGAGCGAAAACCGGACGGATATATGCTGACAGTGGAAAATTTGCTCGCGGCAAAAGGCACATATACGGACAGAATTGTTCTGAAAACAGATCATCCGGCAAAACCTGAAATTACTGTCGCTGTCTATGGCAATATCCGAGACGAGAAGTAGGGCAAGCCGGTGACGTGCCCTGCTGCCGTAGGACACGCAGCCGGCGTGTCCCTACACCATGAAGCCCTGAAATCTTTCGTATTCTCAATGCGTTCATGTTTTCGTAATTCATTTTTTTTAACTTTTAAACCAACTCTCATTCAAAAGGAGACATTATGGGCGAAGCAGCAATAAAAATCGAAAATGGTAGAAAAAACATTTTTTTTGACAAAGTAAATGAATTACTGCCCAAGGCAAATCTGAGCCTCTGTCTGACCTGCGGGGCGTGTGCTTCCGGCTGTCCGGCAACGGGGCTTGAAGACATGGACCCGAGAAAATTCCTCCGCATGGCTGTGCTGGGTCTGGACGACGAGATAACAGAACATCCTTGGGTGTGGATGTGCAGCATGTGCTACCGTTGCACTTACGCATGTCCTATGGAAATCAATATCGCGGGTCTGATTTATGAGGCACGGAAACTCTGGCCCCGGGAAAAACGCCCCAAAGGCATTCTCGGTTCCTGCGATATGGCATTGAAAAACATGAGTTGCAGCGCGATGGGAACGCCGGAAGAAGATTTCCGCTTCGTGGTGAATGACGTGCTTGAAGAAGTGCGTGCGAACCAGCCCGGCTGGGAAAACCTTGAAGCGCCGATTGACAAAAAAGGCGCACATTTTTTCCTCAGCCAGAACTCCCGCGAGCCTGTAACAGAGCCGGAAGAAATGGTGCCGCTGTGGAAAATTCTGCATCTCGTGGGCGCGGACTGGACTTATAGTTGCACCGGCTGGGGCGGCGAAAATTACTGCATGTTCCTTGCCGATGATGAGGGGTGGAAAAGAATCACCGAAATGAGCATCAAATCAGCTATGAGTTTAGGCTGTAAAGTCTATCTCAATACCGAGTGCGGTCATTCGACTTATTCGGTCTGGATGGGACAGCAGCGTCATAAAATCGAAACCGAGATGGAAATCGCGCCGATGGTGAGATATTACGCCAAGTGGATTCGGGAAGGAAAACTGAAAGTCAATTCTGACTGGAACAAAGACCTGAAAGTCAAATTCACGGTTCAGGATCCCTGCAATCAGATTCGCAAAAGTTTCGGAGACGCGCTGGCCGATGACTTGCGTTTTGTTACGATTGCCTGCGTGGGCGAGGAAAATTTCACTGACACCTATCCGAACAAGTCGAACAACTACTGCTGCGGAGGCGGGGGCGGCTATCTTCAGTCAGGATACAAAGATGCCCGCCTGCAATTCGGTATGCTGAAACACAATCAGATTATGGCTACTGACGCGAGCTATGTCATCACGCCCTGTCACAACTGTCACGCGCAGATTGAAGAACTGGGGCAGCATCACGGTAAGGGAAAGTATCGCGCGGTTCACCTGTGGACGATCATCGCGCTTTCTCTCGGCATTCTTGCTGAAAATGAACGGGCATATCTCGGTCCCGACCTGATAGACGTGAATCTTCCGAAATCCGAATAAGTCTGAAACCCGAACACAAGTAAAAAAGCATTCTTAAATAAGGAGAAAGCCCAAATGTCAAAAGATGTGATCGGATCAGTCATGGTTGTCGGCGGCGGCATTGCCGGAATACAGTCCGCGCTGGACTTGGCAACCGCCGGTTTCCTCGTGTATATGGTGGAGAAATCTCCGGCTATCGGCGGCGTGATGAGCGCGTTAGACAAGACTTTTCCCACCAATGACTGCTCCATGTGTATTCTCTCCCCCAAACTTGTCGAGGTGGGCAGGCATAAGAATATCAATCTGCTCACCCTTTCGGAAATCGAATCTGTGGCCGGAGAAGCCGGGCATTTTACGGTGACGGTGCGGGAGCATCCCCGTTATATAGACATGGAGAAATGTATCGCGTGCGGCAAATGCGCGGAAAAATGTCCCCGAAAAGTGGAAAACAGCTACAATCAGGGATTGAACAAGCGCAAAGCTGCTTATGTGCTTTATCCGCAGGCAGTTCCGCTCAAATATGCGATAGACAAAGACAACTGCATCTACTTTGAGAAAGACGGCAAATGCCGGGCATGTGAGAAATTCTGTCCTGCGGATGCCGTTGACTTCAAGCAGCAGGAAAAGATACACAGCCTCGAAGTCGGTTCGATTATTATGTCTCCCGGGTTTAAATGCTTTAATCCGGGCATTTATGAAAGATATGGCTACGGCATCCTTCCGAATGTCATTACCAGCATGGAATTTGAAAGAGTTCTGAGTGCTTCGGGTCCCTACGAAGGGCATCTGGTGCGTCCTTCGGACAAGAAAGAGCCGAAAAAGATTGCATGGCTTCAATGCGTGGGGTCGCGAGACATTCGTGAAGATGCACACGCCTATTGTTCCGGCGTATGCTGCATGTATGCAATCAAAGAAGCAATTATCGCCAAAGAACACGCTTCATACGGATTGGACACTGCCATTTTCTTCATGGACATGCGGACGCACGGCAAGGGATTTGAGCAGACCTACAACCGCGCCAAAAAGGAATCCGGCGTCCGTTTTGTCCGCGCAAGGGTTCACACGGTTGAAGCCATTCACGGTTCAGATGATCTGAAAGTCATGTATTCTACCGAAGAGGGCGAACTTCTCACAGAGATATTTGACATAGTTGTACTTTCCGTAGGACTTGAAAACGGATTCGCTGCTGCCAGCAGTTTCGCGCCGGTTGTGACTTCACGCCCCGGTATTTTTGTCTGCGGCGCGTTTGCCGGTCCCAAAGACATTCCTCAATCGGTTATGGAGGCATCGGCAGCATCTTCCGCGTCTGCGGCATTGCTGGCTGCGTCCCGAAATACGCTTACCAAAGAGAAATCCTATCCGTCCGAACTGCCTGTGGGTGGAGAAGAACCGAGAGTCGGCGTGTTCGTGTGTCATTGCGGCACCAACATCGGCGGCATTGTAGATGTTCCCTCCGTCAAAACTTATGCTGAAAGCCTGCCGAATGTGGTTTTTGCCGCTGACAACCTGTTTACATGCAGTCAGGATACGCAGGAAAACATTCGGAAAGCAATCAAAGAAAATCGTCTCAACAGAGTAGTAGTTGCCGCGTGTACGCCGAGAACCCATGAGCCGCTGTTTCAGGAGACCATTCGGGAAGCCGGACTGAATCCCTATCTGTTCGAGTTTGCCAATATCCGGGATCAAAATTCGTGGGTTCATCAGCACAATCCCGAAGCCGCAACCCGTAAGGCAAAAGACCTGATTCGCATGGCAGTGGCAAAAGCATCGCTGCTTGAGCCGATTGACTCACTGCAAATTGAAGTCAATTCCAATGCGCTGGTCATCGGCGGAGGTGTTGCCGGAATGAGTGCGGCATTGAATCTGGCGGATCAGGGATTCAAAACCTATCTGGTAGAACGGGAAGGCAGGCTGGGCGGTCATGCGCTGCATCTTCGGAAAACATGGAAAGGTGAAGACATCGCCGCGTTTCTCTCTGATTTTACCAAGCGCGTGGAGAGTCATCAGAA
>JFJP01031776.1_pt1 | contig 12972 bp, 12 predicted proteins | sample 431651 | NCBI WGS metagenome assembly JFJP01 (sample SAMN02602958, study PRJNA72255) | Microbial mat metagenome, whole genome shotgun sequencing project. | biome: fresh water; feature: sink hole; material: water; isolation source: purple microbial (photo- and chemosynthetic) mats found in...
AATTCAATTTGCGCCCCCTTTCCAAATGCAAGCTCCATCGCTTCATCTTTACTGTAAAAAATTTGGCCAAAACTCGCTTCTGTAAAAAACAGGCATAGCACAAGCCATAAAAAACGTGAGGTGAAAATGTTCATAAAAATTTTCCTAAGAGATGAGGGTTAAGAACCAATCGCTTGCAAGGTGAAAAATAGCGCGAGGATGAGTGAACCCAGCCCTAAGCCCGCGGCGAGCAAACGTGTGCCATGTAAATGAGTCCACATCAGTGTGCCAGTCAAACTTAATACGATGAGTCCACCTGCCAAGGTATCTGCCAATAAGACCCACGCAACCCCCATGCCCGAACCTTTGTGTAAGCGGGTGAGTAAAGAAAAGAAATTGCCGTCTTCTTGTTTAATACTGACAAAAGCATTGCCTTCCCAATAATCAGCTTGCACATTGTGCTGAGGATTGCGTAGAGTAATTTTCCACAACGCAGGTTGTTGAAAAGGTTGATTATTCCAGAGAACGGTTTTGGGGGCTTCACGTTGAACTTTTGCTTGCTGCTGCTGAAAATGCAGGGTTTCACTCAGCCAGTTTGCCATCGCTTGCGGGGTTGCAGGCTGAGGAGTTGGCAAAGGTAATTCAAACTGATTTTGCGTCGCACTGACCAGATGAATTTTCAGCACATTGTGGTGGTTCAGTAAAATGCCTGTAAAACCAAACAAAAACCCCAGTGCCGCGCCCCATAAACCAAACCACGCATGAGTCTTGCGCAACCATTTTAAAAACGTGCCGCGTGCTAAGGCTTTTGGCAATAATAAATAACCGCTGGGGGGTTTGTTGCGAACGGGCTGGGCTGTATTTTCTGTACTCATTGCGACTCTATATGAATTTTAAGAAGATTTTTACGCAGTCATCATAATTCCTGTCGCGTGTTATTTCAATATAACAGGTACATCACTATCAACTTAAAAAATAAAACCAACCCCTAAATTAAAGTCATCAGGCAGTGTGCCTTGTTTGGCTTTGAAATTACGATAATCGGCTTTAATCACCACGTTTGGAATCGGTTTATATTGCAAACCGAATTGATAAATACGCCGGTCTTTGCTCAAATCATCCAAATAACCTTGTGGAGCTTTGCCAATCGTATCCAGTTGTTCATAACGGAAAAATGGCGTAAGTGATTGAGTAGTATCAGCAAACAGCAACGGTAACACGTCATAGCCAAGTTCTGTGTACCAACCGTAATTATTTTTTCCCACGGTTTGTCGATTTGCTGCACTCAGTTGCGCAGCATCGGCAATATGTCCCCATGAGCCTAAGGCGCGGAACTCTAAACCACGGTATTTCCATTGTAAATGCCCTTCATAAAGCTGAGTAAAAGCGTCTATTTTTTGTCCACCTACATTCATATTCTGCCCTGATTTTCCTAAGTAAGCCGAGCCTCCCATCGTTAAACCAGGAATTTGGTCAGGCGTGTAATCGAGTCGCGCCACATAGCCAAAGTTTTCTGCTTTTGCTTTACTGCCACCTTGTCGCCCATTCCGAATACCATCTACGCCAAACCCTGCGGCATTTAGCCCATTGACCACATAGGCGGTATAAGTCAGATTAGAGGTCAGTTGTCCAAACAAACCTAGTCCTAATTCACTCCAAGTGCTAGGAATAATAAAGCGTTCAACTTCGGGACGATTATTCCCAAAATAAAATGGCGGCTCGTGAATTTGGTTGATAAAGCCCATCGGCATGAGTACCATCCCCGCACGGATATTTGCCAGTGGGTCAAGAAAAAAATCCAGTGCAGCAAACTCAACCGAAACCGCGCCATTTCCCGCCGTTGAGCCATGTTCAAATTCAATTTCACTGTTAAATAAAATACTGTCATTAAATTTATAGCCTGCATATAGCACCATTCTATAAAAATCTGCACTGTCGTTGTTTCTACCTTTATCACCCACAATACCACGATAATTTGCCTCGCCATAGCCGCCAATCGATAAGCCTTTACCTACGGCATAAACTTTAGAAGCGGCAGGCCCTAAACCATAAGCACTTTTGTATTTTGCCTCTTCAGGAATAGCTAAATTGGTGCGCAGCTTTTCCACTTCTTGGCTTAACACATCGGTTTTACGCGCTAAGTTTTTTACCTCTGTGACAGGTTCTGTTTTAGGCGTAGCACTTGAATTGGCGGTGAGCGCGTCAATTTGCTTTTGCTGTGCTTGGATAATTTTCCACATTTGCTCCATTGAAGCAGGTTTTTCCAATGCCTGCGCTGGAATACTTAAGACAAAGCAAACAGAGAGCAAGCTATTTTTAAGAATCGGTTTAAATTTTTTAGTCATGGCATTATCTTATATCAGTTAAAAGAAACAAAGCGATTATAGAATAAGTAATTACAGTATTGCAAACGATTCTTATTTGTATTAATAACCGATAAAGTTACTTGGTTTTTCGCAAAAACCTTGCTTAAATTGAAAAAATAATTCAAAGTGCTGAAAAATAACGCTAACGTGTTTTTATCATCACCTTGACGCTAATAAGGCAATTTATAAAAGCGAATACCATGAGTAAACCAATAAAATCTAGCTTTATTGCAGGTTATAAACATGATGAAAATCAATTAGATATACTTTGGCTGTGTACACATCCACAATCAAAGGATTTAATTTTTAGTAAAGATGAAAATGCAGCTTTTGTTTTTACAGAGCAAGCCCTAGCGATGAATGCAATGAGTAAAATTCTCATCGCTGAAAAGCATTTTTTATTTATTCCTGTAACAAAAGAACTTCCGCCTGATAATCATCTGAATGAAACTGAAAATCCAATCACCTTAGCGCAAATGGAAGTAAAAATTACGGAGCTGCTCAAGTTGTTTAACGAACGTAGCAACAGCCATTTGCAATTATTTTTGACCCTCAATGATGAGGATAATTCTATTCGCGGCTATGGTTTGGGTTTAAAAATAGATGAGGCGGTAACACACTTTGTCGCGCTCCTTGCCATCAAAGGATTACAGGTGAAACAAGTGGAAAAAACTATTTTTGTGGTACAGTTAGAAAAGCCTAAAAAAGAGACTGGTCATGGACAAAATTAACATTAGGGTATTGCGTCATGCTGCGTTTTACAGCCCGTTGTTGTATGCCATAAAGGCTGGCTTTTTCAAAGCCGAAGGATTAGAAATAGATTATCAAATTGCCAACCCCACAAAAACCATTGCAGCAAGTTTAGACGATGGCTCCGTGCAAGTTGCACAATGGGCTGTTGCTGCAAGTTTTCCTGAATTAGAACGCGGTGAAACGCCACAGATTGTGCATTTTGCGCAAATCAATCAGCGCGATGGATTTTTTATTGCCGCGAAAGAACAAACCACGCCCTTTACTTGGCAACACTTGCTCGGTAAAAAAATACTGGTTGATCATCTATTTCAACCGTTGGCGATGTTCAAATACGCCCTGCACAAAGCAGGCGTTGACGTTCAACAGCTAGAGATTATTGATGCAGGAGATGTTCTGGCAATGGAACAGGCGTTTCGTGCTGGAACAGCAGATTATATTCATCAACAAGGACCCGCGCCGCAGCAATTAGAATACGAAAACAAAGCCGTGATTGTCGCAGCGGTTGGTGACCTCATTGGCGAGGTGGCTTTTAGCAGTCTTTGCGCAACACGAACCTGGCTGCAAACCGAACAAGCGGCGGCATTTATGCAAGGGTATCAAAAAGCCTGTGCTGCGTTGGTTGTCAGTTCTGCAAAACACATTGCCGCGCTGGAAGGCGATTTTTTTCCGCAAATTGCCCCTTGTGTTTTAGAAAAAACCATTGCGGCCTATCAAGCACTTGGCTGTTGGTCGGCCAATCCACGCATCAGTGAACAGTCTTACAACACCTTATTGGATGTGTTTTTACATAATCGGATGATTACACAACGCCACCCGTATCACGCCGCCATTGTTGAGTTTGCTGCGTAATGCTTATCAACACAACGCTCACTTTTGGCTATGAAACAATACAAAACCACCCTATTTATTTTTCGCCGTGATTTGCGCTTACCCGACAATACGGGCTTAAATCAGGCGCGTCACTTATCCAAACAAGTGATTCCCTGTTTTATTTTCGACCCGCAACAAATTCAGCCGCATCCTTATCAAAGCAAACCCGCATTGCACTTTATGCTGCAATCTTTGGAAAATCTACAACAGCAATTAAACAATGCCAACGGACAGCTTGTTTTAGCACAGGGCGCACCTGAAACAGTAATTTCTCAATGGATTCAACAACATAAAATTGAAGCGGTGTTTGTGAATCGTGATTACACCCCATTTAGTCGGCAACGTGATGAAAAGATTGCCAAGCAGTGTCAGCAATTAGGGGTCGCTTTTTATTCTGTGGCCGATGCGTTATTAAATGAACCTGAACAGTGCTTAAAATTTGACCAAACACCTTATAAAGTATTCACCGCTTTTTACAATAACGCCAAACAACGCCCGATTGCCCTACCACAACCGCTTGCCGCAGGGCAGTTTTTAACAGTTGCTTCTACGGTAACATTAAGCCAGTTTAGGGGTGATTTTTCCTATTCTGCCGCACAACAAGGCGGACGACAGCACGCTTTGGAACAATTAACAAAATTAACACACTGTCAAGACTATGCAGAAAAGCGTGATTTTCCTGCGGACAACAGCACCAGCCATTTATCGGCGCATCTAAAATTTGGCAGTTGTTCGATTCGCGAAGCCTATTATCAAGTATTTGAAACCTTGGGCAGCGAACATCCATTAATTCGGCAATTTTACTGGCGCGATTTTTTAACCCATCTGGCTTACCATTTTCCCTTTGTTTTTGGACAAAGCTTTTTACCTGCCTTTGCGGATTTGCTTTGGGAAAATAATCCTTCCTTTTTTCAGCGGTGGACGACAGGCAATACAGGTTTTCCGATTGTGGACGCAGGGATGCGGGAATTAAACGCCACAGGCTTTATGCACAATCGGGTGCGGATGATTGTCGCCTCTTTTTTAGTGAAAGACTTACACATTGATTGGCGATGGGGCGAGCGATATTTTGCGCAAAAATTGGTGGATTACGACCCGTGTTTGAATAATGGCAATTGGCAATGGGCAGCTTCGACAGGCTGTGATGCGCAGCCCTATTTTAGAATTTTTAATCCGTGGCTACAGCAACAAAAATTTGACCCTGCGGGAGTTTATATTTATCGCTGGTTGCCTGAATTAAAAGGCATTAGTTTAAAAGCCGTGCATCAATGGGATAAAAAACACGTTCCTTGTGATTATCCTGCGCCACTGGTAAGTCACCCATTGCAAAGCCAACGGGCAAAAGCGTTTTTCAAACAGGCACAGCTCGCGTATCAATTCCGGCGTGAAACCTTAAACAATGAGGATTTTGAATTATGAAACAAGTGGCATCATTACAATACGGCGTGATTTTTAAAAAAGCCTTTTCCCAACCCGATATATGCAAGCCCTTTGTGAAAGACATTATTGGTATTGAGTTATAGCGTTTTTAATTCGCACATTTCGGTAAAGCGATTAGATAAAACGTGGGATGAAAAAATACTTTTTGTTTGATTTATCGAGGTAACAATTATGGCAAAAGATTATTCCAAAGGATACGATTTAGGGCATACGGACGGCGAAACAGGTGACAATCAATTAGCCTTACGCAGTTTTCAACGATTGGGCGAGCTCAGTTCATGGATGCCCGGCATTGATAATCGCGATGCGCAATTTCGCCAAGGCTACATGAATGGCTTGGAGGATAAAATCCGCATTCGCCAAACTGAAAATCCGCACACTGCAACCCCTTCTACCACTTTTTCCCCCACTGACAACGGAGCAACGGCTATGGCAAATTCTGGAAATTCCTATGCAAGCCAAATCGAAATGCTGATTAAGATTAAAGGAAAATTAATCGACATTCAGCGTGAGTTAGATAATCACTCCACGAATTATCGCAAAGCTCTGGATTATCAATTGAGCTTAGGCATGATGGAAGAAACACATAAGCGTTTTTCCAGCAATGAATTAGCAGAAACGCAACGCCTGATTAAAAACCTTATTGACCATCTCGGCGCGAATGATATTCCTAAAATTCAAGCTGAAATTGATGACCTTTCACGAAAACTATAACGCTTATGTTATTACAAATCGGCACGTTATCGACTATAAACCAGCCCGCTTGTTTACCTTACGATTGGGATAAGCCCGTTTTATGTTGGCATTCACCGCCGCAATTAGAACGCGCGGTGCGGCTGTGTGAATTAATCACCTTGCAACTTTTACACACCACACCAGCAAAAGCCGTATTGTACGAGGCAATTCCCAGTCCGTATTTTGCGGAATTGAAACGCTTATTTGCTCTTTCAGCGGGAAAATACGGCGAACAATTATTCAATATCCGCGCGTTAAAAGCGGCAGTAACTTATTGGGTCGAACAAGTGCATCGCCGTTATGCGTTGTTAGCACAAGCGGGCAGTGCCAATTTTATGCAGTATCGCCAGCAAACAGGACAAGCACACGCTTTTGAAACGGTGTATCTGGTATTAAATGGTTTAAATATCGACCCGTTAGATATTCAGGAAGAATTGCAGACGTTATGTTTGCGCGGTGTGCAAGTGGGCATTGTTCCCGTGTTGTTGCATGATGAAACTTCAATAAAAACAATCAGTTCTGAGAATCGTCGCCAAGTTGTGCAGGATTTTTGGCACGCGCTGAAAAGCGAAGCGTTTGGCATGGTGTTTCAGCAAACCGATTTTACGCCGCTGGGCATTAAAGCGGTGGAGTGGCAATTATTGCAACGTTTTGGGGTGCAATTGGAATCCGGTGAACGATGTGCAATATTGGCGAATGATTTAATCGCACAATTGAAACACGCTGAAAATACCAATCCACATTCTGATTTTTTGCATATTGAAATTGGTTTACATGGCGTTACGCCGGTGCATTTCAATATGGGCGAATTTTCAGATGTCTATCATGCACTGATTGGCGGTACAACGCGCTCAGGTAAAACGAATTTACTGAATAATTTAATTTTGTCAGCCTGCGAACACTATACGCCTGAACAATTGCAATTCACCTTATTGGATTTTAAAGACGGCGTGAGTTTTTGGGAATATGAAGGCTTGGCACACATTGCGAGTTTATATGCGCCATTAGAGCCTAATTTTGATTGGGCAATTGTTTGTATTGAGCAATTTACAGCGGAGATTAATCAACGTATCCAATTATTCCGTCATTTTCGCGGTGTTCAAACATTGGCAGACTATAATCGTTGCGCTGAAAAAAAATTGCCACGCCATATTTTATTGATTGATGAGGTGCAAAAGTTATTTACAGAAACTAGTTTTCAGCAAAAAAATCGCATAAAAGCGTTGTTATCAGAGGTTGCTAAAGAATGTGCGGCAATGGGTTTGCACATTATTTTGTCCACGCAATCCTATCAAAATCTTGACTTAGACTCTGATTTTAAAGAGCAATGTCATTTGCGCATTGGTTTTAAACAAGCCACCAGTATGGCGTGTCGTGCCTTAATGGGGCGTGATAATGAGGGAATGTTAAATTTACCTCGCTTTCACGCAATTTATAATGCCCATTTTGGTGAAGAAACATTTAATCGCACGGTGGCATTGCACCATTTAAAAGATTTTTCGCAACGTTTGGACGCATTAAAAGCCGCTTATCCCCGCGTCAATCATGTTACACCGCCGCCGTCAGTGCCGACAGCTAATGACCAACCCGCATCTTCACCGCCTGCTAACCAATCTTCAATGCCAGAATGGTTGAAATAAATTGAAAACTTAACCAGTGAGAATTTTGCATTATGAAACAAGTGGCCTCCTTACAATATGGTGTAATTTTTAAAAAAGCGTTTGGGCAAATTGATATATTTAAAGCCTTTGTTAAAGACGTAATTGGCATTGATTTAGAGATTGATAAAGTTGAAACGGAAAAAATCTTTACGCAAAAAATTGGCAATGTGAAAGTGGAATTTGATTGTTATGCGGAAGATAAAAAAAATCGCGTGATTGTAGAAATTCAACATAATAATGACCCTGACCATTATCATCGTTTTTTACATTATCATTGTGTGGCGTTATTGGAACAAGCAGAGAATTATAAAAATTACCGACCTAATTTAACTGTCTATACGATTGTAGTTTTAACATCGGGTGATAAACATAAAACCGATATTGCTACGATTGATTTTGACCCGCGTGATAAACACGGCAATAAATTAAATGAAATTCAGCATAAAGTGATTTATTTGGCGGTGAAATATGTGGATGAAAACACGCCGGAGTCTTATCAGGATTGGTTGCGGGTGATTAATGAAAGTTTAACCGAAACGATTAATGAATTAAATTATCCGCGCCCTGAATTACAAAAAACCATTGGTTTAATTGAAAAGAATTTAATTACGCCGGAAGAGCGTTATGCGATGATTGAGCAATATAATCTGGAATTAAGAGTGTTGAATATTGCTAAAAATTTACTCGCCATGGGGTTAGACAGCGAAGCGGTTTCAAAAGCAACCGGTTTAACATTGGCTGAAATTGAAAACTTAACCAGCGAGAATTTTGAATTATGAAACAAGTGGCATCATTACAATACGGCGTGATTTTTAAAAAAGCCTTTTCCCAACCCGATATATTTATGGCATTCGTTGAAGCCGTTTTAGGAATTCGGATGGAAATAGAAAAAGTTGAAACAGAAAAATCGTTTCGACCCAGTGTTGGCAATGTCGATTCACGCTTTGATTTATTTGCGCAAGATATTAAAAATCGCATTATTGTGGATATTCAACATGAAAAAAAAGACAGTCATTATGACCATTTTTTGCATTATCATTGCGCGGCTATTTTGGAACAAATGCAAAAAGGCGATATGAGTTATCGTCCTAAATTGCGTGTTTTTACCATTGTGTTATTAACATCGAATGATAAACATGAAAAAGATATTTTAACTATTGATTTTGACCCGAAAGATTTACAAGGCAAAGGCATTAATGAAATTCCACATAGAATCATTTATTTATGTCCAAAATTTGCTAATGAAAATACGCCGATTGCTTATCGGGAATGGATGTTAGCGATTGCGGATACCTTGGATGGAAAAGTCGAAGAAACGGATTATCAGGATAAAATGATTCACAAAATATTTTCAACGATTGAGGAAAGCAATTTAACACCGACTGACCAATATAATTTAATTGAAGAGCATGAGGATAATTTATTGCTGGAAGAGAAAATTAACAAAGCGACGTTAAAAACAAAGAAAACAATTTATGAAAATATGTTAGCTGAAAATATACCTTTGGAAATGATTTTAAAATTAACCAACTTAACACTAGCTGATATTGACAACTTAAATAGCACCAATTTTGAGGACGAATAACGAGTGGGCATTATCTAAATCCCCCCTAACCCTTTTAAAAAAGGGGGAACTCCTTTCTTTCGTAGATGAATTATTATGAAACACCGCATAGACCCTAAAGTAGATTGCGTTTTCAAAGCTCTATTAGGCACAGACGAAAATCGCAATTTATTGATACATTTTTTAAATGCCATTTTAGGCAATGATTTATTTGCGCCGATTACTTGGGTAGAAATTGAAAACCCGTATAACGAAAAAGAATTTATCAGCGATAAGCTCAGTATTGTGGATGTGAAAGCGAAAGACATGCAGCAACATCTGTATCAAATTGAAATTCAAATGGTGAATAAACCGTATTTACCGGAGCGCATTATTTACAATTGGGCGGATATTTATAGCCAGCAATTAAAAAGTGGTGATGATTACAGCGTCTTAAAACCAACTTATTCGATTTGGTTATTAGCAGAAAATTTATTGAAAAAAGATGAGGATTATTGGCACTGTTATAAATTGCGTGATGATAAAGGCGATGTTTTAACAGCCGGTGGTATTTGGCTATTGGAATTACAAAAGTTTCATGCGAATTTGATTAATAACGAACAGCAACGCTGGTTACAGTTTTTTAAAGACGGGGAAGAATTAGATGATGCTGATTTACCCGAATGGATGGCAACTAATGAAATGAGGCAGGCAATGAATACATTAACGGTTTTTTCAGAAAAAGAACGGGCGTATTTTCAATATCAAGCGCGGCAGGAATACTTGCGTGAGCAACGTACCACACAAAAAGTATTGCAGCAGGAGCAATTGGAAAAAGCACTTGCGGTTAAAGAAAAGGATGAGGCTTTGCAGGAAAAAGAAGCCGCTCTTGAAAGGGAAAAAATCGCTCAACAAGAAAAAGCAATGGCATTTGAACGGGAAAGAATAGCTTTAGCTGAAATTCAACAGTTAAAAGCACTTTTAGCTCAGAATGTAAATATTCATGTAGCAGAAAATAAACAAGGGGAATAAACCATGAATGAACCAGAACAGTATTTTTCAAATTTACAAAACCTTGCCACCGCGCAAGATAAGGCAAAATTTCGCGCGTTGGCTTTAACGTTTCACAACACCTTGCAACGTTTGCCGGCGTTAAAAAAAGAGCTGGATGCGATGCTGGAAAGCACGGAGGCGTTGGATTATGGCGCGTTATTAGCGTGGGTTGAGCCGCCGTTGGAAAAGGCGGCGAATTTGTTATTGGACATGGATATGTTGCCCAGCGATTTGCGCAATCATCAACAAATACAAGACTTTGCGCACGCGCTGGCGGCGACTTTAACCGTGCGTACGGTAGAACCTTTAAGTAAAAAGTTTCACAACCTTGTGTGCGAAATTCCGCAACGCATCGTGGAAGAAAAACTAAAACCTTTTCAGTTACTTATCGAATGGGCTGACAGAAACCATATCAGTTCTAAAACACTACCACGGGAAATAAATGCGCTTGAAAATTTACAAATACTCAATCTTATAGAATGTGGAATAATAAATCTTCCTGAATCAATTGGTCATTTAACGCAACTTAAAACCCTTCTGTTGCTACTTAATCAATTAACCAGCTTACCTGAATCGATTGGTAATTTAACTCAATTAGAAGATTTGAGAATTAAAAGCAATAAACTAACCCGTTTACCTGAGTCGATAAATAATTTAATGCAACTTATTGATTTAGATATTAGCAATAACAAACTAACCACTTTACCTGAATCAATTGGTTATTTAATTCAACTTAGAACACTGCAAATTAGTAATAATCAATTAACCAATTTACCTGAATCAATTGGTCATTTAACTCAACTTGAATATTTGGGAATTGCAGGCAATAAACTAACCACTTTACCTGAATCGATAGGGAATTTAACTCAGCTTTACTCGATGTACTTTGATAAGAATCGTTTAATTCAGTTACCTGAATGGATAGGTAATTTTACCCAGCTTAAAAATCTTGGCGTGAGCGATAATGGATTAACCAGTTTCCCTGAATGGATAGGTCATTTAACTCAACTTGAAGGTCTGTATATTAGTGGTAATAGATTAACTAGTTTACCTGAGTCAATTAGCCATTTGACTCAGCTTACATTTTTGAATATTGCGAATAATCAATTAACAATTTTGCCTGAATGGATAGCTAATTTAACTCAGCTTAGAGTACTTTATTTTATGGGTAATCCACTAACTAATCTGCCTAAACGTATCGGCAATTTAACTATGAAAAAAGATGGTATTTACGAGAGATAGCGAATACCCCAGCGAGTAGCCCAGATGGAATGAAATGGAATCTGGGATAAATGCAATAATATCAACACCTTTCCCGTGTTTCGCTGCGCTACACACGGGCTACAAAATGGGAGCGAGTAGCCCAGATGGAATGAAATGGAATCTGGGAAAAATGCAACAACGCCACCGATAAATTCTGGGTCTTAATCACATGACAAAAAAATACTTTAATCCCTATACCGATTTTGGTTTTAAAAAACTATTTGGTGAAGAAGGCAGTAAAGATTTATTAATGGATTTTTTAAATCAATTATTGCCTGATTATCATCAAATCGCCGAATTAACCTTTAAAAATACCGAAGTTTTATCCGATACAAAACGAGAACGTAAAGCTATCTTTGATATTTATTGCGAAAGCAAAAAAGGTGAAAAGTTTATTGTGGAAATGCAAAAAGCCAAAATGGAACTTTTTAAAGACAGGGCGTTATTTTATTCGATGTTTCCCATTCGTGAACAAGCACAAAAAGGCGAATGGGATTTTGAATTACTCCCTGTTTATTTTATTGCCATTTTAGATTTTGAATACGATGAAAAACAAAAATTGCGTAAATTTATGCGAGATGTGTATTTAAAAGACCAAGATGGTGAAATTTTTTACGAAAAACTGCATTTTAAATTTTTACAAATGCCGCTGTTTAATAAAAAAGAACATGAATTGGAAAATCGCTTTGAAAAATGGGTTTATTTTTTAAAAAACCTAGAAAGTTTTGAACATATTCCGGCGATTTTAAATGAGCCTATCTTTCAAAAGGGCTTTGAAATTGCAGAACTCTCGCATTTAAGTGCGACTCAATATGAACAATATCAAAAAAGCTTAATTCAATATTGGGATGTGAAAAATGTTACCGATACGGCTTTTAAAAATGGCATTGAAAAAGGAGAAAAAATAGGCATTGAAAAAGGAGAATTAGCAAAAGCTGTAAAAATTGCTAAAAACTTATTAGCAATGGGTTTAGAAATTAAAGCGATTGCAACTGCAACGGGATTAAATGAATCTGATATTGAAAATTTGTAATCCTACCTCACGGCTGGGCAAGGCGTGGAACGAAAAATAACTCGCATAGATTAATCAAGATAATCCCATTGATGCGTGTTAAATAGATAAATAGGACGACCAAATGGCGGAAACTCAACATAAAATAAACTTGCCTTGCTATCAGGAACTTGATAATAAAATTGGTTTTGATTAAGTGTGTATTTTGCTAACGGAACTTTTTTGATAAAAATAGGCACTAATTCCTCAAGCGATTGTGGGTATCGGCGCTGTTTTGCTTCAAATGTGTAAACAGCC
>JFJP01027407.1_pt1 | contig 12970 bp, 14 predicted proteins | sample 431651 | NCBI WGS metagenome assembly JFJP01 (sample SAMN02602958, study PRJNA72255) | Microbial mat metagenome, whole genome shotgun sequencing project. | biome: fresh water; feature: sink hole; material: water; isolation source: purple microbial (photo- and chemosynthetic) mats found in...
AAATATGAATCTTTCTAGATGAAATTCAAAACAAAAGAAGATAAAATTCAACAATAAGGGTTTTTGCGATAAAATATGAGGTTTTTTATAGTTAACATTAAAATATAGCGAGTTTTTTTTTGAAAAAGAGTCTCATTTTTTTTTTTTTAAGATTTTTGATCAAAAATAAAATAAAATAAAGCCTTTTTTTCTCCTCACATTTTATAAAATGGAAAAAATAATGAATTTATTTCAAAAAAATGAGATTTACTGGCTTAAAAACTGCTGAAATTGGTTCTGAGTTTGAATGAGATCTCCTTGAGGATTCAACACATAAAATAAACGGTCGAGATTGAATTTTTTTTGCGAAAAGTCAGTTTGACTTAGATATGTAACGCTCGGAATGCGATAAAAACACTGTCCATTGGCGATCAGCGAAGGCATATATTCTAAAGGGATCGATTGAAAGGTTTCATCAAGCAAAAGAACACTCTATAAAAAGAAATAATTGAATTTTATTTAATTTTGTTGTATTTTATTATAATTATTGAAAAATCATATTATACTGAGTTTCTTTTGTAGATTTTATTAGGTTCAATAAGGTTATTCATCTTGTTTTTGCTCTCTATAACCAAAGAAGTAATGAGATCCAAAGCCTCGATATCAATGAACTGGAGAAATAAGTAATGTAATTTAATCTCTTCCATCATTAATTTCAATTTTATATCAGAAATTCGCTGAAAAACATGAGCTGCAAGCATTTGTTTCATTATTTCAATAAAGCATTTTATCTCATTTTTGAATAATTTCTGAAATCCGGGATATTTCGCAAGCTCTGAATCAATGATATTTCTAAATTTTTTTGTCTCAAATTCAATGAATTTTGAGAGTTTTTCATCAGCAATATCTCCCATCATGATATACTAAAGAAATTAATGAAATAAAGAAAAATAATGATGAAAATAAAGGAAAATAAAGGAAAATAACGATGAAAATTCATCATAAATGATGAAAATTCATCACAAGTTCCTCCAAAAATTATTGTAAAATAATGAAAAAACTATGCAAAAATCCAATAATTCTTCAATAGATTTGAGCAAACCCTCAATTCTTTTATCGTATTTCTTCCTAAAAATTCCAAATAACCCTTAATTTCTGAAAATTCTTACCTAATTTCCCACCATTCCTTCTTATTAACATTGGAATTCTTCGAACTTTCTTTTAAACTCTTTTCATTTCCTTTGATAGTCTGGCGAAAATCGTAAAGAAAATCCTTTAAAAAGTTCATTTTATGCTGAGAATCGATCTTAAAGGTCAAAAACTCCTTTTTGTCCATGTTAATTTTCCCTATAATCATCAATTTCTCGTTATTCTCTTCTAAATATTTGATGAAAATAATGGACTTTCCTTTCAAATTTCGCTTTATTAAATTATCAATATATGTACAATTCATATTATTAGGGATATTTATCCCAAGTCCTATTTTTATCCCCTTTATCACTTTTGGGTCTTCTTTATTAAAAATATGAAGGTTTTTAAGGCTTTTTCGCAAATTTTTCGTTTCTTCGACTTTCGACGATAAAACCTTGTTTTTTAAGTCATATTCCTTTAGAAAAAGCTTAAAATCATAAGGTTTATTGAAGAATTTCAAAAGGAGAAGGATCTCGTCTTTCATTGAGAAAAAAACTGCTTTTTTAAATGATTTTTCATTGGATTTTTCTTTTATTTTATCACAAAGACAAGTAAATGCTCGTGAATTGAAGAGATTTTGTAATAAAACAATGAATTCTGCTTTGTTTTCTTTGATTAAAAGGAGAAAATCGTGATAAAGTCCCGCTTCATATTGATATAATAGATAAAGATAGTGATAAGCTAATGAAATATCGTATTTTGTAGTTTCATTTATTAGAATTATAAGCGAATTTCTCATATTTATTCTTTTTATAAAAGAATTTTTATCAGTAATTTTCCCATTTGTTATTTTATCAGGAATTTCACCATTTTTCTTCATTAATCCATTAAGAAAAAACATTATAAAATCATTTTCCATGATATTTTTTTTGAATTTATAAATATTATGGGTATTTTCAAAGCAATTCTTAGAAATTATTGCATTTTCTGAGTTTTTTATCAGAAAATTCCCGAAAATCTCACAGTTTTTCCTTTGTGATTCCTGAAGAAAAATCGAGAAAGTCCTTGTGTTTTTATCAGATTTATAGCTATAAGCATCGGAAAGCAGGTTTTTTATCAGTAAAAGATCGAGGTCTTTTGTGTTATTAAAAGAGGAAAAAGACTCATGAAAAATGCTGAGAAAAAGCTCAATAATTTCTTTTATGAGTTTTTTATGTGAATTTCCTTCGAAAATATGCGATATTTTAATCATTAATTCGCTCAGAGTTATTCTTGACGAGAGGGACTTCCTTTTTGGGAAAAAAAGACGATAAATTTCATCAGTAAAATCCCTCTTTTTCTGCGAAAAAATGAAAATTTGATCGAAAATCGCTGTAAAATCAAAGATTTTATCACGATTTTCTTCATTTACTCCATTTTCCTGATTTTCTTCACGATTTTCCTTTAAAATATGCTGAGAATTGTTCAATAATTTGAAATATTCAACTATTCTCAGGCTTTTTAACTCAAATCCTATGAATAATTTCTCGTAATATTTACTATATGAGTAAATCCCCACGTTTTTATTCAGAATTTCCACGATAAATTTGAAGCTTTTCGACAAATTCCTATTAATTTTCCAAAACTCGTTAAAAACAATACCTTTTTCAATGATTTTCACAATAAAATGTCCTTTATTTTCCTTTATAAAAATCCCATGTTTTAGTTCAGAAATTCTCGATTTCGTATACGATAAAAAGTCCTTTATTCCTTTCGAAGCTAGTGAAGAAAAACAGCTTTTTTGGAGATTTTCGTGATTAATTAGCTGTTTTTGATCAAATTTACAGATAAAACTCAATAATTCAATGAAGTTATAATCATTTAATAGAGAAAAAGCTAATGAATTTAATCCATAAAAGTGAAGGAATTTGCATAAAACTAAAAGAATTTCTGACTTTAGCGATAAAAAACAAAGGGTTTTTCTCTTTTCGTATTTTTTGGCGATTTTTCTCAATAAATTCATCAATTCGCTGATAATCGTGGCCAAATCCTTTGAATTATCGGCTTTTATTTGATTTAGCCTATTTTTGCAATGGATTACAGTCATATTTTCCTTTAAATCATTACAAATATCGTGAAATTCCTTTTTATGCTTAAAAAGCCGAAAATAGGCTTTATTCTCTTGAAAACACGATAAAAAGTTCTTTTGTAAATTATCATCGATTTCCTTCATGCATTGAAAAGCGGATATTTGCTTATAATCTTCATATAATCGCTGTAAAACGAAGGAAATTCTTGCTTGTAATAGCAAATTTAACAGGTTTTTCTCGTTTTTATCGTCTTTTTCCAGAAATTCGAGGTTTCTTCCTGTTGAAATGATTAAAAGGGTGATTTGTGAAGAAAATATGGAAATTCTGGGAAAATTGAAATAGTTTAAAATGTCAGAAATCGTGATAAAAGTCTTGAGAAACATACGAATATTATTAGAAGAATTATTGAGAATTCCTTTAGAAAAAGCGGTGTAAAATTCACTGTTTGGATCAAGGTATTTCGTGAAAAAAATATCGTATTTTAAAGGAATATCGCTGTTTTCGCTGAAAAGCAAATGTAGGAATTTCATTTGATTTTCGCACAAAAACACACATCTTTGGAAAATATTAAAGGAATTGCTCAAAAATTCTTCAGGAAAATTACCGCTTTTTTGCATAAAAATTCTCTCAATATATAAAGAAAGCAATTTCGCGATGATATTCAATGATAAATTCACATATTTAAATGTTTTTATTAGCTTTTTTGACTGATAAATCGGGGAAATTCGTGGATATTCCTCTGAAATGAGATTTAGCATATTTTCGAGGATATTTATCAGTAAAATCCCCGAATTATCGTTAAAAACGACGGTTTCTATGTGTAATAAATTCTGGAAATTCATCAGATAAAATTTCCTCATAATTATCGCAATTTCTTCATAATTTCCGATATTTTTCTTCGATAAATCCATTAGAATAAACTCGATTATTTCGATGATATATAGCGATAAATGGAGCTTTTTCTGAAGATTTTCATAACAAATCGCCTGTTTTTGCAATAAAAAGTTCAAACAGAGAAGAATATTGATCAAATTCCGGCTTTTTTCTTCATTTTTTTCAGCATTTTCAATTTTACCTTTAATTTTCTGTTCAATTTCAATTTCTTCTTTAATTTCATTAGAAATATCCCCAATTTCTTGCAATAATTTCATTAGAATTTGAAGGGTTTCTTTAATAGCAAATTTGAAGAAAATTCTGTTGTTTTCTTGCATGAATTTCTCAATAAAAGCCTCATGAAATTCCTTTATGTTCGAAAGGTCGATTTTATCAGAAAAAAGGTATAAATGGTAGTATAATTTGAAATAAGACTCTAACAAAGAGCTTAAAACCTTCGAATTTTCTGCGTTTTCTATTGTATTTCCTTTTGAATTTTCTTTAGAAAAAATTGAATTTCCTTTTAAATTTTCATTTGAATTTCCTTTTAAAATTTCATTTGAATTTTCATTTGAATTTTCTCCATTTTTTTTATTTGTTTCGAAGAAGAAACTTACGATTTTCGTGATAATTTTGAGAAAAATGAAATAATTAAAGGAAAACCCGTCTTTTTCAAATAGAAAAGTGGTGTTTATTCGATGAATATCATGTTCTTTCAGGTTTTCCTTTAGAATTTTGGAAAGCAGCGATAAAGGAGAACAAATGAGCTTATAGGAGATAATCGTGAAGAAATCGCTCTCAAAGCATAATAGCTTGAGAAAGGAGTTGACCAGACATAGGCCAAAAGGCTTTGAAGCAGGAGAACATAGCAGATTGCCTGAAATGAACAGGAGACTAAGAAATATGGAAAAAACAAATAAAATCAAAAGAATTTTGTAAAAAAAAGAAATTTCTTTTGTAAAATTTGTTAAAATAATTAAAGGAAAATAATGAATTTCCTTTAAAATAATAAAGAAAGAGAGAAAAAACATTAAAATTACTAAGGAATTTGGGTTTGTGCGAGGTTATTTGGTCCAGTGAGTTCATTTTTCATTTTTATCAGTAAATCGAAATAAATCTCTTCCACACTGACAAAATCGCTGAATAAAGCCTTTTCCTCTTGAATTCTCAGTGATTTTATCGCAGAAATGATCTTTATGATCAAAATAAAGAAGAAATTCTTTAGAATCGATGAGTTTTTATTCACTTTTTCGAAGAAAAACCTGATTAAAACGTTCTGAATCTTCAATAAATCGGCAAAAAGCTCAATAGAATCAAAATTATCAATAGATTTTGAGAAATTCATTGATAAATTCTCAGCTAAATTCATTGAATTTTGAAGAAAATCATGATTAAAATTATCGCCTTTTTGAGCTTTAATTCCAATAGAATTTTCAATAAAATCGAGTATTTTTCTTCTTTCGAGGAGATTAAAGAGGAAATTCGCCTTTAAAAGCTCGATTTCATTATAGATCTTTATGAGAAAATACTGGATATTTCCATCATTAGTCAAAAGCTTTAAACTATCGTTATCGTATTGATTAAAAAGGTAATTTTCTTTGAAAATTATGCTGATTTTCTCGAAATATTTTATCACGATTTTCAGCAATTTTATTGATGAATTTATTGAATTTTTTTGTGTTTTTATCGATAAATTGAAGTCTTTTAATGAGAAAAAGCTATGTACAATATAGTAATAATTAAGAGAAATTTGGCTTTCTTCTATTAAATCCTCAAGAATTATTGAGGAAATGAGGCTTTTTTTGATGTTTTCTGAGTCATTTAGAAGAAGGAGTTTCAAAAAGAATAAGGGTGATAGGTTATTATCAGAGATTATGATGAAAATCAAATGAAAAACTTCGAGAATTTCAGAGGAGTGAACGATTGTGAAAGGGTGAGTATGCGAGATTCTTATGAAAAATTCGTGAATAAAGCTTAAATTGTTCTCCACAATGAACGTTTGAGCTGTTTAAATAAAGAGGAAATTCACGATAAAATATGATAAAATGGTAAAAACCTTTAGTTTTGAGTAAAAATAGGCAAAATTCTTTGATGAATTTGAAAATAGTCAAAAGGCTTTCGTTTTTCTGCAGCAAAAACTCAAAAAAACCTTCGATTTTCTCTACAATAAGTAAAGCTTCAAAGTTCAATGTTTTTTTTTCTTTTTAATAAACCTGCATCAAGCTGCATTTTAGAATTTGGTCTTGTAATCAGATTGAAATTCAAATGATATACCTCTTGGATCAATTTCTTCTTATTTTTCACCTTCGAATTTTCGATTAATAATAACAACTTCTCCACAATGTAATAAGCCTAATCATAAAAAATTCCTTTTAAAACGTCATAAAAATCCAATAAAAATTCATAAATTTAGAAAAACCCATAAATTCATGATAAAATTTAGATAAATTCAGGATAATCAATAAATTCATAAAATAATTCACTATAATCAATAAAATCATTAAAAAAACCTGTTCAATCTCTTCTTCCCCTTTGACAAAGATCAAAGCCTTAACTCTTCTGACAAAATTCGTGATAAAATTCCCATTTCCTTCCTCAAAACCTCTATTCTCGAGAATTTTTATTTCAAATTCATTCAAACCCAGCCCCACAACTCCTCCTTTCATCCATTTTTGAATTTCTTCATTAATTCCCATATTATTCATTGAGAAATTCTGGTCATTTATCAATAAAATCCAATTGAAAAACCTGGTTAAATATACAGTTTCTTCATAAAATTGATGATTTAATGAAAAAGCTGATAAATTCAATGAATAATTCGAGAGATCTATTGAACAAAAATGATGAGAGTAGTGAGCTTCATAGAAAATTATCAGAATTTCCTTCAGAAATGAATAGACCTTCGAGATATTTATCGTGAATTTCTTGTGAGATTCATCGGGGGAAATGTAAAAAGTCATTAAGGACTTCCAAATCATGAATAGATTATTGAATATTTGGATTTTTTCACTAAAATAAAGGGTTTTTTGAAGAAAATAATGGTTTTTTAAAGAAAATAATGGTTTTTAAAGCTTTTTCCAATAAAAAAAATTTCGGCTTTATATTAGTTTTTTTCAGAAATAAAGGGGATTTTTTAGATAATTACTTGGATTTTGCGGTTGTAAATTGATGGCTTATAGATCGTAAGTAATTAAGGTCAAGAACTTTGTCTAAATCTTTGGAGGTTTGAAGTGAGAGAAGGATATTTTCTAAAGTAGAAGACATTTTTATTATAAAATTCAAATATTTTTTTGAAATATTTAGCGGATTTTTGCTGAAATTTTATTTTTCTTCAATTTTTTCACAAAAAAAAAGCAATAATTTATTTTAAAATAAAATAAAAAAAATTATTAAAAAATTATCAAAAAACTGATTTTTTTCAGAAATTTAATTTAAATATTTAAAAAAATGTTTGCAAAATCGAAATTTCCTTCCGAAAAGCACTATGAGTTTCATTAATTTCTTCTAATATTTCTTCATATTTCCTCTAAAAAGCCCTCATCAAACCGAATTCTCGATTAGCATGATCTCAAACACTTCATTTATCAACACTTTTCAGAATGAAAGCTCTAAAAATCACATACAAAATCAAATAGAACCGATTAAAAGCAAAAGAAGTGAAGAAGAAAGCTATCAAAAAGATACTATATTTACCTATGATTACAGTATCAGTAATATCAGTAATTCCAATCAAACAATGCTTGCAAAAACATCAAAACGCGATAAAATTATCAAAGAAATACCGAATTCCTTCAATTTTCCTAAAGAAAATAAGGTTTTTTTTTTTAAAGAATTGGCTTTTTTTATGGTTTTTTTTGGAAAAATTAAAGAAAAATGAAGAAAATGAGGGAGATTCACATTTGTATGAGAATAAAGCGCTTTTTGAGGAAACCACTCTGAAAATCACGAATGTAAACAGATTTATTCATATAAATATACATTATTTTCATTAGAAAACTCTCTATAAAACATTAAAGATAATTTTAATCGTAGATTTCTTATTAGAAAAATACGAATTAATTTCTGATTTTTTATCGTAAATTTTTCATTAAAAACATAGAAAATATCTAAAAATCTATTTTTTTTCTTTAATTTCCTCTCAAACATTGAATTTTCTTCAAATAAATGAATTTCTTCTATTTTCCTTTAGTTTGAAAAGAACATGAAGACTATAAACGAAGAAAAAAATCACATTTTTCAAGAGATTAAAAAAGAGCTTCAGGATGCAGAAAAGGAGACTTTGGACTATTATAAGGAATATTTCGCGAAATTCAAGGCAATTCTATTAAATAAATTGAAATCAGCTCATTTGGCTTTAGAGGAAATTTCTAATGAAAGAGATGAATATAAGGATTATTTAGATGCGATGATATTAGTTCATTATTTCTTCATAAAATTGATTTTTTTACCATAAAAATCAAAGGAAATTGAAGAAAAAGACAATGAATTTGTGTTTAAACAAAAAGAAATCTGTGAGAAATATGAGATAGAAATTGAGGAAAAAAATGAATTATTAAAGAAAAAAGAAGAAAAAATTGAGGTTTTGAATGAAGAAATTAAGAGAATTAATGAAGAAAATCAAAGAATTAATCAAGAAAAAGAAGAATTATTAAAGAAAAAAGAAGAAAAAATCTTGTTTTTGAATCAGGAAAACGAGAAAATCACTGAAAAAAACAATAAAATCAATGAAAAATTGAAGGAAATTGAGATAAAAATCGATAATATTGGGAAATTCAATGAAAAGCAAATTGAACACATAAAGTTAGAAAATCGAGTGGTAAAAAAATACTAAAAAACCCTTTAATTTACAGTTATTTTTTTAAAAAAAAGTTATCAGAAAAAAATGAAAAAATCGAAGAAGAAAATAAAAATTTTCTCTTGAAAATTTCGCAGGTTTTTTTCAATGAACAAAAAGAATTTTTTATTAAATTTTTATAAATAGATAGAAAAAGAAAAAACACATCAAATAGTTCAATCGATTCTCAATGAAATTCTCAATGAATCTGCCACAAATTGCTTACAAAAGGAAAATAGATCATTAAAAACTGATATTCTTCAATATGAAGAGAATGTTGTGTTTTTAAAAGAAGGGAACGATAAAATTCAACAAAATCTCAACATACAAGTTTTGATATTTTCTTTATGTTCTTCATAAAAAATTCTAAATTTATCTAATATTTTCCAATAGAAATCTGCTTTTGACTTGAAAATAAGACAAAATGACGATAAAATCTCCATAATGACCCAAAAAGATCAATTAAAAGCCACAGTTCTTTCTAGTTTTAACAAGAAAATGGCTTCGATAAAGTCTCAAAATCCTCCAGAATACACCAATTCTTCTTTTTATGAAGCGATAAACAGTTCTTCAAGCAACACTACCTTAAAAAGCGATAATTTCGAATCAATAGCCACCAAAACTAACTATAATAATCAAGCTCTTTTAAAAAATCTCAGCATTTTAAAGGATCAGAAACAAAAGGTGAAAATCATGATAAAAGACTGGACTGATGATTTCGAAAAAACCCAAAAAAGACAAGCCACAAATGACGATAAACGGCAAATCAGCAATTTATTCTCTCTTTACAACGGCTGCAATCAAAAAATTAAGCTATTAGAGGATAAAATTGAGAATATCAAAAATTTGAAGGCTCAAATCAATAAATCAACCATTGAAAGCTTCAGTAAAAGCAAAAGCGTCAGTCCGAGAAAAGCTCATTTGGCGAGAATTTTGCAAATGAATAAAAATGTGAATAATAACAATATTAACAATATGAGCAATATTAGTAATATTAGCAATATTAGCAATATCAGCAATATTAATAATATCAACAATGGTAACAATGCTAATAATAATTCGAACAATATTAATAATAATATGAACACTATCAACGTTAATCTCAGCAAAAATATCAAAAATAATTTCAGTAAAAATATCAACAATATGAACAATAATATCAGCAATTTCATCAATAATAACAGCAATATTATGAATGCAAGTGTTGATAATAACCAGAGTATTTTAAATTGTAACCAAAGCAATATCAATATAAATCAATCATTTGAGAATAACTCGCAAAAAAACAATCAATCTGAGAGAATTTTAGCTGAAAATAAGAATCTGAAGAATGAAGTCTTGAGTTTGAAAACCATTTTGAATAATGAAGAAAATAAGAATAAATCCTTGTGTTTAACCATTGAAAACACTTTGATTACTGAAGAAAATGAGGATAATCAGAAAAGTGTGATAATAGATCACGAACAGAAATATAATAGAAAGCTGAAGGATATTGAGGACAACTATAAAAGGAAAATCAATGAAATCATCAAAAATAAAGACATTTCTCTGAAGAAAATGCAACAAGATTTATTTAAATTAAAGAGCGATTTTGAAAAAAATGTAAAATTTTACTATTAAAATAACAAATTTTTATTGTGAAAAGAATGCCATTTTGGTTCAAAATAACGAAAAACTGTTAGAAGAAAGAAAAAACCTGACTTTTTTAAAAGAGAACTTAGAAATTCAACTGAAAAATGAGGTTTTTTTGATTTTTTACTGAATTTTATTAAAAAGTCTTATTATTTAGATTATTCAAAGGAAAACTCTTCATAATTCAATTGAGGATATGAAAGGAAAAATCCGAGTTTTTTGTAGGATTAGACCGTTACTGAGCTCTGAGCTCGAAAGGAGTCATAAAGCCGTTGTTCAAAAAAAGGATGATTTCACATTGCAACTCGAAACAAAACAAGGCCTGAAATCTTATAATTTTGATAATATTTTTGATGAAAAATCGACTCAAGTACAACTAAATCAAAAAAATAAATAAAATTCTAATTTTGAATTTTTAGGATGAAATATTTGAAGACACTAAAAAATTGATTCAATCAGTGATTGACGGTTACAACGTTTGTATCTTCGCCTACGGTCAAACCGGTTCAGGAAAGACTTACACGATGCAAGGAAATAAAGAAAACCCAGGGATAATAAATCGAAGTATTTCTGAGCTCTTCAAGCTTCTCGAACCAATAAAAAAAACAGCGACAATCACAATGAATTGTCATATGGTGGAAGTATATATGGATTGTTTAATAGATTTATTATCAGCAAAAGAGAATAAGAATCTGCATTTAGAAATCAAAGAAGATTACAAAGGGATGATCTATTTACAGAACGTCAACAGTGTTAGTATACAAAGCAAAGAAGATCTGGAAAAGCTTGTGAAACTAGGGACAAATAATAGAAAAATTGGAAAAACAGATATGAATGATGAAAGTTCAAGGTCGCATTTGATTTTAACTGTTGTAATTGAAATTTGCAATAAAGAGAAAGAGCAAGTAGGATTTTTTTGTTTTGTTTAGTAGTTTATGGTGTTTCAATAGAAAACCATCGGCAAATTGTCTTTGATTGATTTGGCAGGGTCGGAAAGAGTTTCGAAATCGAATCCTACAATAAAACAATTGAATGAAAGTAAAAAATTCATTTTAAAAAAAAAATCATGTATAAAAAATAATATGTATAAGAGAAATTAAATTATTCTTAATAAATGTTTGTTAAAATTTTACAACTATAATTTTAAATAGCAAGAGGAATCAATAAAAGTTTATCAGCCCTTGGTAATGTTATTTCTGCTTTATCAGATCAAGAAAACACAGGTTTTTTATGAAGGCAATCTCTAAATTATATGAATTTTATCTAGGAAAAGAAAGATTTATTCCTTATAGAGACAATAAATTGACTTTATTAATGAAAGATTCATTAGGAGGAAACGTAATTTTATTCGAAATTAAAAGAATTTTTTAATTAATTTGATTGAAATTTAGTCAAAAACCCTGATGTTTCTTAATATACCACCAAATGATTATAATTTAGACGAAACGATCAATTCGCTTTATTATGGAACTCGAGTGAAATGCATCACAAATGAATTAACTAAAAATTTTGAAACTAAAGAAATGATGAAATTCAAAGAGAAATTTCATCTGATATTCGAAGAAAATGAAAATTTGAAAAAGGCCTTAAAAAAAAATTCAATTTCAGGAAAAGACAATTTAAAAGTGATCTTGAATAATAGTTTCGCATCAGATGCTCAGAATAAAAGGCTGGAAAACATGGTTTTCTCAGAAGGTGTATCAGCAAATGAATTAGAAAATTTTCATTCTTTAGTTTGAAATAAGTGTTTTAGTTTTATTTAATTTTGAGTTAAATTAATAATTTCTTGTAAAAAAAATATAAATGATTTTTTTAGAAAAATTTATAAAAATAATCAGAAAATTTGTTTTGTTTTAGAAGAAAAACTAAAAAGATAAATGCTTTTTTAAGTGAATAATTTTATTTTACTTAATTTTAAGCAAAATAAATTCAAATTTAAATTAAAAAAAAAAAATCAACGAAAAACTTATTTCTCCGTTCAAAATTCTGATCACATTTCAGCGAAATTACAATCAAAATGGTTAAAAGTCTCAATTGAATTCCGAATAATAATCGAAATTTCAAATGTCTTTTGCAAACCGCAACCAATTCCTCAAAGAAACTAAAAGCACTTTAAAAAAATGCTTAGATCCGAAAAGTTCTAACAAAAGAAGAAAAACTGTTGATTCCACAAACCTTTATATAACTCCTTTTACCTTATTTAGTCCTTTTAAATCATCAATGGCTTCAGAAGTAGATGCTTATTGTTATATTACTCCCAAAAAGATCAATAAAGGAAAGTTGAATATTTATAAGCTGAATAGTAAGGAGAATCCGAAGAAGAATCAAGCTGTTGAAGGGTTTACTGTTGATTATGTCATGGATATTGTCATAAAGAAAATAAAGAAATAATAAGAGAATTTAATATTTTGATGTTTTTTTGTCAAAATAATGTTTATGAAAATTTCTATTT
>JFJP01029790.1_pt1 | contig 12970 bp, 8 predicted proteins | sample 431651 | NCBI WGS metagenome assembly JFJP01 (sample SAMN02602958, study PRJNA72255) | Microbial mat metagenome, whole genome shotgun sequencing project. | biome: fresh water; feature: sink hole; material: water; isolation source: purple microbial (photo- and chemosynthetic) mats found in...
CTCTTCCAGCATCAGGGGCCGTCCGGAGGTCTCGGTTCGAAGAAGCGCCTCCATCTGTGTAGGGCTCGGATAATGCATGCCGACCACATCAACCACCGGATCGGAACCTGCGTGGTAATAGGTGACGGGCCTGCTGCCATCGGTTCTGCGGATATAGGCCGCCATGTCGGTCAGATTCTCTCCGAAACCGGACTCATTCCCCAAGGACCAGAAAAGAATGCAGGGATGGTTCCGGTTCCGTTCCACCAACCTCTGCGCACGGTCCAGATAGGCGGCTTTCCAGGAGGGATCCACGGAAAGCCTGTCCATGAGGCCGTGCGTCTCCAGATCCGCCTCATCAATCACATACAGCCCATATGCATCACACAGCTCGTACCACCGGGTATTGTTCGGATAGTGGGAATTCCGCACGGCATTGAAATGATGCCGCTTCATCAGCAGAATGTCCTGAAGCATGGACTCTTCCGGGATGGCACGTCCGGTGGCCGGATGAAACTCATGCCGGTTGACTCCGCGCAGTTTGATGGAAGTGCCGTTGACCAGCAGGCGTCCCTCGCGGATTTCCACCTTGCGAAAGCCAACCTTCAGGCTTTTCCATTCCAGAGAGCTGCCCTGCTCATCCCGCAGGCAAACCAGCAGAGTATGCAAAAAGGGGGTTTCCGCCGACCAGAGAGCCGGTGAATGGAGATAGGCGCGCATATCAACTTGAACCTCCGTATCAGGTTCAAGTGCCGAACCATCCGCAGCCAGGCAGACCGGAACCTTGTGACCGAAAGGATCGAACAGCGAGGCTTCCAGCTGAAATCCCTGACAGGAACGGCTTGCAGTGTTTTGTATATGGAACGCAATCTTCAGTGTGGCACCCAGACAGGCATCATTCAGACAGGCATCATTCAGACAGGCTTCATTCAGACTAGCATCATTCAGACAAACATCATTCAGACAGGCTTCGTCCAACAGCGTTTCGACAACGAGATCGCGAATGTGAAGCTTCGGTACGGCGTGAAGAAATACGTTCCGGAAAATGCCGCTCAGCCACCACATGTCCTGGTCTTCCAAGTAGGTTCCGTCGGACCACTGCATGACCTGCACCGCAAGAAGGTTCGGACCTGCCTGCAGAAAGGGGGTGATTTGGAATTCGGCAGGATTCCTGCTTCCCTGGCTGTAGCCGACCTCCATGCCGTTCACCCAGAGACGGAAGGCGGAATCCACGCCTTCGAACACCAAAAAGACGGTGCGGTCCACCCATTCCTCCGGGACAAGAAAGCTCATCCGATAGCAACCGGTCGGATTCTCATCGGGCACATACGGCGGGTTCGGCGGAAACGGGTACTGAATATTCGTATAGATGGGGATACCATATCCCTGCAGCTGCCAATGTCCGGGAACCTGAATGGAATTCCAGCCCTGATCCGGAAAGTCTCGCTCATGAAACCCGACAGGGACGGCTTCCGGGCAGTTTGCATAATGAAACAGCCAGAATCCGTTGAGCAGTTTTCTCGCAGGCGAAGCTTCCCGCCGGCCGGCGAACGCTGTTTCCGCATCCGGATACGAAATGAGTCCGGCATGCGGTCTTTCCTTGTTCCTTGCGAAGACGGCCGGATTTTCCCAGTCTTTCAAGGTGTGTTCTACGCCTGATTCAGGAAACCCCATGTCGCGGAAAGAATTGTCACTGCTGTCTTCCCAATCGATATTGCTCCGGTTGGTCATGCCATCACGTCCTTTTCATTCTCACGATATCGTTCGCGAAGTTTTGCCGGCAATACGCTGGGTCATGATTCTTTGTCCTGCATGCCGCAAAGGTTTTTGAGTACATTCGCATCCTCAAGAAACTGTTCCGGGCTGTCGTCTTTGACAAATTCCAGCAAGGCAGCATCTGCGCAATGTTGTACCAACCGAATCCGTTCCCGCCAGAGTGTCTGCCCATCCCGCAGAGGCAGACGCTGTTCCTGCCGCCAATGATAGACATGGAGATTTTTCAGGCGCGCCGTATCCCGCAGGGCGGAAATTTCCGACAGATGCCGCGATTCCTCGCTGACCGGATGGATCGGTTGCCAGTACGAATGCATCCGGCGATGAGAAACGCGATCCAGAAAGGAAAGTGACGCTTCCATCGAATCCATCAGGGTGTTTCCGTGGAACTCGGTCGAAACATCCAGACCATATTCTGCCGCGACGCCTGCACACTGCCAGGCATCCTCGAGCACGCGCGCCAGTTGATCAGCATCCGTCTCCAGACTGCCTGACGTTCCCGCCCATACGCGGATGTTCGGAGCACCCAGTGCACTTGCAGTCTCGGCTATCTGTCCGAACCCGTTGGTGTCTCCGGAACCAAGCCGGTAATAGGACCCATAGGAAAGAGTCAGCAGTCCATGCGCATCCATTTCCTGCCGAACCGCGGCTGCTCCTTTCAGGTCGCCGGGAAGCACATGCACATCGGCTCCCCATTCAATGCCATCCAGTCCGCTCTGATGGACCAAGGCGATGATCTCCTGCGGAGTTTTCCTGCGGAAGGTGACGGATACCAGGCCTGTTCTCATCATGAATTCCTTTTCCTGCTTGAAATATGTTTTTTGAACTTGATGTCTACAGAGTCACTCCCCATTGAACAAGAAAATCCTGAACCACCTTCGGATCAAGCACGCCAGGGGTAACCCCAAGCTGGGATGAAAAGGCGGCGGCTATCCCCGCAGCCTGGCCCAGCGCAATCATGTTGCCCATGCTTTTTCCTGCGGCCATGCCCAGGTGCGTGTAGGAACCGCAGCGGCCCGCCACCAGCAGCCGTTCCACGCCAACCGGCAGCAGTCCCCGGTAGGGGTAGGCATAGCCGGATTTCATAAGCTGCTTGTAATCCTTGTCTTCCTGTAATCCGGCAACATCGACCGCACCATACCGTCGCGCGATGACATCGGGAAACTCGGTTCCATGGATTGCGTCTTCGATGGTCAGCACATACTTTCCGATGACGCGTCGGGTCTCCCGTACCCCGACATTGCCACCGACGCGCATCAGATGGCATTGTTCCAGGCCGGGAATTCCTTTGGTCCGGGCGATTTTTACAAAATCCAGGGCAAGGGTGATCCCGGTGCGTTCTGCAATCGTATGATCTCTTGCCTTTGTGGCATCAAGGATTCCGATGCCCTTTAAGCCGCCATGATTGACGGATGCCACGCCCGGAATGGTGGTCCGGTCAAATGAGTACCAGTCCGCACAGGAAAAGCCTTCCGCGGCCGCTTCTTCGAGGATGCGCCGCAAGACAGGGCCGCAGTCAGGTCCGTTGTAAAACTCAAACAGACGCACTGTGTCCACATTCGCCAGCGCAAATCCAAGCGTAATGGGCATGAGACTGCCATCGCCCTCCCGTCCGGTCCGCGTCTCCGCTCCGGCGTAAAACGAAAGGTCTCCATCGCCGGTGCAGTCCACGAACACATTGGCCTCGAACTCAGCCAATCCGCTCTTTGTCTGAACCACTGCGGCTTTCAGAACACCATTCTCCGTTTTCGCGCCAACGATCGGGCTGTACAGACGGTAGTGGCATCCGCTTTCCTCCAGCAATTCAAAGATCGCGCCGCGAAGGTATTCCGGATGGATATGAAGCCCATCGCCATCCACCCAGGAGGTTTTCCCCTCGAGATAGGCATCGGCTCCATACTGTTCCAGTTTCTTAATGATCCGATCATGCACGCCGCCACGGCTTCCACCGTTCAGGCGCATCCGGTTCATCGGCATCCACAGGGATGTTGCAGCCACCCCACCAAAAAATCCTTTTGCTTCCAGAAGCAGCGTCTTAGCGCCCTTGTGCGCCGAAGCCAATGCAGCACCGATTCCAGCCGGTCCTCCACCTGCGACGATGACGTCAAAACGTGTTCCATCTTCCGGAATCCACTGTTCCGCTTCTGTCCTGCTGATGAAAGAAGCTTTTTTCTGAGCCTGCACAAAGTTTTCGCCGCAACCATGATTGTCAGTCGTCATACTCTTCACAGCACTTTCTCCGGACCTATGATGGACAGTCATCATATCCTTCACGGCACTTTCTCCGGCCCCATGATTGTCAGTCGTGTGAATCATGGTCACCTCAGCAATAAGTATGCAGGATTTGCGCTTTCAGCGGGAGAAACATTCCCGGATCAATGCGCCTGCCGGCTTGTCAATCACAGCGTATCCCTTGTCCGTCTTCGGGTCGTATCCCGGTTTCACATTGAACGCCCAGTCCCAGAGGCAGTACCCGAAATGCCAGTCCAGTGGCTCGCATGCGTCGAACATCACACGGTAGAAGGCTTCCTGTTCCGCGGCATCGTACGGGTGTTTCGCGATCAGGGTCCAGTCGTTCGGAATGTCGCCGGAATGCGCGGTGGACGGGCAGCCGACTTCGGAAAAGAAGAAGGGTTTGTCGAACCGTTCCACGACCATCCGGATGCGGTCGATCTGACGCGGCCAGTCCGCCACCGGATAATAACCGGAGGAGGAGATGGCGTCGCATGCATCCCACCATTTCACATTGTGTTCCTGGTATTTGTCGCAGTTGTATGTGACCAGCCCATTGTAAACCTTGCGTACCGCTGCGATCAGATTGCGCCATTCCGCATCCCGATGATCGGTGCCGACCAGTTCGCAGCCGACAATCAGCATGTCCAGCCCTTCCCGCTCACTGAGGGCCGCATAATGCACAAGGTATTCCGTATAATTCCGGAACCAGTCCCGCCATTTCGGTTCGCATGGGACATCCTCGTCGAAGAACCGGATAAAGGCGCGCCAGTAGCCATCGGTCGGGTTCAGCATCGGCTTGAGGATGCGGCGGAGCCCCTTGTCAGCCGCATATCGGAGAAGATCCGTCAGATTCTCATCCGTCGGCATGTGCGGACCTTTCCAGTCGATATGGGTCGAATAGGCATGAGCCTGTTGCGCGCTGACGATGAACGTCACGGTGTTGATGGCGCACTTCTCCACCATGTCATCGATTTGCCGTCGTGCTTCCGCCCAATCGACACGGGCGGCATCCCAGAGGGTGAAATTAAATGAGTGGATCGGCCATAGTTTTCGCATGGTACATCTCCTTTGTCACAGGCTTATTTGGGTCTGAGGGGGCCTGTTCGAGCTCGATGAGCTTGCTATGGGAAGACCATTGGAGTCAGTCTTTCTCCTTTGTCAACCGCTGCGCCGCCAATGCCAGGAACATGAAGTGGGAAGAACCGCCACCCATGACGTATTCCACCTGCTGCCACAAATAAGGGAAGACCAGCAACTCAGGAAAGTCGGGACGTATCAATGCGGTCCCCGAAATGACGCCGCCGGGAATATACGACCAGTCGGCGCGGTTCAGTCCATAGCCTACGGTAGCCGATTTGGCTCCAATGCCGGACGCGAACGACATCGTATTGGAACCGGGGTGGCATCCCAAAACAAAGTTCAGGGCATTGAAGATCAGGTCGGTGTCGAACAGCTCAGGATATGCCTGATGCAGGTAATAGTACTCGAAGCCCATCCGCTGAATACCCCAGCCTGCTCCCCAGATGTGCGGGCGATACGGGATTCCATAGGGTGTTTCACCGCACTGCCGCACAAGCTGTTCCTTCAGAGCCGGCAAAGCTTCGCGAATGGCTTTGGTGAAGTCGGGGTCATTCATCACCTTTTCAGCTCGGCCGACGTACCAGCCCACTTTGTCGATGGCGCCGGCAATGAATTCGGTTTCAGAGCGCAGAAAATCCTTGTATTTCTGTTCTCCGGTGGTAAGCAGCAGTTCAACGGCGGCATGAATTTTAGCCGCTTGCGCGCGGCCGGTTCCATCCGTAACTTCAAAAAGTTCGACGGCGGCTTCCAGCGCCTGGCTGCCCAACGTATCGTTGAAGCCTCTCATTGCGCGGGAAGCAGCGGCCAAATGCGCTGCAGTGGTCAATTCACGCGGTGGATTGTTTTCGGTGAATACCCAGCGGTCGTCTGCATTTCCTTTGATATTGTCTGTCATGGCGGCGCTGTCACCCAGGAGAACATATTGCCGAAGGTCGTTGCAGATGATGCCCCGATACAGCCGGCCCAATGCGCGATATCCCCCGACAACCGTCAGGAGGCCATGTTCAATCTGCTGAAGAATGTCGTTTTTCCCATCAGGCTGGTGGATTTCGGTGATTCGGGTGTCCTGGTTGATGGCGGTCACATCATAATCGACACCAAACGCCTCATAGGCGAGTGTCAGAACATAGAATTCACCGGACTGCGATTCCACCCGCAGATCAAAATCACCTGCGTCGTGCCAACCGCCGATATTGAGACCCGGAACGGCGTCTCCCGGCTGATATCGGGTCAATGTGGAGGGTCCTTGCGCATATCCGTCATAATGATTGAAATCAACCGGGGCCATCCGTGCGTCATCATCATGACAGAGTCCATGCCAGACACGGTATTTCTCATTGACCCGCATGTGACACATCTGCACGGGAAGGAAATACTCCAGCACCGGCTGCCAGACACCTCTGTCGTACACATCGCCGGCGATGCGGAAAATGGCAGATTCCGAAGAACCATACCGGACTTTGTAGAGTCCTTCCTCCCTGATATCCGTGAAATCAAATTTCAGGTAGCTGTAGCGGAGAAATTGGCCCCATTCCTGCCCGGAGGTCGACAGGACCTGCTGTTCGCCGGTCTCTGTGATTTTGAAAAGGACAGGCATTTCACGATTGCCTTCCCGTTTGTCCAATTCAATGATGGCCGTTTTCATTTGAGTGGGATGGTACCCCACCTGCGATGTCTGGACGACAGCCGGATAAGTCCAGTCTTTCACGGCATGCGGCGTAATCACCCATTGAATCGCACCTTTCGTGGCATTGGCGGGGACTTCGCTGCTGACCGCAACCCAGCCGTTGTTGTGGTTCATGCGTCCGTCGTAGAGTTTCAGCTCCGCACCCTTGCTTTCAAGGGTGAAGCGGTTGAAAGCATCATCGGGTCGCACGGTGAAACGCTTTCCGACTGCATAAGGTTCGGCGATGAGGTCATCGGCGATAATCGGGCTGTACCCTTTGTTGTCCCCGGACAGGTGCTTCAAGTCAGCTTTTGCCTCGGGCTGGCGAAAGTCTCCCGTGTGGAGGTAATTGGGCGATTGCGTCAGTACGGGTCCGTTGGGTTGTTCCGGAAAGAAACCTTGCTTCTTGTCCATGATCCAAGGCTTTCCGAACAGCGCACCGGGAAACAGCTCGAGATTGAAGCACACTTTGCCGAGAAATCTTTCCGGTACCGGCTTGTCCAAATCCACTGTCACGAGGATCGAGGAACCTTCTCCTGTGACAGCAACCTTGTAGGCAAACTCGAAATCCGGATAAATCATTGGGTTGAAGCCGTTCAGGTGCCTTGCCGTATCCGGAAAACGCAAAGAGGTCGTGATCGCATTCGCGGGAACATCCAACTCGCGTTTTTCCTGCTTCGGCACCGGCTGCCACTGTCCGGGTGTCTGTTCAAAGCGGATGTCGCCGTTTGTCGCAACACGATTTCCGTGCATGATGATGCTGACACCGGATTGATGTCCTTCCGGGTAAATGTCATCAAAAGCCATGACATCCACACCCATGTTCTGAAAATAGCCGGTCGTTTCATTCAGCTTGAATCCCTGTTCTTGAAGGGCTTTGCAGCAACTTTCCTGTTTCATATTGCGCATAAACTCCTGTTCACGATTTCGTTCATTCGTCTACTATATAGAATAAAGAAAGAATATTCAACACTGCAGACAGAAACCGGCAGCCCTGTCAATGCCTACACAGCCTGCTCCATCCGGGACATGATTTCTTCCTGAACGCTGCGGGACAACTTCGTGAAGTAGGCGCTGAAGCCTGCAACCCGCACGACCAGGTCCTCATATTCCTGAGGATGTTCCATGGCGGAGGCCAGAGTCTGCGCATCCACCACATTTATCTGCAGTTCCTGTCCGCCCAGCTTCATGAAGGCAGTCGTCAGGTCGCGAAGCCGGCCGATGCCGTCACCCGTATGGATGCCGGACGCTGAAAACTTGATGTTGCAGGTGTTTCCTGCCGTCCAATGGTCTTTGTTGTTGAGACGGGCCACGGATTTCAGCAGGGCGGTCGGACCATTCCGATCCGCACCCTGGCAGGCACCCACGCCATCCACCAGCGGCATGCCCTTGTGGCGTCCATCCGGCGTGGCGGCTGTCCAGTTTCCGGAACCGACATGGGTCGTCACGGGCCAGACGCCGCAGGTATATCGGCCATTGCGGGAGTCGACCTGTTTCCAGAAGAAGTCTGCATGCACGGCCGTAATCCGGTTGTACAGTTCATCCGCTTCCAGAATGTCATTCCCGAAACGAGGGGTTTTCCGCGCAAACAGCAGCCGAAACTCCTCATGTCCCGCAAAATCATCCAGCAAAACCTGCTGCAGCTCCTTCCAGGTCAGCCGCTCCTTTTCGCAGACCCACTTCCGGATGGCCATCATGCCGTCGCATGTATTCGAGGGCCCGAACACACCGACGCCCGGCAGGTTGTAGCGTGTCCCCCCATAGACCATGTCGCGTTTTCTGGTGATGCAGTCCTCCAGCAGCGAGGACATCAGTGGACAATAGCCGAACTGCTTCTGCATCTCCCCCGAAATGTGGGTGGCCAGCACATTGAGTCCGCTCAAGTATTCCACCTGCGACACATAGGCGGACCATAGGTCGTCAAATCCCTTGAAGTTGCCGGGTTCCCCCGTCTGCAGGCCGATCTGCCGTCCGGTGATCATGGAACGTCCGTCATTGAGTGCCAGCTCCAGGGCTTTCGCACAGTTGAGGTGACCGCCTGCGGTCATCCCCTGCTGCTTTCCCGGAATGCTGGCTTCCACACAACCCACCAATGCGTATCCGACGGCGTCTTTTCTGTCAACGCCATGGGAGACAAGCGCGGGGATGATGATTTCATCGTTGAAGAGCGCCGGCAGACCCATGCCCCCGGCAATGGCTTGCATGGCCTGTTCCCAGAAGTCCGGGTCGATGTGCTCATGCCAGCGCAGCGAGAGCGCGGGTTGGTTGAACCGAAGCGCCACAGTCGCGTCCAGGCACATCCGTGACAAGGCGTTGCTCTGGTCCTTTCCGTCTCCATCCTGTCCGCCGAGTGTCAGGTTCTGAAACACGGTTTCCTTGACACCGTCATGCACGTTCTCCATGAACTTGACCCATAGATTCAGCACGAGCGTCCATGCCTCCTCCGTGGAAAGTGCTCCCGAGGCCAGATCCGCTTCGAAATAGGGAAAGAGGTATTGGTCGAGTCGCCCGGCGGAGATGGACCAGCCGTACTGCTCCAGATGCATGGCCATGTGCACGAACCAGAAGCACTGGATGGCTTCCGTCAGATTGCGGGCCGGTTCGGCCGGTACCCGGCGGCAGGTCTCAGCGATGCGCAGCAATTCGTTCCTGCGGGAGGAATCCAACTCGGACTGAGCCACATTCTCAGCCTCTTTCCGAGCCATATTTTCAGCGATGTTTTCAGCCAGCTTCTCAGCCAGATTCGCATACCGGTTTGCCCATTCGATGATGCCGGTTGCGGATATGACCACAGCCTGCAGAAACGTGACCCCCTCCGGGTCCGCCTCTGCCGTGCCTTCCCGGCTGCGTTCCATGGACAGCATGGTTTCCGCCTCCGCGATGATCGAACGGAAACCGCGCGTGATTGCTTTATCATAATCCACCACCACATGCCCATACCCGCTGCCGCTTCCGGTGACATACCCGCAGGCCATTTCGCTTTCCGCCAGAACAAGCCGTTCCGGGTAAGCGTTCCCAACCACCTCAGAAATCGTTTTTCCACGCCAGTACTCTCTGATTTCCTTTGGCGTCGAGGGGTCATCCAGGTCGGTGCGGTTGTATTCGGGATAAACGGATCGTCCTGCCAGCACAGCGGCGCGCTGTCCGACGATCAGCTCCCCCTCCCGGATGAAGAGGGGCATCCCGTTGAACACCGCCCGCATCGCCTTCGCGCGACGGATGGCATAATGTTCCCCCTCACTGGCCCGATAGGAACAGGTGACCAGTGTGGCACGCTCGTAGCAAGGCTGGGTGGATGCGGCGAAAAGCTCATCCTTCAGTTGAACAATGCGAGCCGGTATTTCGCGGACATCTGCTTTCGTCATCTGACACACTCCGTCTTTCCGGGGTTTCAGGACCCCACGGCCTTGATGCCCTGACCGGAAAGCACATCCAGCAGCACATTCATTGCCTCTTTCCCCAACAGGGGGATACCCTCCGCCTCATGGACCAGGCCGAGGCTTTCATATTTCTCCATTGCCATCTTGTGGAAAGGAATCAGTTCCACCTGTTCGATTCCCTTCAATTTCTGCACCATCCCGCTCAAGACCAGCATGGATTCAGCCGTATCGTTCACACCGGGAATCACCGGAACGCGCACCCGGATCCGGGCGTCTTTTTCCGACAGAAGGTTGAGATTCTCCAAAATCCGCCGATTTCCGACCCCAGTCGTCTGCGTATGCCTGACTTCATCCATCCCTTTCACATCATACAGGAACAGATCGGTATCGGGAAGAATATCGAGCAGATAATCCCCCGGCACATTCCCTGCCGTTTCCACAACCGTATGGATGCCCACGGATCGGCATGCCTGCAGCAGTGCCGATAAAAACCGATGCTGGAGTACGGGTTCTCCTCCCGAGAATGTGACGCCACCCCCGGACTGGTCAAAAAACAGACGATCCTTTTCCACTGTCTCCATGATTTCCTGAACGGTCATCGTCCTTCCTGTCAGAACAAGGGCTTCCGAGCAGCATTCCTCCGCACACGCACCGCAACGGATGCATCGATCCCGGAGAAAAATCCGCTGACCGTCCTGCACAGTGTGCGCGTTCACCGGACAGACCTGCAGGCATCTGCCGCAGCCGATGCATTTGCTCCGGAAGAACTGAATCTCCGGCTCCATCCGGATGGATTCTGGATTATGACACCAGCGGCATCGCATGCCGCACCCCTTCAGGAATACGGTGGTGCGGATGCCGGGACCATCATGCGTGGAAAACCGCTGAATGTCGAAAATGGTTCCGTTCATGTTCGCATCCTTCCATAAATACCGTCACTTATGGGATCATTGAAGTCTTATGAGCTGACACAGCTGAGCTGATTCAACAGTATCATTGAATCAGCTCCCGTCGCAATTGCTTCCGGGCAGAATCTGTTTTCAGAATTGCAATATCGTCGAACGAGACCACCATGAACTGTCCGATGGCGAGTGAGTAATGGCTAATATATGAGTCCTAATTTGACTTTTTATTTATTTTCGGTTAATATATTATCTATGAATACAAACTTCATGAAACAAAAAACGCCAAAAGAAATCATAAAAAGCTTGGCAGGTCGAATACGCAGTACCAGAAAGAATCTGAACCTGACACAGGAAAAACTGAGTGAGAAGTCAGGAGTCAGTTTAGGTTCTGTAAAGCGTTTCGAGCGCACAGGTGAAATTTCTCTGGTTTCCCTGGTAAAAATTGCAATCGCCTTATCTTGCGAGAATGAACTGGACAGTCTTTTTTCAACGAAAACCTTTCGATCCCTTCAGGAGGTAATCGATGGACAGGATTAGAACTTTATCCATCTATTATCATGAACAACCCGTCGGCTCAATGGCACTCCATCATAATCTTCAATCCGCATTTGAGTACGATTGGGAATGGTTGAATACTGGATTTTCGCTGAATCCCTATTCACTTCCACTCGAAAAGAAAGTCTTCATGCCCAAGATTGATCCATTTGACGGTTTGTTTGGCGTGTTCGCCGACAGCTTGCCTGATGGATGGGGGCGTTTGATTGTCGATCGGCTGCTTTTGAAAAACAGAATGAATCCAATGGAATTAACCAGTATGAACAGATTGGCAATCGTTGGCGACACGGGGATGGGTGCTTTGACTTACAAGCCCGATATCCAGTTGGAAAGTCTGGATCGCTCTCTTGCAGATTTTGATGAGATAGCCAAGGAATGCGAGAAGGTATTGCTAACGAATGATTCCGAGAACCTTGATGCACTATTTCAACTTGGCGGTTCCTCAGGAGGGGCCAAGCCAAAAATCCTTACAGACATTGAGGACGAACCATGGATCATCAAATTCCCAGCCTCTTCCGACCCAAAGAACATGGGTGAGCGGGAATACCAATACTCTTTGTGTGCAAAAGCGTGTGGCATCGCAATGGAAAACACGAAGCTCTTTCCTTCCGGAATATGCTCCGGTTATTTTGGAACACGCAGATTTGACAGAAAAAAAATACCCGGCGGCAAAACAGATCGCATCCATATGATTTCAGTCAGCGCATTGCTGGAAACCAGCCATCGAATTCCAAATCTTGACTACAATCTCCTTATGAGACTCACACTGGACCTGACAAAGGACTTCGCCGAAGTGGAAAAGATGTATCGTCTGATGTGCTTCAATGTTTTCGCACATAATCGGGATGACCATTCCAAGAACTTTTCCTTTCTATACCAGGAAACACAGCACAAATGGGTTTTATCGCCTGCTTATGATTTGACATACAGCAATTCCATCGGCGGAGAACACGCAACCTGTGTCAATGGCAATGGGAAAAACCCTGGCATGAGCGATCTTCTGGGTGTTGCAGAAAATATCGGAATCAAGGAAATCAAAGCGAAAAAAATAGCTTCTGAAATCAGAGAGGCCTGTGCCTCACTATTGTATACATAGGAGCCTGCTTTGCCGGTGAATCGCCGTGAAGCATTCAGGGGATACGTGCGCCAACGGGCGACCACGTCTCGCATACACCTGTACTGCAGGCTTCCGTCTCGATGGCCCGGCCCTGCGCGTAGGCAAGTGAGGGCTCGAAGGTTCCTGCAAGCGCGATTTGCTGGGGAAAGATGGTGAATCCCGGTCAGATCAATCCTTGATTCTGGTGCTAAAAGTCGATTTTCGACTTTTTCATGCAAGTTGCAGAATGCAACTTGCATGCATACAGCGGCAAAAGCCGCTGTATGGCACCGAATCACGT
>JFJP01041265.1_pt1 | contig 12970 bp, 9 predicted proteins | sample 431651 | NCBI WGS metagenome assembly JFJP01 (sample SAMN02602958, study PRJNA72255) | Microbial mat metagenome, whole genome shotgun sequencing project. | biome: fresh water; feature: sink hole; material: water; isolation source: purple microbial (photo- and chemosynthetic) mats found in...
GTATGGGAAGGGCTACTTTATGGTGCAAGACAGCAGCGATAAAAATGCAGTAAGCACCGAAATTGCCAAAAATATTTTCCCTTCGGGTATCGTGCATTTTACGCTTCTTGATGAAAAAAATATCCCGCATTGCGAAAGATTGGTTTTTATTAATCACTTCAAGACCTTAAATATTGATTTTCAAACAGATAAAAAGGAATATAAGCCAAGAGAGAAAGTAAATTTGACCTTAGAAATAGACGAAGATAAACTCATGGAAGGCGATTTTTCTCTTGCTATCACCGACTCAAACAGTGTAGAGGCACACAAGGAAAATATTTTGACTTATCATATACTCACCTCTGAGCTAAAAGGTTACATAGAAAATCCAGCCTATTATTTTGAGCAAACTACGGAGTCAAACAAGGCATTAGACAATCTTTTGCTTACGCAAGGCTGGCGCAGGTTTACTTGGAAAGACATGAGAAACAAGCAATCTTCTAATTTTTCCAATCAAATGGAGTATGGCATTTCCCTAAGTGGAACAGCAAAAGACGAATATGGGAAAATGATACGAAACAAATCAATAAATCTACTAAACCCCAAAATGAGCTTTCTGGCTTATGGCAAGATAGATGAAAAAGGGTATTTTCAAATAACAGATTTAGACATCAAAGATAGCATAGAAGTAATGCTGAGGGTAGAAAAAGAAAAAAATGTAAGAATAAAGTTTGAAGAAAAAAAATACCTTCCTATTCAGCAACAAAATAGTGTTTTATTGGAAAATGAAATACAACCTAACTTTCTTGTCAATAGTGAGAAAGCAATAAAAGCAGCACAAGATTTCAGGGCTGAAAGTGATGTAACTATGCTAAAAGCAGTAACCGTCAAAGATAAAAAGATAGAAGAAGATGGTTATGTACCCACTGTCTTGAAATTACATGGACAAGCTGATGCGGTAGTAAAAGGAGATGTTATTTTGAATAATCCACGTTCATATCAGAATATCCTTTTTGGTTTACAGGGAAGAGTACCAGGAGTAACTATTTCAATCGATGACGAGGGTAATCCAATAGTTAGTGTTAGAGGTGTTTCATCTCTTTCAGGCGGTGGCGTGCTTTTATTATTTGATGGTGTAATTGTAGATGCTCGTTTTATGAGTACAATTAATCCTAATGATGTAGATTATATAGAGATTCTTAAAAATTTATCTACCTCTGCCATTTATGGTTCACGTGCCGCAGGTGGAGTTATTGCAGTTTATTCTAAAAAGGGAGCAGGTAAGGATTATTCCAATTACGTCAAGAAAAAGGTAATCTATGGTTTTTATACCACCAAAATATTTTATAGTCCTAATTATGAAAGCCCTACGGAAACAGAAAAGCTACGCCCCGATTACCGCACTACCATTTATTGGAATCCTACTATAAAAACAAAAGAAGGAAAAGCAAGCCTCTCTTTCTTTTGTGCGGACGTGCCAACAAAGTATAGAATCGTGGTAGAGGGCAGGGCAAAAAATGGCGTGTTGGGAAGAAAAGAAATATTTGTGGAAGTCAAAAAGTAGAAAAAAATTATGGAAAAAACACAATCAAATATCTGCAAGGTACTCAAATGCCTTGCCTTAGAGAGTCATTTTCAAGTTACGAGGCTTTATTTGGAAAAAGTAGTCAATGAACATCCTGCTCCAAATAGCTTTACTTGCCTTTCCGATATTTTGGACGATTTGCAAGTGTCGAATGTGACAGTCAAAGTAAAAAAAGAAAAGTTAAAGGACATGAGTTTCCCATGTATAGCCCATCTGCACGCAGAAAAAGAGGCATATTACACACTTTTAATTGATTGCAAAGGGGGTAAGGTGCATTATTATGATACAGACAAGGGGCACACCATAGAAAATCTTGATGATTTTGCTAAAAAATGGAAAGGTGAGGTAATGCTTGTTTCTCCTGATGAGAAGTCTGGAGAACTGAGCTATGAGGAAAATAGGAAAAAAGAAAAGTGGCAGATGGTAGAAAATTCATTGATAATTGCTTGTTTATCATTGCTTGTTGGAGTAGGTATTTTTTTGAGTGGTGACTGGGTAAATAGCCTATTATTTGTAATCCTAAGTATGGGCGCAGTCGCAAGTGGTCTGCTCCTATGGTCTGAGTTTGGCAAGCCCAATGCAGTAGTACAGCAGCTTTGTTCGGGAGAAAATATGAGTTGTAATGAAGTTTTGCAGTCTTCTGCTTCTAAACTATTTGGCTTTCTTTCTTGGGCAGAGGTAGGTATGTTTTATTTTGTAGGGAGTCTGCTTGCCTTATTGTTTGCTTATCAGGCTGTTTTACCTCTGCTGTTGTTTCTTTCTATACTTGCGCTACCATACACTATTTTTTCTATTTATTATCAGGCAAGAGTAGTAAAAAAGTGGTGTACGCTGTGTTTGGTGGTGCAGGCGGTGATTTGGGGAGAGTTTTTGGTGTTAGGGAAAATGGTATTGTTTTTAGAAAGCATACAAAATATTGATTTCCAAACTATTATTTTATTCTTACTTAGTTTTTGTTTGCCAATAGCTATTTGGTTTGCGGTCAAGCCTACTTTGTTCTCCGCCAAAGCAAGCCAATCTTTACATAAGCAATTAGCTATTTTTCAGAGAGATACAAGCCTATTAAAAAATCATTTGTTAAGTCAGCAGTATATAGAAATAGGTAATTTTGAGCAAGAAATTAGCTTGGGCAATCCAGAAGCCCCTCTTACACTTATTATTGTTTGTAATCCTTATTGCAAGCCTTGTGGCGTTGCTCATAAAGAGTTACACCAATGGATTGATTATTTTTCAGATGAAATAAGAATGATTATTCGTTTTAATGCTGATAGTGAATCAGATACAAAAAAGAATGTAGTGATTAAGCACTTTATTAGTCTATCTAAGAGTGAAAAATTGCATGAGGCACTGTTAGATTGGTTTGAAAATCCAATCTATGAAACTTGGGCGTTAAAGTATCCTGTAGAAATACTTGTTAGTAAAACATGATGAATGGTGTCAATATGCTGGTATTGAATATACGCCTACCATTTTCCTAAATGGAAAAGCACTAAAACAGCCCTATAGCTACGCAGATTTGAAATACCATTTCAGAAATTTGATAGAGCAAGAAAACGTATCATTAGTAGCTTAACTTATGAAAATTATACAATCTTACTGGTCTGGTTCTAAGGAAGCAAAGAATGGAAGAGAACCGTTTTCTAATAAGGCGGGCTGGTTATCCCCTGAATACCATTGGTTTAGTTGGGCTTTGAGTGTCTTGCAGTTGCGGCAGTTTTATGACGAGGTAGAGTTAGTTACAGACGATGAAGGCAAGCACATCTTAATTGATATTTTGCAACTACCTTATACCAAAGTACATACGGAACTCAATGTATTGGACAGCTATGCTCATCAGCTTTGGGCGTTAGCAAAAATCTACACTTATAGCCTTCAAAAAGAGCCTTTTATTCATTTAGACGGAGATATTTATTTGTGGGAAAAACTCTCTAAAAATTTGGAAAATGCAGACTTAGTAGGGCAAAATGTCGAGGTAGATTTTATATATTATTACCAAATTATGGCGCAAGTAAAACAACATTTTAAGTATATTCCAGATTGCATAAAAAAGGAATTAAATGAGAATGAAGTGATTAGGTCTTGCAATACAGGAGTGATGGGTGGTCATAATTTGACAATTTTTAAAGAATATACAGACCTTTCTTTAGAGTTTATCAATCAGAATAAAGAATTTTTGCCTTTGATTGATATGCCTACTTTTAATATAGCTTTTGAGCAATTACTCTATTATTGCCTGGCGAAAGAAAAATATATTCCGATTACTTACTTGATAGATAGAGAAGAAAAATTTGATGTGACTTACAAAGGTTTTGCTCGATTTGAGTGTGTACCTTATCAAACTAAGTTTATTCATGCTTTGGGCGATTTTAAGCGAACAGAGGAAACGTGCCAGCATTTGGCAAGAAGACTGCGCCAAGATTACCCCGAATACTATTATAAAATCATTGGAGTTTGTGGGGAAAGAGGGTTAAATCTTTATTCTAAAGTATATCAAGTACCAGATTTGTTTTTCCCTATTACTATTTCTGATAAAGTAGAAAAATATATAAATCCAATAGATTTGTCTTATTACCAAACCGAAAAACTAAGCTATAAGCAAAATATCAAAGACATAACTTATTGGTATTCAAAAGATAAAATAATTTACAGGCAAGCGCAAGACTTGTTTAGCTTGCCTATTGCTGTACTTTTGGAACAAAAATTAGTTTTTGATACAGAGGCAAAGATTATAGAAATAGAATCAGATAATTTGTATCAGTTCTTACTTTCTTTTGATGTGCTAAAAATGGAAATCCGAGAGGAGAAATTAGATAGCTTGAACATGGTTTTATTAGACGTTTTTCTGGAAATAAAGACCATTCAAGAAGGTATAGATGAGATTGGCGTTTATTTTAATAAAAATGAAATTATCGAATTACATAATAGTTTCCAACAATTAGTGTTGGATAGAATCAAGGAAATGATGTATTTAGGCGCATTAAAATTAACATGAAAACTTTCCCCTTCTATAAGCAGCACGACACTATGGACTGCGGTCCCACCTGCCTGCGTATGATTTCGAAGCACTATGGCAGGGCATTCTCGATAGAGCGGCTCAGAGAGAAAAGTAACATTGGCAAGTTAGGCGTTTCACTTGGGGGCATAGCGGAGGCGGCAGAGTCCGTAGGCTTTCGTACCATTGGCGTAAAAACCAATTTTGAAAAGTTAGCTGAGGAAGCCCCTCTGCCCTTGATAGCCCACTGGAATCAGTCGCATTTTGTGGTGGTGTATAAAATTACGCCCCTCCCAAACCCTCGCCTGCTGGGAGGGCTTTTACGTTTAGCAGAAATGAGTTATAGCGTCTAACTTATTACCTCCCAAACCCTCGCCTGCTGGGAGGGCTTTTACGTTCCCCTCTTAGCAGGCGAGGGCAAAATGACTCCCTCTCCTCTGGGGAGGGCAGGGGTGGGGCAAATGGGGCAACTGTATTCGTAGCCGACCCCTCGCATGGCTTGCTCTCCTATACGCAGGCAGAGTTTCTGAGTCGCTGGCAGCAAGATGGTGGGCAGGGTTTGGCTTTGCTCTTAGAGCCTGCCCCGCAGTTTTATGAGGAAGAAGATGATGAAAAAAGCAAGGGCATAGGTGCGGCACGCCTTTTTCGCTACCTTTGGGCGTATAAGCCACTCATAGTGCAGCTTTGTATCAGCCTATTAGCGGCGAGTGCCTTGCAGCTCATTTTTCCTTTTCTTACGCAGTCAGTCATAGATATAGGCGTACATACCCACAATCTTAGCTATGTTTCTTTGGTACTTGTTGCCCAGCTCATGCTCACTTTTGGGCGGGTGTTGGTGGAGTTTATTAGGTCTTGGCTTTTGCTGTATATCAGCAGCCGAATCAATCTTTCTTTGCTTTCCGATTTTTTTATTAAGCTCATGCGCCTGCCCTTGTCCTTCTTTGATGTGAAGCTATTTGGCGACCTCATGCAGCGTATTAGCGACCACAGCCGCATAGAGCGTTTCCTCACAGGGACAAGCCTCAATGTACTATTTTCTATTTTCAACCTCTTTATTTTTGGGGCAGTCTTGGCTTTTTATCACCTACAAGTCTTTTTTATCTTTTTTGCGGGTTCGGTGCTGTACGCCTGCTGGATAGTGCTTTTCCTCAAATACCGCCGCAAGTTGGACTACAAGCAGTTTGCCCTCAGCGCACAGACCCAGAGCAATGTGGTACAGCTTATTCAGGGAATGCAAGAAATAAAACTTGCCAATGCCGAAATGAAAAAGCGGTGGGAGTGGGAACGCTTACAAGCTCGCAACTTTAAGTTAGACATGAAAAGCCTTGCCCTTAGCCAATACCAGCAAGCGGGTGCCGTAGCCCTCAACGAAGGCAAAAATATTTTTATTACTTTCTTGGCAGCAGAAGCGGTCATCAGTGGGCAGCTTACGCTTGGGGCTATGATGGCGATGCAGTACATCATAGGGCAGCTAAACGCCCCTATCCAAGAGCTTATCCAATTTGTGCAAAATCTCCAAGATGCCCAAATTAGCTTAGAAAGAATCAATGAAATACACGAGCAGGAAGAGGAAGATTCTCACACCCCTCTCCTTTGGGGAGGGGCAGGGGGTGGGGCTGTATCTGAACTCTGGGAAGGGGTGGGGTTGCATTCCCTCCATCTCCAAAATGTAAGTTTTCAATATGCAGGAACGGAAGAAGCTGTATTGAAAGACATTAACCTCACTATTCCACAGGGCAAAACCACCGCTATAGTAGGCACAAGCGGCAGTGGTAAAACAACTTTACTCAAATTATTGCTCAAATTTTATACACCGAGCAAGGGAGAAATCAAGTTAGCGGAAACACCCCTAAAGAATATCTCTCACCACTTTTGGCGAAGTATATGCGGTACGGTTTTGCAAGATAGCTTTATCTTTTCAGATACTATTGCAGGAAATATTGGCGTGGGTGATGAAAATATTGACGTACAGAAACTGCTTCAGGCAGTAAAAATCGCCAATATTCAGGAGTTTATCGAAGGCTTGCCACTGGGCTACAATACCAAAATAGGGGCAGAGGGTGTAGGCATTAGTCAAGGGCAAAAGCAAAGACTTTTGATAGCCAGAGCAGTCTATAAAAATCCTGAATTTATCTTTTTTGATGAGGCTACCAATGCCTTAGATGCCCAAAATGAAAGCATTATTACCCAAAACTTGGAAAAGTTTTTCAGTGGCAAAACGGTGGTAGTGGTAGCACACAGGCTAAGTACCGTCAGAAATGCAGCTAACATTATTGTATTGGAAAAAGGCAAAATAGTCGAGCAAGGCACGCACCATGAACTCATCTACAAAGAAGGAAAATACTATGAATTGGTACGAAATCAATTGGACTTAGGAAAGTAAAAAATTATTTTATCACTATTTGTGATATATCACAAATAGTGATAAAATAGCTGGATAGACATACAAATTTTATGAAAAAAGCTATATTAATTTGCTGCAAGTAAAACAGAGGAAAACTTGCAAGTAAAAAAGGTTTTATGATAAACAATTTTGTAAAATTAAAATCTTAAAAAACATGAAAGCGTTAAAAGAAAAATTTGGTCAGTTTGCCTTGACAAGAGAGCAAATGAGGGAAGTAAAGGGAGGCGGAGATGCTTTTTTAGGCTATGGCTGCTTAGGTAACAATGGTATATGGATTATCCGTAGTAGCCAAGCTACAGCAAATTCACTTTGTGATGGAGATGCTGGCTCTGTCTATCATAATACAAATGGATATAACTATGTTTTGTAATAGCAAATAATTTCTCAAGACCATAAAATTGTACCAAAATTTTATGGTCTTTCAACTAAAACATCTTTTTGTTATGTATAAAATCATAGCTATTGGCTTTTTTGCTATAATAATGCTTGTAAACAGCTACAAACTATTAGCGCAGGCGAGCATTATTGATTTTAATAGCCCTCATCTTTCAAAACCTCAAAAGTTAAGCATTTACCAAGATAGTAAGATTTCAAATTTTGAGGGAGATAATCCTTCCCTATTAAAAGATGGCAATGTAATAGTATATAACTATGCAGATGGTTTTTATCAATCAGAAAAAATAAATGATACACTTTGGACTGCTCCTCAAATAATTCTGAAGGAGCTAAGTTCAGATTTTCCTTTTATAAGTAAGGAGAATCAAAGCCTATTTTATTGGGGCTTACAGAAGGATGGTAGAATTTATTACTCATTATATATTGATAATAAATTTTCTCTCCCGATTTCTCTCTTTGATGGTTATCACCCAAGTTTATCCTCAGACGAGAAGCATTTATTTTTTATAAGACATTCAATAGCTATAGAAGGCACGCCTAAACGATATGTTTATGTTTCAGAAGTTTATGTTTCAGAAAAGTTAGCAGAAAATAAGTGGAGTAGCCCAAGTATTGTTGCACTACCCTATCAAAAAATAAAGAATATGCAAATGGTTATTAATCAAGTCCTTTTATTAGAAGGTAGTAAAAATATGATTTTGTTGCTAAGTGATTATGAAGTATCCAAAAATATTATTCTAATGAGAAAACCATGTAAATTATACAGCATTGAAAAAGATAGTTTAGGCGTTTTTTCCCACCTCTCTTCTTTGGATTATTTGAATAAAAATATTCCAACTGGTTTAACATCTATTCCTGTGATAGATACAGATAGAAAGAAAATGTATTTTAGTATTCATACTTACGAGGTAACAAGTAAAAAAATAGCAAAACCCTATCAAATGTATTGTTTTGATTTGCCTGTAAGTAATCCAAAAGCAACATCTTTTGAGATGAGCAATGCAATTTTTCAAACAAATTCATACCATTTGAACAAGGGGGCTATAAAGGAAATAGATAATATTATTCGCAATATAGATAGCAAAAGCACTATTGAAATCTCTGCACATACAGACGATATTGGCGAGGACAAACATAACTTACAACTATCTCAAAAGCGTGCAGAATCTGTGGTAAATTATCTTATTGCCAAAGGAATAGATAAGCCAAGGTTATCTGCCAAAGGCTACGGCGAAAGTATACCAAAAGTGCCTAATACAACAGAAGAAAATAGGATGCTAAATAGGAGAGTAGAAATAAAAATTGTCAAAAAATGAATGAAAATCAATTACAACTGCGTTCCGAAGGAGCCCAAGAAATACTAAGCAAGCAGCCTCCTACAGTGATTCGCTGGGGTAGCACTATTTTTCTACTTATTTTGTGCCTACTTTTGGCTATCAGTTGGGTAGTTCGCTACCCCGACATCGTCAGTGTGCCTTTTCGTCTTACCTCTGCCAATGTGCCAAAGGCAATTCATGCAAAAATAAATGGTAAATTAGTCAAATTATTAGTCAAAGACAACCAAATAGTGCCAGCAAATACAGCTTTAGCTTTTTTGGAAAGTACCGCAAAGCACGAGGAAGTCTTGGCGTTGGAAGGAAAGTTACAAGGGATAAACAATCAAACTTTTGGAAAATTTGATTCTCCAAATGTAGCCTTACTCGGCGAACTCCAGCCCGCCTATCAGACCTATCAGACAGCCTACCGACAGTATCTTTCCTTCCTTTCTGGGGGCTTTTATGCACAAAAAGAAAAATTATTACACAAGGAATTAGCTGATTTACAGCTACTTTCAACTAATTATGAAAATCAGAAAAACCTGCATATCAAAGATTTGGCATTGGCACAAAGTGAGTTTGACATTCAGCAGAAGCTATTTCACCAAAAGGTAATTTCGTCTTTAGAGTTCAAAAGAGAAGAGAGCAAGTTTCTTGCGAAAAGAATGCCTTTACAGCAGATAGACAACGCACTGATAAACAATATTTCTGCCCAAACCTCCAAGCAAAAAGAAATTTTAGAATTACAAAAAATGATTTCAGAGCAAGAAAGTATTTTTGTTCAAGCAAAGAATACACTAATAAGTGCGATTCAAGATTGGAAAATGAAATATTTACTCACTTCTACGACAGCAGGGAAAGTGTATTTTTCCTCTTTTTTGCAAGAAAATCAAAACCTAAGCGCAGGGCAGGAAGTCTTCTTTGTAGCTACCAAAACTGAGCAGGAATTTGGCGAAGTCAATATTCCGCAGTACAACTTTGGCAAGGTAAAGCGAGGGCAAAAAGTATTCATTAAGTTTAATGCCTACCCTTTCAGCGAATTTGGCATGGTAGAGGGCAAAATTGATTTTATTTCAGAAATTCCTCTCAAAGACAGTATATTTTTGGGCAAAATTCTACTTCCAAAAGGCTTAATTACCAATTATGGCAAAAAACTTACCTATAAAACGGGCATGACCGCACAAGCTGATATTATCACCGAAGATAGCAGATTGATAGAACGCTTTTTTTACAATATGCGAAAAGCACTCACATTTTAATCATGGATAGGCTGTTTGCGGAGTTGGAAAAATTTGTAATAAATATTTATCGGCACTCGCCAAATCGTTCAGTAATTCAAGTATTTTAAACAGCAGTATTTCAACGAGCCCGCACCAAATAAATACTTGACGGATAGCTGACATCCACCAGATACAAACCTTGCGGAGGCACTGCCCGCCCTGCGTTTCTGCGGTCTTTGCTTTGGATAACTTTTTCGAAGTCCGAAATGCTTAGCGTGCCTTTGCCTACGTCGAGTAGCGTGCCTACTATAGCCCGAACCATTCCTCGAAGAAAGCGGTCTGCCGAAATGTAAAAAACTAATTTTCCGTTAGGTTCTTCTTTCCATTCTGCCGTTTTTATGTGGCATATAAAACTCATTACATTTGTTTTTACTTTGCTAAATGCCTCAAAATCGGTGTGTTGAAATAAAATTTTTGCAGCTTCATTCATTTTTTCAATATCCAAGTGGCGTGGCGGGTAAAAATAGGCTAATTCTGTCAAAAAGGGGTTTTTGAGGCGTGTAATATGGTATTCATACCTTCTGCTATTGGCTGCAAATCTGGCACTTACTTCCTCTCTGACCTCAAAAATTTGGGCAACAAGCATTTCTATAGGCAAAAGTCTATTGATACGATAGAGAAAATTATCTTTATCTGTGATTTCTTTGGTAGTGTCAAAGTGCATGAATTGCTTGCGACAGTGTACACCTGTGTCTGTTCTGCCGCTACCAACGGATACAATTTCATGCCCAAGCAAATCTTTCAATATACGATTGACTTCGCCCTGAACAGTTTTGACTCCTTCTTGTTCTTGGAATCCATGAAAATTTGTGCCTTTATAACTAATTTCTAAAAAATAACGCATAACTACTGAGTAATAACATTTTTAAGGGTTTTCCAAACGGTTTGCGCCACTATTCGATGCCCTTCTTCGGTTGGGTGAATTCCGTCAGGTAGGTTGAGTTTTGGCTCACCGCCTACGCCTTCAAGTAAAAAAGGAATGAGTTGTATTTGGTTTTTTTCTGCAAGTTCTTTATAAATCTTGCGAAAATCGCTTGTAAATTTCTGCCCCATATTCGGTGGAGCTTCCATTCCTGCCAAAACTATTTTGATGTCAGGGTATTTCTTTTTTGCCTTGTCTATAATAGCTTGCAGATTTTTGTGGGTTAGGTCGGGGCTTATCCCTCTCAATCCGTCATTTCCGCCCAATTCTATGACCAATACATCTATTTTTTGGTTCAGCATCCAATCTATGCGTGTGTTTCCGCCGCCTGTAGTTTCTCCGCTAAGTCCTGCATTAATGACTTTATAGGGCAACTTCAGTGAGTCTATTTTGGCTTGTATAAGGGCGGGAAATGCTTGCGAAATTTCCAATCCATAGCCTGCGGTAAGGCTATTTCCAAAAAAAAGAATCGTTTGCATTTCTGCTTGTGAGCTTGCTTTGAGGCTGTCTTTTCGGATTTCTACTACTTGGCTTTCGTTACTTGACTTGTTTTCTACGGCACAAGCCCAAGCAAACATTGAGGCAAATAATAAAAGACTAATACGGTTCGCTGTGCGATTAATTTTCATCTGACTATTTTTTAAAGATATTCTCAAAACAGTTTGCCCTTGCGAGCGTCTAAGTTTTTTATTGTGCTAAACATCTAAAGAACGGTTCACTGTTGATATCGTAAACCTAAATGTAGAGCCTATTCCTTCTGTGCTTTCCACCCAAATTCTGCCGCCGTTTTTCTCCACAAATTCTTTGCAAAGTAGTAATCCTAAGCCTGTTCCAGCCTCTCCTTGCGTACCTTTCATGGTATGTTTTGAGTCTATACGGAAAATTTTATCAACCACTGTGAGTGGCATTCCTGTTCCTGTATCCCTAACAAAAATTTCAGCCATATTTACTTCTTGCACTATAGCACCTACTGTAATTTTTCCATCTTTATAGGTAAATTTAATAGCATTGGAAATCAGATTTGTCAAAATTACATTGAGTTGATTTTGGTCAGCAAAGAGTTTAATCGCTAAACTATCCTCTAAGTCTATTTTAATTTGCTTTGCATTTGCATTGCTTTTTAGAACTTCTACAATATCTTTTACGGACTCTGAAAGGAATATTTCTTGCGGTTTGAAATCTATACTGTTCATTTGCGATCTTGCCCATGTCAGTAGGTTTTCCAAATAACGGCTTGATATTTTGACTGTTTCATCTAAACTTTTGGCGGTTTCCTTAATTTCCTCTGTACTTAATTGGTCGGCAAAGTTTGCCAGTAGATTTGAAAATCCTTTCATGGAATTCATGGGACTTCGTAGGTCATGTGCCAAAATAGAGAAAAATTTATTTTTCGTGCTATTTAGTTCACTCAAATCAAACTCTGACTGCCGCAATTTTTCTGTAAAAGATGCCAAATCTTTGTACTGACTTTCTAAAAGTTGATTTTGCTTTTCTATTTCTTCTTTTTTCTGAAAAATTTCTTGGGTTCTTTCTGCCACAAGTGCTTCCAATTTGAGGCTATTCTTTTTTCCTTGTCGGATTTTATAAGTAGAATAGGCAATGAAACTGCTAATTAATATGAGTACAGCCAAAGACTGAAACCACCAAGTGCGCCAAAATGGGAGCATGATATTGATGCGTATTGTTTTGGTTTTGCTGCTCAAAATATTGTCAGCATTCGTAGCTCGAACGGTAAATTTATAACTTCCATGCGATAAATTACTAAAGGTAGCGATGCGGTGCGAGGCATCTGTTTTAATCCATTTATCTGTGTTTTCATCGATACTTTCCAACTTGTACTCGTAACTAATGCGGTTAGGCACGCTGTAGTGCAGTGCGGCAAACTCAAAGGAAAAAGAGTAATCTTCATTGAGGACATTGACTTGGTCGGCAACGGAAATATGCTTGTCCAAAAATATATTTTCTTTGGTATTTAGCCTTATAGACTCGTTGAATACCTTAAAATCAGTAATGACGATTGGGGGCTCGTAGGCATTATCGGGTAGGTTATCGGGCTTAAAAGTAACTAAGCCGTTTACACTACCGAAGTAATAAGT
>JFJP01040053.1_pt1 | contig 12969 bp, 7 predicted proteins | sample 431651 | NCBI WGS metagenome assembly JFJP01 (sample SAMN02602958, study PRJNA72255) | Microbial mat metagenome, whole genome shotgun sequencing project. | biome: fresh water; feature: sink hole; material: water; isolation source: purple microbial (photo- and chemosynthetic) mats found in...
ATACTTTGGCTTAGTTGCGAGGACTTGGATGTTACATTGAGTTGTTATGGGGCAAAAGGTATTAAAACACCCAATATCGACCGTTTAGCGAACGAGGGTATCCGTTATACAAACGTTTATTCCACTACACCGGTTTCAGCACCAAGCAGGTCATCCATCATCACAGGAATGTACCCTGTGAGTATTGGCTCGCATAATATGCGTACTTCTACCAATGTGGTATATAAAGGGCCAGATGGAGAGCAATATGCTGCACATCAGGCTATAACCGGAAAAACAGGGCGTAATATACCTGCTTATTCCGTAGTGCCCCCTGAAAATGTAAAATGTTTTACCGAATACCTGAGAATGGCAGGTTATTACTGCACCAACAACGATAAGTGCGACTATCAGTTTTATCCGCCCTTTACTGCTTGGGACGAGAATGGCAAAACTGCCGATTATAAAAATCGACCTTCGGGGATGCCTTTTTTTGCTGTATTTAATCATGATGAAACACATGAGTCGCGTATGTTTATGAACGACAATCATCCATTATTGGTTCATCCTGATTCGGTGGTAGTACCTCCCTATTATCCCGACATTTCGGTAGTTAGAAAAGACCTTGCACGAAAATATTCAAATGTACTGGAATTAGATGCCAAAATAGGTGAATGGCTCGAACGGCTCGAACGGGAAGGTTTACTAGATAAAACAATTATATTTTTTTGGAGTGATCATGGAGGACCGTTGTTGCGTCAAAAAAGGGCAGTTGGTAATACAGGTTTGCATGTACCGCTTATTGTGCGGTTTCCCGACAAGCGACAAGCAGGCACGACTTGTAACGACCTTGTTTCGTTGATGGATTTAGGACCTACCGTACTTTCGCTGGCAGGCATAAAGCCTCCCGAATACATGCAGGGAAAACCGTTTCTGGGTAAATACCGTCCCGAATTTAAAAGAGAAGCCGTGTATGGTAGCGCCGACCGCTTCGATGAAGTGTATGATTTTTCCCGTTCGGTGATTGATGGTAATTTTTCATACATACGGAATTTTGAACCGGGGTTGCCATTGGTTTATCGCAATCAATACAGGGAGCAGATAAAGATGACTAAAGCACTGATAGAAATGGATAAAGATGGTACACTTACAGGAGATGCCGCCTATATATTTAGGGATACGCGCGAAGTTGAAGAACTCTATGATCTAAAAGCAGATCCTTATGAAGTACATAATCTCGCTGATATGCCTAAATACAGAACTCAATTGTTAAAAGTGAGGAAACTACTTGCTGACTGGCAATTGGATATTCATGACAAAGGTTTTATTGACGAATATAATCTGATTCAGCTTTTCTGGCCGAGCTTAATCCAACCTGTTACCGAAAATCCTGTAATAGAACAGGATAAAGAAACCATTAGTATTCTTTGTACAACGAAAGGTGCGTCGATAGGATATCAACTTAATGACCAGATAGGAACAGAGCGTTGGATGATTTATAATAAACCAATACGTTTAAAAGCCGAGGACCGTGTGGCAGTTAGAGCTCAAAGAATTGGTTATAAAATCAGTAAACCTGTATATTTTCAAAAAAAACAATAAAATCAAATTTAATAATTATAACTTATGAAACAAATGCGCTTCAACTTAGATGTTACAACAAAAAGCTTAATTTCTGTTGTGCTTTTTCTGTTCACCCTTCACGTAAAACCAATTCTTGCAGAGGAAAACATTCGGGTTTCTTCTCCAAACAACGAAATTTCTGTTGATATTACATTCCGCGAGAAAATATATTACACCGTTTCCTTTAAAAACGAACGTGTGATGGAAGCCTCTCCGCTTAGTCTGACAATTGACAATAAAATGCTTGGGGCAAATCCTAAACTAAAAAAATCGGCACTTACCAGCGTTGACCAAACCATCAACACTGTTTGGGGAAATCGCAGTGTGATTAAAGATCAATACAACCAACTTGTACTCGACTTTGATGGTAATTATTCGGTGGAATTTCGCGCTTATAATACTGGTGTGGCTTATCGTTTTGTAACGCGCCTGAAAGAAAAACAAGTGATTGTAAGCAACGAAGAAGTTAGTTTTCGATTCAATTTTGGTGTTGATGCTTGGCTAATGAAAGAAAAAAGTTACGAGTCAAACTATGGTAAAACCCGATTAGACGTCCAGGAAATGATAAATTTCAATAACAAAAAAAATAAAATTTATCTTCCTATTGTGATTCAACCAAAGCCTAATGTTAAAGTAGTAATTACCGAAGCCGGATTGTACGATTATCCTAGTTTGTTTCTCGATAGGGGTAACGATTATGAAAATTTTCTCAACGGTACCTTTGAAAAATATGCTCTGACGACCAGAACAGGTGGATTTAGTAATTACGCCCAATTGCCAGAGAAAGAGGCTGATTACATTGCAGTTACTTCAGGAAACAGAGAATATCCGTGGCGTGTATTGGTTGTGAGCGACGATGACCGGACTTTTGCCGACTGCGACATGGTTTACCAGCTTTCGAAACCCTGCGAACTGAAAGAAACCAATTGGATTAAACCCGGAAAAGTTGCCTGGGATTGGTGGCACGATTATGCTGTGGAGGGTAAAAACTTCAAAGGTGGAGTAAATACCGAAACATATTTATATCATATCGATTTTGCTGCAAAATACAACTTGGAATATATCTTAATTGATTGGCTCTGGACTGATAAATATGACTTGACATTGATAAACCCAGATGTTGATATAAAAAAAATAACGGCCTATGCCGAATCGAAAAATGTGAAAGTTATTGTTTGGTGTCCTGGACATACATTGCATCAACAGCTAGATAAAGCATTAGATTTATTTGCAAGTTATGGCATAGTTGGAGTGAAAGCTGATTTTTTTGGTAGAGAAGACCAAACGGGTATTAAAATGTACGAAGATATAGCACGCGCTACTGCCAAACGAAAAATGTTGATCGATTTTCATGGGGCAGCAAAACCCACCGGTTTGTCTCGAACTTTTCCAAACGTAATCAACTACGAAGCTGTGGCAGGCAATGAGTGGAATAAACTTAACGCAGATAAAATTAATGTAAATCACAAAGTAATGTTACCTTTTACTCGAGGATTGCAGGGACCAATGGACTTTACGCCTGGAGGAATGAGAAATATTTTATCCGGTCATCATGTTCGATTTACATTGCCTCTTGTTCTTGGTACACGTTCTAACGAAATGGCTTTATTTGTTATTTACAATGAGCCTTTGAAAATGCTTTGCGATGCTCCTTCGGTTTATGAGCGGGAGCCAGATATAACTAATTTTATTTCTAAAATTCCAACTACTTGGGATGATACTAAAATTCTTCAGGCTGAATTTGGCTCATATATAGTTTCAGCTAGAAAAACAGGAAAAAACTGGTACTTAGCTGCAATTACCGGTGAACATGCTAAAACCATTACGCTGGATTTTTCATTTATTGAACCCGGTAAATACAAAGCTACAATTTTAAAAGACGGACCAAACGCCGATAGAATCGGGACTGATTACGTTTGGGATTTTACTGAAATTACTGAAAAATCCACCCCAAAAATATCCATGGCAAGCGGTGGTGGCTTTGTTGTTTTTATTAAAAAAATTTAATACTGAAATTTATGAATTTACCGAAATCAGTCTTTTTAATATTGCTTACAGTAAGCATTTCCGTTAGTGCACAGAACAAAGAAAAAACCATAAACGAAGTACGTCACCGACAGGTGCATCTCGATTATCATACTTCGGAACTAATTCCGGCAATTGGTAATAAATTCAATAAGCAACAATGGCAAAATGCCCTTAAAGCCGGACATGTCGATCAGATTAATATTTTTGCCAAATGTCATCACAGTTGGAGTTATTACCCAACTAAAGTTGGTAAGATGCACCCGAATCTGACATTCGATTTGTTGCGTGCTCAAATTGATGCTTGTCATGAAATTGGCGTACGTTGCCCTATTTATTATACTGTGGGTTGGTCGGCAAACGATGCCGAAAATCACCCTGAATGGTGTGCACGCCAAAAGGATGGTTCGTACTTAGCTATGAACTGGGATTTTGATTCAAAACAGACCGACCGCAAACCTGATTATTCTTGGAAATGGTTATGCGCTGCTTCGGGTGGTGCGTATAATGAATATGTAAAAAAACAGGTAGCAGAAATTTGTCAAAACTATCCGGTTGATGGTTTTTGGTTCGATATTTATCATGTCGGAGATATTGGTTGTTACTGTTCTTCTTGTACTAAAAGAATGCAAAAGGAAGGTGTTGACATTAACGACGAAAAAGCTGTCCAAAAAAGCACTGCATTAGCTATAAAAGCTCACATGCAGGATCTTCGCAATCTGGTCGCAAAATATAATTCAAATGCGACAGCCTATTTTAATGCAACACCTCATGTGCGCGATACAGCCAGTTTCCTATATCGGTTGTACGATTTGAATACCCAACAGGAATTAGAAGATTTACCTACTGCCTGGGGAGGATATGATAAATTACCCTACGAAGCAAAATACCATTTAAGTCAGGGTAGCAAGATTATAGCCATGAGTGGTAAGTTTCACAAAGCATGGGGAGAGTTTGGCGGGTTTAAGCATCCCGATGCCATAAAATACGAGGCTGCGGCAATGATTTCGTATGGCGCGTCCTGCAATTTTGGTGACCAACTTCACCCTTCTGGTGAAATGGATATGGATACGTATAAAAATATTGGAGAAGCTTATAAATATGTTCAACAAATTGAAAAGTACGGGCCGGGGGGATTTCCGGTATCGAGATTAGGGATGTGGCTGACTTTGAAAAACGAGGCTGATTTGGGTGTTGTAAATATGCTTATTGAGATGCATTACGATTTTGTGATTGCAAACGAAGATAAATTAGATGCCTTGGAACTACTGATTATTCCAAGTCGCGCATGTTTATCAGAGAATCAGGCCACAAAAATTGCAAATTGGGTGAAAAAGGGAGGAAAATTAATTGTTTTTGGCGAAGGAGCTTTGAATAAAGATAAATCAAATTTCATTATTGATATTGGAGCTAATTACCTGGAAAAGTCTCCTTTTCAATTTGATTACACTGTTTTATCACCTGTAATAGGTAAAAACCTTGTGAAAAGTCCATTCCTGAATTATGAAGCTGCTTTGAGAATTATACCAACTGATGCTAAAGTTATAGCAAGCATTCGCGAACCTTATTTTAACCGAACATATCAGCATTACTCTAGCCACCGCGAAACTCCTTATCAACTTGAGGATGCTGAAACCCCAGCTATCATTCAAAAAGGCAATGTGATCTATTTTGCGCATCATCTCGATCAGCTTTATTACAATCATGCAGTGAGAATTCATCGCGATCTGGTAAAAAATGCCATTGATTTATTGTATGAAAAGCCAATCCTGAAAGTAGAGAACCTCCCAAGCTGTGGCAGGGTTAGTTTTCTCAAACAAGAAAACAACAAACGTTACATTGCGCATCTTTTATACGCACCGGCACTGCAAAGAGGTGAAGTAATGGTACTTGAAGATTTTGTTCCAATTTCGAATGTGCATTTGGAAATTGATGTGCCTGAAAAAGTAAAACGGATTTATCAGATACCGAGCAACAAAGAGATTAAATGGAAAATGGTTGGTGAAAAGATAGGTATTAATATCCCAACTTTTACAATGCACACCGGAATTGTAGTTGAATATAAATAAAAATTAGCTATGATATTAAAGTTACGGATTTTTTTAATACCGGCTTTTTTGCTAAGCTTTTCGTTGATAGCTCAAAAGCCAATACTACCCGATTTTCATGCCGATCCTTCAGCGCACGAATGGGACGGAAAATACTGGATTTATCCATCTACGGACGAACCAGGTAGTACATCGTGGAATCAGATGAGACGTTGGCAATGCTATTCTTCGGCAAATTTGGTTGATTGGAAACACGAAGGGGAAATTTTTAACCTCGATAGTATAAAATGGGCTGATAAGGCTGCTTTTGCTCCCGATTGCATGAAATGGAACTATAAATACTACTTTTTTTTCCCTGCCGGCTTTAATATAGGGGTAGCAGTTTCCAATCGTCCGAATGGCCCTTTTAGCGATGCATTAGGCAAGCCTCTGATTAAGAACAGAGAGGCAGGTATAGTGGCTTTTGATCCCTGCATTTTTATTGATACTGACAGTGTTCCTTACCTTTATTATGGTGGCTGGAAAACAGTGGGTGTTGTAAAACTTAACTCTGATTTAATATCCAGAGCCGATACAATTGTTAAGTTGAATCTTAAAGATTACGAAGAGGGTATTTGGGTTCACAAACGCAAAGGCATTTATTACTTTTCGTATCCGGCTCAGATAAATCGAAATGGGTTGGAAAAGCAGGTGCTTGTTTATTGCACCTCCAAGTCACCATTAGGTCCTTTTAAGTATCAAGGCGAATTTTTCGACAACAATTCCCGTAATTCACATCATTCTATTGTGCAATTTAGGAATAAGTGGTATTTGTTTTATCATATTGAGGGTCCTAGCCCATACGAGCGACGGGTTTGCGTTGAATATCTTAAATACGACAAAAATGGAAAAATCAAACCAGTGAGCATGACCCGAAAGGGAATTAGATCAATTAAAGAATCAATATTTAAAAAGAAATAGTTATGAATCATAAAATTAAATTTTTCCTTTTCGTAAGCGTATTTTTAGGATTGTCAATCAATATTAATGCGTCTGTTTCATCCTTAATTGACACTTCATTTGCTGGTGCAAGTGTCAATTTTCAGAACAACCTCTTAACCGTGACAACAGGTAAGGTTATTAGAAAGTGGCAACTTACGGGATCTGGTTATAAAACGGTGATTTTTAAGCAGATTGATTCGGATTATGAATGGTGTTTAAATAAAGATAGTCATTCTTGCGACTGGAATTTACCTTCAAAAATTGATGATCAATCTGTTGCTCAATTTATTTCAATTGATTGTATTATAACAGATGATGAACACTTTACTTCAAAGCATATATTAGTATCCACCATGTTTAGATATGATTGTGGATTGGAAATAAAGCACTTAGTTCGAGTGTATCCCAATGCTCCTGGAGTCTGGACAGCCTTGGAGGTAAGGGCAATAGAAGGATTTAATCCGGAGGGAATTCCTGAGGATTTGGCTTATTTTAAATATTATGGTTCCACTCAACCTGTAAAAATTGCAAGGAATGAATTTCTACCAATCGATTTCTCAAAGAAGTATCAACGCCTTTATTGGGGTTTATATAACGATCCGGGAAACCGAGTGAATACATCTGACATGGTTAAGGTCGAAGTGAAAAATGGATTTCCATTATTTCAGGATGAAGAGAATAGCTGGGCAAGTGGCTTGGTAATTTCTACAGGAAACGACGGACTCATTTTGCTCAAAGAATCCAATAAAACAGTCAACAAATACGGTCATCAAACAGGTGCATTTTATTCAACACCAAATGGGGTTGAGGTTACAGGATGGGGATTAAAACCAAATGAAATCTCTAATGAATTTAAACGCTGCTGGCCTACATGGTCCATTCTATACACAGGGTGTAAGGATGATATGGAATTGGCATTAAAAATGTTTGATCGGTTCAGGTATCCTGTTAATCATGAAACTGATATGCACATTTTAGTTGATACATGGGGAAGTGACTATCGACCGGGAGACGACAAAACCTTGTGGGGTAGAGAAAATTCACAGTTTCATATCGTTGCAAATGAAATTAAATCTGCTTCTGAAATGGGAATTGATATTGTTCGGATTGACGATGGTTGGCAGAATGGTAAAACCTTAAGTCGAAATACCTGGCATCCGAATACAGCAATCGGTTATGATGCTGATTGGTCAAATGTTAGGAAATTGTCGGAAAAGTATGGAGTGAAAATTGGGCTTTGGGCTGCCGTTAACTATATTACTCCTAATGAAATGGTCTTGAATCAAAAGCAACTAAATGTCGCTACATGGAAACTGGATTTTGATGAATTGAAAGACCATGATACATTTGCCAAAAGGTTAGTCGGAGTGAGAGATTTTATCCGGAATTCTGATTACAAAACGCAGACTTCATGGTGTCCCGAATATGATGATCAACGCTATGGTTGGTACAGTGCAGTTCGTGAATGTGGCCCCATGTTCTTTCAGAACATACAAAATAATCTGCCTAAGCATGTTATATACATTCCTTACGTCTCATTGCGTCATCATTGGCGGATGTCTGAATTTTACAATATGAACGATTTGCAGTGCAGTTGGCAAAATCCTGCCTTAACAAATTCTAAATTCTCTGATGCATTTCTACATAGCCATTCCTATTGTGCCATGTCTTCATTTGTTGGGATTCCATCTTTTTTTATGCTTACCCAACTTATCTCTGCGAATGCTAAGGAAGAATTAAAAAAGCTAACCTCAATTTACAAGGCAAATCAGAAGGAAATATTTGAAAGCTTTGTTTTTCCAATTGGAAATGAGCCTGACAATGGCTCATGGACAGGTTTTCAGTTCTATAATCCAAACAAGAAATCAGGATATTTAATGATATTCAGAGAACTCCATAATGTTGAAAATGAAAAGACTTTGAAGTTAAGATTCCTTCAGGGTGAAAAGATAAGATTAATGAATTTGAATACGGGGGAAAATAAAAAAATCAAGCTAACAGATGGAGGTGAAGTCTCATTAAAAATTGATAACCCGGCAGACTATTTATTCCTGAAATATGAAATTATGTAACAATAAAATTTTGTTAAAGACTAAAATTCGAAACTATATAAATTAACACCATGGAATTAATAAACAAACCCGATTACAATCAATGTGTAGAACGAATAGAAGCCTGGTTTCAGGGCGAAATTCTGGATAGAGTCCCAATCCGCTTTCACCGTCATAATGCCGAATATGATGTGGTGGCGACATTAAAGCATGCCAATCAACGAGAACGTTGGTTTGATGCCGAATACCAGGTGGATGAATTTGCCAAAAGCATTCGCGGCATGCGCTTCAATGCCGAAACCTTCCCCATTTACATGCCCAATGTTGGTCCCAATGCTTATGCCGCATTTCATGGTGGTGATATGACATTTGAAGAAACCACATCATGGTATCATGAAATTATTCATAACTACGACACTGATTTGGCAAAAATTCAGTTTTCGAAAGAAGGTGTTTTCTATAAAAAAATACTGGAGTTGACAAAGGTAGCTCTTGAGAAATTTGACCATAATTATTTGGTTGGTTATACAGATTTGCATCCGGGATTGGATTGTGCTTTGGCATGGCGTGGCACAAATGATTTGTGCATGGATTTGATTTTGGAGCCAGAAAACGCTCAAAAACTGTTCGATTTGTCGATGGTTCATTTTTTGGAGGTTTATAATGAATATGACAATATATTAAAGGCACATGACATGCCTTCATCAACATGGATGAATATTCCGGTGCCCAATGGAAGAATGCACATTCCGAGTGCCGATTTTTCATTTATGATTTCGCCCGAAGATTACATTCAATATGGATTGCCAATATTAAAAGAAGAGGTTAAATCCATGACGCATAATGTGTTTCATGTGGACGGGAAAGGTGTTGCCAATCATATTGATACCATTTTAAGCGTGCCCGAAGTGCGATGTATTCAATGGGTGCAAGGCATGGCGGATGATTATCCAATTATGCAACATTTGGATTTCATCAAACATGTTCAGGAAAAAAACCGAGGTATTATTGTGGATTTAGCCAAAGAAGATTTGGATATTTATATGGAAAAAATGTCGCCTAAAAACCATTTTTTGTGGATAGCTACCGAAAGCGAAGAGGAAGAAATGGCTATTATGAAAAAAGTAGAAAAATGGAATAGGAAGAAATAATTGAACCACTTTTTAATATTAAAATTTATAAATATGTACTCAAAAGAGAATTTTAAAAAGACAGTGAATCATCAGCAACCAGATCGGTTGGTGGTTGACTTTGGCGGTACTGCTGTTACCGGTATTCATGTGTTGGCAGTTGAAAATTTGCGCAATTACTATGGGTTAGAAAAGCGACCTGTACGTGTAATTGAACCGTATCAGATGCTGGGAGAAATTGACGAAGATCTCAAACAAATCATTGGAGTGGATGTAGAAGGAGTTTTTGGAAAGGAAAATATGTTTGGTTTCAATAACGATGGACCTTTTAAAGAGTTTAAAACATGTTGGAATCAGACGGTGCTTGTACCCGAAAATTTCAATACCCGAATAGATGCCAAAGGTGATCTTTTGATGTATCCGGCTGGCGATATGGAGGTACCACCCTCGGCAATAATGCCACAAAACGGGTACTTTTTTGATGCAATTATACGCCAGAAACCCATTGTGGAAGAACAACTTCAAGTGGAAGATAACCTCGAGGAATTTGGTTTAGTATCTGAAGCGGATTTAGTTTACTGGAAGAATGCGTCCGTAGAATTACGGCAGCAAGGGCGCGCTGTCATAGCTTCGTTGGGTGGCACAGGGTTGGGTGATATAGCATTGGTACCCGGAATGAACTTGAAAAATCCCAAAGGTATTCGCGATATTACCGAATGGTATATGAGTACAGTGATGCGTTCTGATTACGTAAAGACCATTTTCGATAAGCAGATTGATATTGCTATTGAAAATTATAAAAGATACTATGAGGTGATTGGCGATGCGATTGATGCTGTTTTTATTTGTGGAACCGATTTTGGGACACAGGACTCTACATTTTGTGCTCCCGAACAATATGATGATTTGTGGCTTCCTTATTACAAGCGAATAAATGACTGGATACACCAGAATACTAACTGGAAAACTTTCAAACATTCATGTGGTGCTGTCGAATCATTTATGCCACGTTTTATTAAAGCCGGTTTCGACATTATTAATCCGGTGCAAATTAGTGCAAAAGGAATGGAACCCAAACATCTCAAAAACGAATATGGTAAATACATCACATTTTGGGGAGGTGGAGTAGATACTCAAAAAACACTATCGTACAAATCACCTAAAGATGTGAAAGAAGAGGTCTTACATTTGTGCGATATATTTGCTAAAGATGGCGGATTTGTATTCAATACTGTGCACAACATTCAAGCCAATGTGCCAGTCGAAAATATTGTTGCTATGATAGATGGAATTCATGAATTTAATGGTTAATAAAAAAAATGCATTTTCAACTGGGGGTTTTTTTTGATTATTCCCTATTACTATAATATAGCACTTAATGGCATAATTTTATGGATTTTAACCCATAAATATTGTGCCGTTATTTGAGTTTTTGTATTCATTAAAAGATTTTTTTTAACTTACTTTTTAAAATTGTGATCAACGCAGTTCAGCTCGCAATTGATTGTGCATTATTTTAAAAGTGAAAAATATCTTTTCGAATATGTTAATTTTTAAATTTATAGTATATGAAAACAAACAAACTTTTTTTGCTTCTATCTTTTCTTAGCTTTTCGTTTGCAATGTTGGGACAGACAGTAGTTACTGTTCAGGGCGAGGCATTTACCTCCAGCTCAAACGGGAGTACTGCAACTACCACTTCAGGTTACACAGGTACAGGTTATGCTACTGTGACTAATGTTTCTAACTATTTGGAGTGGAATAACGTAACTGTTAGTAATGCAGGGTATTATAACTTAAGATTTCGCTATCGAAATAATAGTTTAGCTTTCACAAGCTCACTGAGTGTGAATAGTGGTACTCCAGTTTCTTTAAGTTTTGCAATAACTACAGTTTGGTCAAACAGCATAGAGAGCACTGTGTATTTAGCAGCAGGTGCCAACACCGTTCGTTTATCCAACATTAACCACACCTCGTCGCTAATTGATGAAATGACCCTGACCGCCATGAGTGTTGTGCCCGGCGAAGGGTTTAGTTCCAGTGTAAACGGAAGTACAGCAATTACTACTGCTGGTTACAATGGTTCGAGCTATGCTGTATTAGCTGCTGGTAACGGCAATTACCTGGAATGGAGCAATATTATAACTTCACAAGCAGAATACAGTTATTAGCCTTAATGGAAGTACCGTTCATGACAAGTATCAATTTATGCAGGCTACCGCATGGAAAGATAGCAAGGTAATAACCGCGTATCTACCCGCCGGCACCAACACCCTTCGCTTAACCACCAGCACTACTACCGGCACTATACTTATCGACGAACTAAAATTGACTGAGCTGAGTAGTCCTGTTTACCAGGCTGAAAATGCTACTACTGCCAATCAAGCGGAAGTATCTAACTGGGCTGGTTTTAATGGTACCGGGTTCATTAAAGTAGGCGCAACTAATGGTTCTTACCTTGAATTTAGCAATGTATATGCCCCTATAGCCACATCGGCTACATTAAAAATTCGCTATACAGCGGATACAGATGGTGGAAGACCCTGCGATTTATATGTGAATAACACATTCATACAAAGTTTATTCACGGTTAGAGCCTATTGGAATGATTGGAAAGAACAAACAACTCAAAGTATCAATCTGAATGCAGGTATGAATACTATTAAATTTGTGGTAAATAACTCAATACCAAATGGTCCGAATATCGATCAATTTGAATGTATTACAACCATAGTTCCTGTTTCCGTAAACAAAAACATTTCCGAACTTACACTTTCATCTTCTACACAAATTTTGGTTGCTGCAGGTACTACACTTACATTAGATAATAGCCCTGCACAAAGTATCAGCAAAATAATATTGACTCCAACCGCTAAACTATCGTTGGGCAGCAATACCATTACCACTTCCAATGGCGTAGTACTCCAAAGCGATGCCACCGGCACAGCCACGCTTACGGGCAATAATGCTGTACCAAATGCCACTGTGCAGCAATATGTAACTGCAGGTCGTAACTGGTACGTCAGTCCTTCGGTAACATTGGCAGCTTACAGCACGCTAAACCGCGGCAAAGGTGGAGTTGATGGCATTGTAGAATGGGATGAAGAAAATAAAGAGTGGGACAATGTAACT
>JFJP01058890.1_pt1 | contig 12969 bp, 11 predicted proteins | sample 431651 | NCBI WGS metagenome assembly JFJP01 (sample SAMN02602958, study PRJNA72255) | Microbial mat metagenome, whole genome shotgun sequencing project. | biome: fresh water; feature: sink hole; material: water; isolation source: purple microbial (photo- and chemosynthetic) mats found in...
GGTATGCGGTTATTGAGACACGGACGGGGAAACCCAGACACAGAATAGACCGAAACCTAAATCCTGATGACCTGTCTCTCTACTCTACTGCCCTTCGTGGTTAAATCTCTTTTCTTCTCACGCCAAGAGAGGAAGACGCCAAGAAGATTATTAACCACAAAGATCACGAAGTTTAAGAGTTTAAAAAAAATCTTTCTCCGCGTCTTTTCCCATGCAACGGAGCAAAGTCTGTGTCAGATGTGCGGCACGGAATCTAGTAACTGGCGCGTGTAAGGGTGCTGCGGCGAGGCGTAAAGCTCTTCGCTCGATGCCGACTCAACTATCTTTCCGTGGCACATGACCATCACCCTGTCGCTTATGTGTTCCACGACAGCCAAGTCGTGGCCGATGAAAAGGTAAGTGAGCCCCATCTCTTCCTGCAAATCTTGTAGGAGGTTGATGATCTGAGCCTGCACCGATACATCCAAGGCACTGACAGGCTCGTCGCAAACGATAAACTCTGGCTCCACGGCCAAAGCCCGGGCTATCCCGATGCGCTGGCGTTGCCCGCCGCTGAATTCGTGTGGGTAGCGCGACATGTGATCTGGTGAGAGGCCGACTTTTTTCAGGAGTTCGGCCACGCGATCGCGGCGGTCGGCTGCGGTCATGCGCGGGAAATGTATCTCCAGAGCCTCACCGATTATCGAAATAACAGTCAGGCGTGGGTTCAGTGAGTTGTAAGGGTCTTGAAAAATGATCTGAATCTGTTTCCTGAACTTCCTAAATTCGTTTTGCTGCAAAGCGTGTATGGGTTCCCCCTTGAAAAAAATCTCGCCAGAAGTGGTTTGCAGCAGGCGCAGGAGGGCACGCCCGATAGTCGTCTTGCCGCTGCCGCTTTCGCCCACTAGTCCGAGCGTTTCTCCTTGGCTTATGGTGAATGAAACATCATCCACTGCTTTGATAACGCCGCCGCCGCGCCCGAACAGCCCCGCACTGACAGGGAAATATACCTTCAAATTTTTGGCTTCGATTAACGGCGTTTCCATCAGCTAGATTAAAACAGGGGTGTTTTTAAAAGCCAAGCCATTACATCTTTTTTGCATACTGGAACCGCCAGCGTCCCGCTGGCATCTTGTTGGCAAAATCAGAGGATGCCAGCGAGACGCCAGCGGTTCCAGTGATAATCCGCAACAGGAGGTAGAAGGTGGCTGAAGTTGAACTTTATTCCACGAACTGAATTCCCTTGTTATCGGCAGAGAGGATCATGGTGGATGTGCTGATGCCTGCCTGCTGAAGCGGTCGGCACATAGCGGACTGTATCGCGGCACATTCTTTTTTGTTTCCTAGAGATAGAGCCATTAGCGTCGAGCCAGAGCCGCTCAAAAACGCGCCCAAAGCACCTTTTTTTGTGGCGGCTTCTAGGACGCGGTCAAACTGCGGGATTAGCTTTTTTCTGTAAGGTTGGTGCAGACGGTCTTGGAATGCGTTTTCTAGGAGGGCGTACTGGTGCGAGGCGAAGGCGGCTGTGATGATTGAAGAGTTGCGGATGTTGTGGACAGCATCGGCAAGCAGGATTTTTTCAGGGAGTGCTTGGCGTGCCTTGTTAGTTTGGATTTCGATCTCTGGGATGACCGTTATGAACTTAAGTTTCGGATCCACTGGCTCGCGGAAAACAATATCGTCAGAACACGCTGCAAAGCCGCCGAGAAAAGCGGGAGCGGCGTTGTCAGGGTGTCCTTCCAAATCAACGACTAAGTTTAAACATTCCGCCAGTGTGAGCAGGTCGCCAGCCAGATGGTTTAGGGCAACGATGATCCCGGCTCGAACCGTCACGCTGCTGCCGAGTCCACGCGAGCGGGGGACGCGTCCTGTTATTTTAAGGGAGAACGGGAAGCGTTTGCGTGTGCGTTTAAAAAAAAGCCCAGCACTTTCTTCCACCATTGGGGAGTGCGATTCTTGGAGTTCGTTTTCGCGGCAGACAAAGATGCGGTTGTAGAGTTGGAGTGCAACTCCTAGGCAGTCGAAGCCTGGCCCCAGATTTGCTGTGGTGGCAGGGACGCGGACGATTGCTTCATCCTTTTTCATCGGGCTGGACTCTAAATTCTGCGGCGGTTTTTTGCAAAACATATTCAATGCGATTTTTCCATGTGTGCTCTAGCAGGAACCGTTTGTGTCCGGCTTCTGCGACTTCCTCCAAAAGTGCAGGGCGTGAAAATGCGAACGCGATTTTTTCTGCTGCATCTTTGTCGGATGAGAATGTCAAAATCTCTTTTTCGAAGTCGTAGCAGGAAGCGAGACCTGGCTTGATGTCGCTGATGAGTGGGCGTGCGCACGCGGTGGTCTGGAAGACGCGGAACGGTATGCCGCTTTCTACCGATTGCGGGTCGGTAGCTTGCAGGTGCAGGCAGCCGTGGCGGTAGAGCGTATTCAGCCCGTCGCCCCGCATATGTCCAGTGTCTATAACTCGCAGTGCAAAGCGGGTTTCTCCGAGGGCAGCTTTCCACTCGTGTTCCGCTGCCTGCGAGCGTTCAAGATTGCCAGCCAAAATAAGGAGCGGACCCACTTTCATCGCCTCGCGCAAAAGCCTGCGGCGCGTCTCGTTTTTTCCGATGTGCCATGCGTAATGGCAGAGCGCAAGCCATGCGTCAGGGTCTTTTTCACGCGTTTCTAAAATGGCCTGACGGAATGTTTCCGAACGCCCGGCGATTACGGCGTCCAAAAGGTGATACGGCTGTGCGCCGTATGATGCAGCCGCCACTTCTTTTTCCAGAGCATACGCCACCTTGCGGAGGAGTGGCGGCATTTTAAAAATAATTTTTTCAAGCGTCTCTTTGCCTGAAAGTGTTCCGACAAAAACCAGCCAGCTAGAATGTTCCACGATACGCTTGTCGGGGTGAAACTCTTCTGGGTCAGCCGCCAGATGAATCGGCAATGAGCGCACAGCGTGTTTTTCCCAGAGCCAGTCGCGCCAGTAGCCGTCCCACACGAAGTGGAGGCATCTAGGGCGGCGCAAAGCATCTAGGTATCTAGGCTTGCGCATGAAGGTGGAGACGGGGCGCAGTGGGTCATCGAACCAGAACGACAGAAGAGGTATTTCGGCGATTTCAGGACGGAGATAAAACTGTGGCGAATGAAAACCCATGCCGCCGTGCGTGAAAATAGCGTCCGGGTTCAGACTGCGTATTTTTGCAGAGAGTTCGGAGAAGTGGTTTTCTGGGGCGGCAGATGGTTCTAGCAGGGAGTGTTCTACCACTGTGTGACCCGCTTTACGCAGAGCATGTGCCCACTGCTGCATGGCGAGGTCGCGCATCCCCTCTATCGGGTGCATCTGGACAAACAGGCTCATATTCAGTCTGTCTCTGCCAAGGCGATTATTTTGTTTACGACGGTTTCCGTAGAGCAGATTGCTGCCATGCGGCGGTGCCGCGCCCACCTGTCGGAGTATTCGTGCGAACTGTCGCGGAGAGCAGCCACTTTTTTGATCTGTTCCGCAAGGGCGGTGGCGTTTCTGGCTGGGTATGAGAGGAAATCGTTTTTCGCCAAAAAATGCGTGCTGCAAATCTGGTCTGAGAGGACGAGCGGCAGGCCGCTGGACGCAGCTTCAAAAACGGCGATGGGACAGGCGTCCATGCCGATGGAAGGAGCGACAAAGGCGTCCGCTGTGCGGTATAGCTCCAAAAGTTCCTCTTTTGGAAGATGGCCTGGAAGGGAAAGATTTTTCCCTAAATTGCACTGGCTGACTTGCGAAATAAGAGACTCTTTTTCTGGGCCGTCACCCACCATGTGGCAACGGAATGGGAACCCTTCGTTTTGTAGCAGCGCGAGTGCATCAAGCAAAAAGGCGTGACCTTTCCACCCGACAAAACGGCTGACGCAAACGAGTCTTAGCGGGGTTCCTTGCTGGCGCGTTTCAGCGTGTTGGGGCGGGCGGTAGAAGTCTAAGTCCACAGGGTTCGGAATGACGGCAGGGCGTCTGCCGACCCTTATTTCGGCGAGGTCGGCTACTGGTGCGCTGTCTGCAAAAGCGGCATCCACAGCACCGTAAAAGCATTTGTCAGAAAAGAAAAAATCTGTGCCGTGAAATCCCATGACTACTTTCAAACTAGGTTGCGTTTTTTTCCAAAAAGCGGCCACGGGCCAATCGAATGGTTTGGAAAGGATAACCATGTCGAAACGGGCGTTGAGGAAAGCATGTCGCGAATGCCACCCGAAATGGAGCCGCTGGACAAGGCGCTGGAAACGGGTGCCGATGTCTGGGATGGAAGATGTTTCCCAGTAATCGAAAAGCTGTAGCTGTAGCGTGGTGGTGGCGTGTTTCCTGCCATGCTTGGGGCGTCCGCCGAAAAGTGTCACATCGTGACCCATTCTTTGCATGGCTGCACCCACATTGAACGAAAAAGTTTCTATGCCGCCGACCTCGCGTGTGCCTGGCATGTCGAAAGTGGCGTTGGGCAAAAAAAAGGCTATTTTCATGGCGTTGTTTGCAAGTTGTGTTGCAGCACAGCACGGGCGGCGTGGAGGACGCTTTCGGCAGGGATAGTCGAGATGGGCGTTTCGTAAGCGGCGGTTTGCAGGAATTTGTGTCGTGTTGGGTCGGCTGCATGTGGCCCGCATGCTTCGGCGGATGAACCCCGGTCTTTGGGTGCAAAAAGAGTGACAGTCGGGCAGCCCGTTGCCACGGCGAGATGGTACGGCCCTGTGTCGCCAGAAAGGAAAATGGCCGCGCTTTGCTGCAATGTCGCCAGCTCCGTGAGCGAAAGACATCCAGAAAAATCGGTGGCGTTCACTTGGAGTGCAGAGGATAGGTTGCAGGCCAAAGTTTTTTCGTGGAGCCCTCCCGTGATGCCGATTTCGCATGAAAAATCGGAGGCGAGCATTGAGGCCACATGCGCCCAGCGTTCCACAGGCCACTGTTTGGTTGGGCGCGAAGCTCCAGGATGGACTATGATAAGCGGCTTGTGGCGAGCCTGCGCGGGTGGCGGCATAGGTAGGCGCATTTGGCGGTTCACAGCCTGCACCCCGAGTGCTTCAGCCATCGCGAGGGTGTTGTCTATAGCATGGCCTTTCGCGTAATCGCTGTCGCAGGGCTGGCGAATCATGTTTTGGTTTGCGAACCATCCGCGCCAGAATGTGTCGCGGCTGCGGTATCTCAAAAACCCGCGCAGGCCGCTCCACCAGAGGAAAGGGATCATGTCTGGCTCGGTTGCATTGGCGATTAGCGCGACGCGGTATCCTTCGGATTTTAGCTGTTGGCCGAGTGATGCGAAGCCCCTGAATTTGCCGTATGAACGGTGGACGCGATGAAGGCTAGGCAGTTTTTCGTATAGTTCGGCGTATGGGGCGCGGACAAGAAAGCCGACCTTGTCTGACCCAAGGTGGGCGGAGAGTGTTTCGAGCAGAGGGAGACAAAGTAGCGAGTCGCCGAGGGCGGTGTTGGCTACGACCAGAACGCGTCCCTGTGATGCTGAGAGATGTTTTTTACACTCTTCCAAATTCCACGGGTTCACGAGCCCGGCTTTTTTGAGGCAGCGGTGCAGCGAGACCCAAGAAAAGGTCAGGCCAGGAAAGTTCATGCCCAAACCTCCATGACTTTCTCCACGGCTTGGGGTGCCGATATGTCAGACATAGAGGCATCGGCAGTGGAGCGGTATCCTGTCGGTTTCGGTAGCTGGATGACGCGGTGGCGGTCTCCGTAGCCGAATGGGCCAACACGGGATGCTGGGTTGTTGCAGTGGATGAGAGCCACCACGCGTGTGCCTACTGCGAATCCGAGGTGCATGATGCCCGTGTCTGTTGAAACAAGTGCGCGGGATGACTGGAGCAGGGCGGCGGATTGCGCAAGCGATAGTTTGCCTACCAGATCGTGGTATATTTTCTGTCCTGTGCCAGCCAAGCTGGATGCTAGGGCGTCGGCGCGGAAACGGTTGTCAGCCCCGCCAAGCAGAATGATTTCGGCATCGAGTTTGGCGGCGAGTAGCGGGATAAGTTCCGCGTAACGATCCACAGGCCAATCGCGCCAATGCCCACGCCTGCCACCCCCGATTTGTATGCAGAGGCGGGGGCGCGATGCGATGCCCAGCGCACGCAATATGTTTTCCGTGCTCTCTTTTTCTGTGTTGGTGACTCGATAGACTAGGTGGGGTTCGAAGTTTGGCGTTTCCGCGCCCAAGTCGTATGCGAGCTTGAGCGTTTGCATGACGCCGTGTGTCTGCTCCCATTCTGGCTGCTCCACCGTGTGCCCGCAAAGCCAGCCGTAGCGTGTCATGTTAGGTGTGCTGAATGTGATGCCAGAGTCGAGCAGGTAGCTCTGGCAGCGCGGTTCGGGGTCGTTGCCGCGCAGGTGCAGGATGGCGTCCCACGGCCCGGCATTTTTTAGTTGGCGGTGCAGGCGCAAGAAGGCGAGAGGGCCTTTTTTGATTGTGAATATAGCCGAGCAATAGGGGTTGTGTTCGAGGAGCATCCGGCGCTTGTGGTGCGCCACTCCAGCGAGGAATATCCCCGGCCATTTTTCGGAAAGAGCTTTGAAAACGACCGAGTCAGTGAGGGTGTCGCCTATGCCTGCGCACGAGAAAATCAGGACGCGGCTTTTGGGCGAGAGCGAGACAGTTTTTTTAACTGGCGTGCGACTGCCCGAAAGAAGTTTGAAAACCGTTCGGTATGCCAGTTCGTTGAGTCGTGCTACGGGATTCATTTTTTCAGCAGCGGAAGTAGCTCTTCGGAAAAAGCGTCTTCTATTGTGCCATGCGTGATTCCGCCAGGCGTGAGGCGGTGGTCTAGGAAGCGGTGCATGGGCGAAAGAGTTTTCCATTTATGGAAAGGGCCGTGCCACCAGAGGACGAGCGAGGGCAGGTTGCAGATGCTGGCCAAGTGCGCCGCGCCGCCTTCGGGTGTTATCGCAAAATCGGCAAACTGGAAAAGTGCAAGGAGGTGGAGCGGCGTTGGGGTTTCGACCCACTCGCAGGTGTTGTCTGGTGCCAGCCCCATGAGAGTGCAGGCCTTGAGCTTGTCTTCTGGCGATGCTGTGAGTATGAAAAACGCTGGGGCGGAGAGCGAGATGTTTCTTATCAATTTAAGATGGGTTTCCATCATCCAGTTTTCTGGGCGGTTCGAACTCAGATTCAGAATGCCTATGCGCTTGCCGTTCATGATAGCGAATCGTTGTGCGATTTCGTTTTTGAAGTTATCAACATCTGGCGGGAGCACGAGATCGAAGCGGATGGCGGGTCTATCTATGCCTATGGCTCTCAGAAGTTGCAGGCAGACATCCACTTGGTGTAGTTCCTTGGAGGGCGGGGGAACTGGATGCGTGTAGTAGCACCGTTCCTCTTCGCGGTTGCTTGCGAAACCGATCCTGACAGGGGCGTTGGTAAGGCGTGCCGTGGCCGCTAGGTGCGCATCGAATCCACCCTTGACGGCTATGACCATGTCGAATCCGCGGAGTGCTTTGCGGTTGAGCCAGCGCGTGTGGAAACGGCAGAACCCCTTTTTGAGAAGTATAGTCTGGTTGACGGCGGGGCAGGCGGCAGCGATGTCTGACCCAGGCTGATCGCAGGCCACGGCCAAGTGCCCGTGCGGGTAAGCAGCACGCAGGGCGTGCAACATCGGCAGTGTGCAGATCATGTCGCCCATGCGGTTGCGCCGTATTACAAGGATGCGTCGGATGCTGTGCATAGGGTCAGATGAAACGGGTCAAGGCCGCTTTCGCTTCTTCCACAGTTATCTTGTTCATGCAATCCCGGGTTGATTGCCAGTCGCAGATATCTGAGACTGGCTTTCCACCAGATTGGTTGCAGGCGCAAGGCTTATGCAGGACTTCACGCTGTTTGCACCACGGCTGCCAGTTTTTGTATCCTGTAGGCCCGAACAGTGCAACGACTGGCGTGCCAACTGCCGCAGCCATGTGCATCGGGGCGGTATCCACCCCGAAAAAACAGTCGGCCCGTCTCGATAGGGCAGACACCTGTTGCAGCGTGGTGTTCCCGCCGAGGAATAGCGGCTTGCTTTTGCATTTCTCCCAAATGGCCTGCGCACGCTCCATCTCTTCTGGGATGCCGCTGCATGTCATGATGACTGATGCGCTGCGTTCCAGCGCGAGCCAGTCCATGACGGCACTCATATTTTCGTTTGGCCAGCATTTAAAAAGCCACCTTGAAACGGGGTGAACATGGACAATTTTTTTTCCTTTGCCAGAGACCATGCTGTGCGAGGCGAGAAGATTTTCCGCCCATGCGTCCGCGCCGCCGTTTGGTGCCATGCAGAGGGAGGTCTCTTTGGTGTGTAGGCTGGCCATTTTCAGCAGCCAAAGGTGGCGCTCCACCTCGTGCTGTGCCTCGCTGCGCGGTATCCAAAAAACATTCGTGTATGCGTGTCGCCTTATGAGCGAGCGGGTGGAGCGCTGGCGGTAGGCGAGGCGCACCTGCGCACGGGAGAGCAGCGAGTACCATGCTGGCCTGTCTGTGGCGGTGTAATCAACAACCATGTCGAATCGGCTTTTTATAATTTCTTTCAAAAAACCAAACTCGTATTTGAGCCGTTTAGCGAAAGATGCCTTCTTTATGTCACGGTCGTACACCAGCAGCCTGTCTATGTGCGGGTTGCCGTCCAGCATCGCCTCTGTGCCAGAGTTCACTATGACCGTGATGTGGGCGTCAGGATAGTTTTCGCGGAGGACTCGCAGCGCGGGCGTGGCCAAGAGGACATCTCCGATGTTGCGCATCTTGATGACCCCTATTCTCGCAATGTTTTTTGGTTTTCTCATTTTTTACAGAAAAACGGCTTATTCCAGCCAAAGCTATACAGAATAAGGTTGGGCGGGCAAAAGATTTTTTCTCAGGTCGCAAACCCGCCCGTGCAGCCGTTTTGCAAGCGTTTTGCGGTCTGTGCCATCTATCTCAGGTGTGCCTATGCAGACCCGAGCCTCCACATAAGGGAGTGCCAGCAGACGCCACATATGCAATAACATAGACTGGTCTCCCCACCATGGGACATGGACGGACTCGTAGCCTGCTGGGACACTGTAAAGCACTGCCACAGGGACGACTGGCCAGCCGTTTTGGACAGCGGGATCAAGCAGCGACGAGTGGAATGGCAAGACGCCTTGGCCGTCGGATGTGGTTCCTTCCAGAAAAACCCAGACAGGAACAGATTCGCGTGTACAGGCCGATATAGAATCAGCGAGTCGGCGCGTCTCCCTTTTTTGCGAGCGGTCTATGAATAGAGTGCCTCCCATGCTGATGAACATCCCTACAAGCGGCCATTTCGCAACTTCTTTTTTGGCGACATGGACGGAAGGGGCGAGCACCCCGGTAACAATGGGATCCAAATATCCGAGATGGTTGCAGACTAGAAGCGGAGAGTTGACAAGTGTGCCGAGCTGCTCCGATGACTGGTGCAACGAAATACGGATGCTAAAAATATTCTGGAGGCGTTTCAGGCAACGGTGGTTCCATGCGACTCGTTCGCGCAGCGGAAGGTGGTATTTGTTGTTGATGGCACTTACGAGCAAATCGGCTGGTGCTGTGAGGGCGAAAAAGAGGAGTTTTACAATCCGCATCGCACGGAAAGCCGCACCTTGCAAACAGCCGCTAGAGCTGGGTGTGGCTGCATCTTTTTTTAAAAAACACTCGGTCTTTCGCATCCATCGTCATTATGCGTTAATATGCGCGGCTGACAAGTGGAAGGAGGTCTTAAAAACTGGCGCACGAATCATTAGCCTCACCATGCTGGGAACGCTGGCATCTTGACGGCAAAATCAGAAGAAGCCGGCGAGACGCCAGCGGTCCCGGTGTTGAAAAGCGTTGAGTTCTTTGGGGCACGATATAAAAGATTTGCAAGATGCCATACTTGGCTGGCTATTAAAATAAGAAGGATTAAATATTTTTTATGAGTTTTCATGGTCATACAAGAGTGGCGGAAATACCAGTGGAGGATGCCGAGGCTTTGCAGTGCATTTTGGATGGCAGGCACGCTTTGCCTGATGCTGGAGACGAACTATTTTTTCTGAGCGTCTCTTATGAAAACGGCATAGCCGCTAGGCTGCGCATCGCGAACAGGGAGCGTCCCATGGTGGATGCAGCCCTGTTGGAAAACGGGCATTGCGTGCAGGCATTGGAACTTAGGGAGACGCTTATGGGACAGTACGATTTTATTTATGAAAACAGGCACTACCGCCTTGATCTGGTGTCGAACTTGGATTTGGAATCACCAGTCTGATTTCCGCAAGGAGTCGCACGATGGATAATTTCTCCAGCAATATTTCGGGCGAGGGCGTGACGCCCGCACCTGTGGCATCGTCTGGCTTTGAAGGTGATTTCCAGTTCTTGTTTTTTTGTTCGCGCGATGCGCTGGTGATGGTGGATGCGTTACGCGAGACTGTTGAAGAGATTAATTCTCCTGCATGTAGCATGACTGGGAGGGCGCGTGAAGAGTGGGAGGGCGCGCTCTTTTTCAGGATTTTTCAAGGCAAGGATTGGGATCGTCTGCGCGGCTGCTTGGCCGCTGGAGTGGGGGAGATGCAGGACATTCTCCTGATAAGAAAGGACGGTTCTGTTTGCCCCGTTGAAATGATGTTCAAAAAAATGGGTGGGCATAGCGGCAGCAAGGTTTTGATATTGATCCGCGATCTGACATCTAGGCATCTAGCCGAAAAACAGTCGAACCTGAGCGAGGACAAATATCGGCTCATAGTCGAGATGGCCTCCGAAGGGATCGTCACGCTGGATCGCGAGCAGCGGATAACTTTTGCCAACGAGAAGATGGCACTGATGCTCGGGTATGGTATGGACGAGTTGCTGGGGCAGCCGCTGACCAGTTTTTGCGCGGAGACGGACAGGGCTTTCCCTGGAGAAAAAGTGCCCAACCGCACTTGGGCCGCTTTTGGGCAGTACGATTCGCGCCTGATTAGAAAATCTGGTGGTGATGTATGGGTGCTTGCGACGGGACACCCGATCTTGGATGCGTCTGGTGATTCGTGGGGTTCGCTGATGATGTTCACGGATATCACTGAGAGAAAAGAGGCGGAACGGAAGATGCGCCATTCGCAGGAATTTTTCAGGAGCCTGATAGACAGCTCTCTGGACATGATAATCGCCACGGATCCTAACCGTAATATTATAGAGTTTAACCGTGCGGCGGAAGAGTGTTTTGGATATCGCAGCGAGGAGGTGCTGGGTAAGCCCGCCGACCTGCTCTACGCGGATCCGAAGGACGGGCCCAGCGTGGCCAGCACGGCTGTGTCGCAGGGTGGATATGTCAAGGAAGTGGTGAACAGGCGGAAAAACGGGACGCTTTTCCCGAGCGTGGTTTCGGCTTCGGTGCTGCGCGATTCCAACGGGAATCTATTGGGCGTGATGGGAGTTTCTAGGGACATCACAGAGCGGAAACAGACCGAGGAACAGCTACGGCTTTTGAGTTCTGCCATAAGAGATACGCTGGAGCCGATACTCATAATTGATTGCAGGCTGAAAGTGGTGGAGCCCGAAATAATTTTTGCAAACACAGCATTTTTCAGGCTTACTGGGTTTGCGCAGAGCGATATTTTCGGGTGTAGCCCGTCCGTTCTTTTTGGTGAGAAAAGCGATGCCCAGTTTTTTCCGCGCCTGACCCAGTCTGTGAGCAAGGGGCAGCCGTTCGTGGGTGAGACAGTGAACTACCGCAAGGACGGGAGCGAGATAGGGCTGGAGTGGCATGTATCGCCCGTCCACGATGAGTTCAATAGGGTGGCCTACATCGTGGGTGTCCTGCGTGATGTAACTGAATTGCGCAAGATGGAGGCGGAGCGGATGCGTGCCAGTAAGCTGGAGGCCATAGGTCTTTTGGCGGCGGGGCTTGGCCACGATTTCAACAATCTTCTGACGGCGATAACTGGGAATGTCTCCGTGGCTAGGTCGAGGTTGTCCAAGGATGACCCGTGCTATCCGTTGCTGCAGGACGCGGAGACGGGTGTGCGGCAGGCATCTTCTCTGGCGCGGCAGCTTCTGACATTTTCCAAGGGTGGCACACCCGTGAAGCAGGCGGTGGCGATCGGGCGGGTGTTGCGAGATCGGGCGGAATTTATTTTGCATGGATCGAAAGTTAGAGCAGTTTTTGATCTCCCAGAAGACCTCTGGTTGGTGGAGGTGGATGAGGATCAGATTGGCCAAGTCGTGGACAACTTGGTGATCAATGCCATGCAGGCAATGACGGCGGGAGGTGGGCTCCACATCTCTTCTGAAAACTTGATGTTGCCGGAGAAAAACCCGGGTCAGCTCGTGCCAGGGCGGTATGTCCGTTTTTCGGTTCAGGACGAAGGGTGCGGCATACCAGCGTCTATTTTGAGCAAGATTTTTGATCCGTATTTCACCACTAAACCAACTGGCAGCGGCCTTGGTTTGGCTACCATTTATTCAATAGTGCGCAAGCACCAAGGCTGGATAACGGTGGAGTCAGAGGTGAATAAAGGGACAACTTTTATCGTCTATTTGAAGGCTACGGAAAAGATGCCCGAAGCGAAGGTTTCTGATGAGGATGCCATACATAGAGGAAGTGGGCGTGTGCTCATCATGGACGACGAAGCACTGATACGCCGCACCTTGCGCAACATGCTCCAGTCCCTCGGATACCAGACGCAGGAGACGCAGAACGGGGCGGAAGCACTCGCGGTTTACGAGTCGGCATTGAAAGAGGGGAACCCGTTCGATTTTGTCACGCTGGATTTGACTGTGCCTGGCGGCCTCGGCGGGGCGGACATCATAAAACCTTTGCGCGAGATGCACCCGCAAGCCAAGGTGCTTGCGTGTAGCGGGTATTCGAACGACCCAGTGATCTCAGATTTCGAGTCATACGGTTTTTCTGGTGCTTTGATGAAGCCCTTCGATGTTCAACACCTGAGCCGAGTTTTGCTCAAGCTAGGTTTGGCAGGGAAATAATTCTAATTTGCTTTTAATGTGAGTGAAAATTGCTGAGGATTTTTACCGCAGCACTATTTGCATAATCTGTAAGGCGGACTGTTGT